>Ga0208867_1000188_pt1 | contig 19463 bp, 19 predicted proteins | sample CryBogCBE05Oct08_FD_185505 | JGI IMG/M metagenome (GOLD analysis project Ga0208867, IMG submission 185505) | Freshwater microbial communities from Crystal Bog, Wisconsin, USA - CBE05Oct08 (SPAdes) (version 2) | ecosystem: Environmental > Aquatic > Freshwater > Lake | place: Crystal Bog... | reverse complement strand
TTCTAGATCATCCAAAACAAACTCGCAAATCACAACGATTCTCGAATTTAAAGCACTGCTCTATTTGAATTATGCTCATAAAAATCAAAATAATTTTAATGCTATTTTTGTTCCTGCACAACTTAATGAGCGGATACATCCAGCCACATTATATCTCGAACTCGCTTCATTCCCCGTCGGGTTTATCAAGCAGTCCAAAGTACGTTCGACCTTTTTATCTGGCACTAGGTGATATATAAAACAAGCCCTTGTTTGTAAAGGCTGCTCTCATTTCCCTGGAACCGCTTCAAGCATAACCTCGGTACAGTAAACCAAAAAAACTTACAATTTAGGCGGTGCGGGCAGCGCGTGGTCATTATTATAAGGTTACTCAAGAGCTCGATCCTGAACGACGAAGGTGTGGCAGAAAAGAACCAAGTGGGGTGTACCGCAAGGCTCAATTCTGTCTCCAATCCTAGCAAACGTGTTGCTACATCATGTTCTAGACACGTGGTTTGTCGATTTAAGTGCGAAGGAATATCAAGGGAAAGCAAAACTCGTTCGTTATGCGGACGATGTCGTGTTCACCTTTGCCTCAATACATCAGGCAGCTCGCTTCTATGAACAGTTAAAGAAACGTTTTGCCGAGTTTGGTCTCCACGTAAATGACTCCAAGTTCAAGGTAATCATTTGTGGCAAATCGGCCGCAGAAACTTGTAGAAAGAGAGGAATAGACATGCCATGCTTCACGTTCCTGGGTTTTCGCCATCGTTGGGGAATATCACGGAATCGGAAAACAAGGCAAGAATTCTCCCGTATAATGCGAGAGACATGTCCTAAGTGGTACAGGAACAAGCTTAAGGATGTGAAGACCGAGGTTCGCAAATGCCGACACGAGAAAGACCTGATCCCTCGAGTAATATCTTGGGTTCGGGGTATCTCAACTACTTCGCTATTAATAATAATTACAAGAGGGTCTCTCAGTTCGTTCGCGAAGTGAAGAAGATCCTCTTCAAATATCTTAATCGAAGGAGCCAAAGGAAAAGCCTAACTTGGAGGCACCTTCAGGAAGTCCTCGATATAGCTGGGTTCCCGAGGCCACGAATTCGTAATCTGTTCTTTACTTGAGAGAAGCAGGCCATCCTGGTTATTATCAGTGAGGGAGCCGTGTGTCTTAATAGGGCAAGCACGGTTCTAATGGGGGCAGGCGTCGTAAGGCGCCTGTCTACCTACAAGTCTTGAAGAGGGTCAAGTTTAGTTGATCTCAAAAATCTGACAGACTATGAAGCCAATCGATTATCCTGATTTTGGGCATCATTCGGACAATAACATTAGAAAAGCAGCTTTCGATTAACCAGTGAAATCCCGAATTAATGCATCTTACCTCGTATATCAGTTGTTTTAGGTTTTTTTGCTCATGATAAAATCTTTTGATAGCAGTGAATATCTCAATGAATGTCTGACGGTAGTTTTATGAGGTATCTTTTTTGAGAGATTGTGTTATAAAAAAGATCAAATGTCAGATACAGCTGAAGCGCTGTATAGGCAGCTTTCTTTTGGTTGTTTTCAAAGTCATCAAAGCCTGGCTTTGGATGAAGCCGAGTCTATCGGCATTAAAAATGGATGTGAGTTGAGTCGAAAATTTCTCCAGGACGTGATCAATGGACTAGGAGATGGAAACATAGGTCCATTTCTGCAGACGACTGATGGACATTTGCTGAATCGAAAACAAATCAGCACAAGAATTGTCAAGACCCCCCTAGGGGAAATTAACATTAAAAGATTTAGGTGTTGTTCATCGGAAAACAATAATTATTATCAACTTGATGCCTTTTTAAATTTAGCATCGTCTTCGTTTTCTCATGAACTTAGAAGAAGAATTGCCATAGAAGCGACAAAAGGATCATTTTCTGAAGTTTCCAGCTATTTTTTTGAAACAGAAAATATTCGAGTGCATCAACGGCAGATAGAAGAAATTGTGGTTTCAGCTTCTTGTGATTTTGATGACTGTTACAATCAACGCGTTACTCCAGAATCTCCCCAAATGTCAAAGCACTTTCTTATTCTCACATTGTCTTTTACTAGTGAAGAAATGGTCATGCGCAAGAAGAATCTCCCTGAGAAAGCTAAAAAGAAGATGAAAAAAAGCATCGCATAAAGTCTGAAGAAAAATTGAATCAAAAGCCCATGGCAACTATTGCTTCGGTTTATGCCATCGATACATTTAAAAGAACCATTGAAGAATTTGTAAGCGATCTTAATGAGCTAAAAATCAATAAAAAAAAGCAAAGAACTAGGCCTTTTTTTAAAAGGGTTTGGACTCGAATGAAAGTATCTGCTAAAGAGGTTGTTGATGCTGTTTTTGCTGAAGCTTTAAAACGAGATAAGGACTACGAAAAAAGATGGATTGTTTTGGTGGATGGAGAAATAAAAAAAAATCAAAAGCATAAAAAATCGATTAAAAGATAACAAAAATGCCATCATTATTTTAGATATTATTCATGTTATCAAAAATTTAAGGAGCGTTTCAAGAGTCTTATTTAATGAAAACTCTCAGGACTGTGAAGTCTGGCTTCAGGAAAAATTAATATAAATACTGAATGGTAATGCTCGAGCTGTAGCAGCTAGCATGAGAAGGTCAGCTCTAGGTAGAAATATCAACGGTGAGCTAAGAGCGACCCCTAGATGCATTGGCTTCTTATATTCTCGATAACAAAAAATCTATGAACTATGATCAATATCTTAAAGAGGGGCTTTCCATTGCTTCAGGCGTCATGCAAGAAGTAAGGAATGTGATAAAAGATAGAATGGATGTTGCTAAGGCACGGAGGTTAACACAAAAGGATGATTTTATTTTAAAGCTTAGATCACTTCGAGCAAGTGGTGATTTTGAAGATTATTGGAAGTTTTATGAACTCCAAGAATACAACAGAAATTACGATAAATTTTATGTAATTAATTTCGATAGAAAAAATCTCACGCTGGATTATCGCTGATGTCCAAGGTAATGAGATTAGGCATATTTAAAATGAGCTCAATCCCTTGTTTTCTGATATTATTAGTACGAATTTTCAAGGTCGTAAGACCCAGCATGGTTGAAATATGCCGAGCTCCTTCATTGCCTATTTTATTCCAAATAAGATGTAAGGTGGTAATCCTTGGCATGCTTGAAATATATTGAGCACCTTCGTCGCTTATATTATTAAAGCTGAGATCTAAGATCGTAAGAACTGGTAACCTCGCAATGTACCAAGCCCCTTCATCTCCGACTCTATTCCAGCTCAGATTCAAGGTGATAAGACCTGATAGACTTGAAATATATCGGGCTCCTTCAGTGCTCACACCATTGTTTCGGAGATTTAAGGCAGTCAGGCTTTTTAACCTCGAAATGTACTCGGTACCCTCGTTTCCGATTTGATTCCAGGCAAGATGCAAACTGTTGAGGCTTTGCAATCTTGAGATATGTTCAGCTCCTTGAGCTCCTATTTGATTGGCTGTAAGATCTAAAATTAACATTTTTGGCATTTGTGAAATGCTCATGGAGTTGTCGGTAATGTTAAATTTTTTAATATTTAATGATTTTACAGTATCGATTATTTTAGCAATGTCATTATCATTCATTTCATTTTTTCTGAGACTAATTTTTTTTAAATTAGTAAGACTTGAAAAAGAGAGTAAAAGATGTTTCATGAATAGAGAGTGATCATGCATTCCCTGGGGTTGTCGATGAATATTATCAAGAGATAGTTCCACTAGAGTTTGAGGAATCAATCTTAATGCGCTTAGATCAAATATTGAACCAGAAAGATCTAATTTTTCGAGATCTCTATAACAACTTTTTTTTATATTAGAAAAAACACTGATATCAATATTTTTATTAGTGATAGATAAGGGCTGGATGGAACAAGCACGACATGCTTCTTCGTGAACTTGGTCTGTGTAATTTTTTATTAACAAAAAGCTCAGAATGTCTTTTGGTAATAAAAAGTCAAAAATTTTTCTGCAGGTATCTGTGCTGATAGAACACAAGCCCAATTTTTCTATTTCTTTTTTCTTTTTTTCTGGATATCCTTCGTTCGTCATTGCCCAAGAGGCATTCCAAAAAACAAAAAAAAAGAGTATCATGATTTTTTTTTTAGATTTCATATGAAGATGGATGTTCCTTTTTTTCTTATGGCAATCTTTATCATCAAATTTCTATTTTTTCAAAAAATATTTTTTGTTGGAAGGTTTTGTATGGCAGTGTAGTATTGTCGATCAGTTAAATCTGTCATTATAATTGAATTACTTCGCTTAGTTTTTTTAAGTTGGAAATGCTCTATTTTTGGGTGTGCCATGTTGCCCTGAGCATTGGTGTTTTCAAATTTCAGGCAAAGAGGGGGGTCTACGATGGTGAAGTGGCCCCAGGAGGGCTTTAAGCTTCATGTCCCTTGGATTTCTTTCTTGTATTGCACATTTTGAATGTTCATAGACCATTTCCTGTCTAAATTTTAATCAAAATGAAAAATAATGAGCATCACTCGATGAATCAAGGGCTTGATCTCCTTCTTGACTCTTAGCATGTTTTATAGGGTATTGAAGATGGAAGTTACGAAAGTGGCAAAGATTTTTCTGATTTATTGAGTGAATGGCATTTTTTTTGCTTGATTCGAGAAGATTTAACCCAAGTGGGATTTGTTAGCTTAAATCTATCTCATTACAAGAGAGGGTTGTATAGCTTCCTGCATGAACCAACCTGAGGTTCAGTGCCATTGGTTTTTAAACCCGTGAGTTATAGCGATATTCTTGTTTGAAGCGTCGGGCTTTTACTGACAAAACTTCATATCTGAGTGTGATTTTTTGGTTTAGTAAGGAAAGAATTACAAGTATAAGCTTTTGATTTTTAAGGATCTTTTTGATATTGATGTTCGTTTTTTCAAGATCGTATCCATTGCTTATCATCTCAATTTATTAAACTATTATTGTTTAATTTATTATGCTTTTTTTGGGTCTATAGAGAGCTTGAGAGGGTTTAAAAAATTCAAATAAGAATATTTTATGGATTCAAGTAGAGTCAAAGCCTAAAAAAGAGGTCTTCAATTTTTTATGTAGATATTGTTTATTAAAAAAGTTGCAATTAACTAAAATTATGTTAGATTCAAATAAAAATTTAGTTTGAGGAGAATTTTTTTATGGTTTCAAGAATGCAGGTTGTTTTTCTTTTGTGTTTGAGTATTTTCTTAGTAGAACAAAGAACTTATGCTGGTAAGTCAGTTGAATCACGGATTGCTTCGACAAGCTCTTCAAAAAAACGTAAAAGAACAAGGTTATGCACTAAGTGCAGATCGAACTTTCTCGAAAATGCTTCGAAAGAATGTTATGAGGGTTCTTCTTCTGATAGTAAGTTCGTTTTTGTCCCAGAGAAAAATTCTAATGAGAATTCCTGTTTTAGTCCTGTCAGTAATTCATGTCCTCTTGGATTTTGTCCGGTAGAATCTCAGGGCTTAGCATTAGAAAATCAGAGTACTGTTTCTGATCGTGCACTAGTTGTGACTTCAGATCGAGCATTAGATCGTATGATCTCAGAGCGTCATGAAGAGATCGAAAACTGCAAGTTAAGACTTGCTGACTCAGCTTCGAAAAAAGATCCAATTGTTGTGGATGCTGCTCATCAATTAGCATTAGATTTGACGATTAAGACACTAGAAGAAACTTCTAGCTCGGAATGTCGTTTGGATGCCATAGCTAAGATCAATCAGTTTTTCCCTGAAGTTTATTTCAAGCTTTTTGGAGAAAGTCCTACTGAATTCAATTATAGCGTGCGTTCTGTTTCTGAAATAGAAAATGGGGTTGTTGCTGTCGAAGTGATTTCCAAGAAATCAGCAAATTTTCAAGCAACGAGTTCTTCTTTTGTATACTACACAACTCATTAATTTAACCTATAGAAAGCTATTTTATATGAAAAATACTTATAGATTGTTTTTTTTAAATTTGTTTTTTATGATGCATGCTTCCGCTCTTCACGCCAATGATTGTTTCTTGTTGGGCACACCAGACGATACGCAAATTAAGTATTGTTGCAAAAAAGGTGGCAACCATCCTAATAGTTTCAAGGCTACTGAAGAAAGTTGCTCTTACCATGGTGATCCAGGGATCGTTCATGAGTTTTTGAATCATAAATTAACGGAAGAAAGCAATGATTCTTCTCACAAAGAGGAAGAGATTTTGGAAGAAGGTGCTCATGATTTCACTGATTATTCTTTGAATTTAATGTGGATCAATCAAGACTTAGATCAAAATGGAAAATATATTTTTCCGGCAAAAAATGAAGAAGAGCTCAAGAATAATTTTTTAATGAATATTAAAAAATGGGCATCTTCGATGAGAGAAGGAAGTACCATCCAGCTATGGTATGATTCGGATTTCGTTTACGAGAATGCCTCTGAAGAGACTCAGAAAGTATTAGAAAAAGTGTTAGGTGATACATCCAACAAGATTGTTTTTCGAGATGTGAGAGATTTAGAAGAAGTAAAAGAGCATGAAAAGGTTTTCTCTGAAACAATGCCTATTAATTTTAGGTTCGATCTTCTTCGTGCTATGATTGCTTATCATAGTTTAATGGATCATGAAAATGAATATTTTGTGTATGCTGATTTAGATGTCACTCCCCTTTCAGAAGGAGATATTTTTGATGAAAAAACGAAAAAGACTCTTGAGGATTTTGGAATTGTGATGGCTCGTGATTATCGTTTAGGTTTTGAAAATGCATTTCAAATCACTAGTCAAGATTTTGATCTTTTGAAAGCTATCAAAAAGGTGCTGATTGATGTATCTATTAATCAAGCCAATTCTTTTTTTGAAATGAATCAAGGAAAGAATTTTTCGAAGAGTTCGGAATCTTTGAATCAAATGGTGTACGATAATTATAAAACTATGTTTGATTATTTCTACCATTTAAAAGGATGGGGGAAATTAATGGATCATTCAAGATCCATTTCGGAAATTGAATCGCTTCCGATTACTGCTTTTGGAGCTTATCCGAAGAGAAAAGGTTTGCATCTTGAAAATAAAAATGAAAAAATTCATTCGATCAAATCTTATTTTGATCCATCTCATGGAACTATTGAGCACCAGAATGAAGCGTTTTTTCCTACTAAACAGGTAACAAGACCTAATTTGCACTTGGGAGGCATGTCAAAAAGATCTGAAGATTATATTTCGGTGAAAAAATATCCTCAAAAATTATTAGAAGCCTTGGAAGATACTGAGGGATTCGATAATGTTTTTCTTCATTTAGCAGTAAGAAACAATGACATCAAAAGCATTAAGCTGATAGAAAGTGAACTTGATGTGGAAGACTTTGCTCAGGCCTTTGGTTCAAAAAGTAAAAGGTACAATGACGATCAGCTCACTCCATTCAGTATTGCTATTGAGGAGGGAAGGAAAGAAATTATAGAAATAGTAATGGATAGTTTATCTGAGCGTCCTGATTTACTTCAACAAGTAGTTAAAACGATCGAAGAAAGTACTTTTTTGAAAAAAGGTGAACGAAAAATTACCAATTCTCATGTTGAGTTTTTAAAATGGTTGTTCGAAACATGTGCTGATGATGAAGTTCTCCTTGGTTCTTTGTCTAAATCTCTTCTTGTGAGAGATTTATGGGGAATGAGTTTTTTTGAAAAATCGATCATAACAAATCATTTATCAATTATCGAAATGATTGCTGATGCATTAGAAGAGTATCCGGAATTGTTTTCTGAATTTATGCTTTCTACTAAATATTTAGAAGATAAGAAGTTTTCTGGTGCGAATGCTGAAATGATGGGATCATTACGTAGTCATGGATTCATTCAGCAAGATTTAGATTCTCAAGAAGAGGAAGAAGATAAGTAGCGTTTTATTTTTCTTGGCTCCCTAGATGGTTCTCGCAAAAAATGACTGATAATAAGGATGGTGTTCATGAAATGAAAAAAAATCTTGGCTCTTGTCAAACCATCGGAAAAAAGTAGAAGATTCAGATAAAAGACTGAAATCAGAAATATCTTTTTGCAGAAGAAAACGAACTGGTCCTAAAAAAGGGCACGAATCAATGGTTGTCGCTGGTACTGGGGTCGAAGAGACTCAGAAAGTAGTGCAATGGGCTACTGCTTCGGCAACCATTGTTTTTCGAGATGTAAAAGATTAGAAGTATCTAGATCTTCTTTTTCAATGGCTTGGTGAAGCATTTTCTGGGGATTCTTGTTTTTTTGCTGCATTGGCTTTTGAAGACGCTTTTTCCGCAGGCGTTTTTTAACGTGATGAGCCAAGATTTTTGATCTTTTTTGAGCTTGAATGATTCTCTTAGTTCATGCTCAGTGGAACCATCAGCAGGAATAAATAGATGAGCAGAGGGTTGAGAGATTTGGAATTTCTTGACAGATTGAGGATAGCAAAGTCATTCTTGTGCTCCTAAGTACATGACTTCTTCTTCCAAAGTGATGCCTAGTTGTGTTTTTGCTCGTTGCTTGGCAAGGACAATGAGTGCTCGTACTTCTTTCGCTTGAGCATTTTTGAGATTTAAAATGAAATTACTATGTTTTTCTGAAAACTGTGCATTTCCTATACGGTAACCTCTTAAACCTAGGGCATCCATAATTTCCCAGGCGTATTTTCCAGGAGGATTTTTAAAGACACTTCCACAAGATAAGAGTTGGGTTGGTTGGTTTTTTTTTCTTCGTTCGAAAAGTAAGCTGAGTTTTTTTTCGATGGTCTTTGGATCTTCCCGATCAATCTCCCATTGAGCTGACCAAATGAGTCCATTTTTTGGTAAGAAGAGGTTTCGGCGGTATTCAAAGTTGAGATCCTTTTTAGTGAAGATCCAGCGTTGATCGGGGTCTGTTAAGGATAAGACTTCCACTTGTCTGAGTTTTGTTTGTGTTGCACCCAGGTGAGTTCCTGCATTCATGGCGATGGCTCCTCCTACAGATCCTGGGATACCCGCCAAAAATTCAAGCCCTCCCCATCCTTTTTGGCTACTTTTTCGAAGAAAATGTGTCAAAGATAAGCTTGCTTGAGTGCTGATGAAATCTCGGTGTTCTTCTACGCTAGGAGGGACCTGATTCATTCGGATGACAATGCCTGGGAATCCTGAATCTGAAGCAAGCACATTGGAGCCTTGACCCAGAACAAAAAAAGGTGCTTGGCTTTTTTGAATATTGCGTGAAAGCCAATGGATGTCATTGATGTCTTTAGGGAAGGCAAGGATGCTTGCCGGACCTCCGATGCGGTAGTAGGTATGCCGATGAAGCGGCTCGTTAAAAAGCAGGGTGCCTGAAAAATGGGCATGTTTTTCAAAGCAAGAGAGATTCACGATTAGGCTTCCGAGGGGATTAATTGTTCAGCAAGGCGAGTGATGGATCCTGCTCCTAAACACACAATGAGATCACCTGGAGAGAACCATTGTGAAGCAATGACGCGTGTTGAGGCAAGGTTTCCTGAATAAAGGACGGTTTGATGAGAGGGGGCATGGTGTTGTATGGCTTGGGCTAGTGACTCTGCATCAATGCCGTCAATGGCTTTTTCTCCTGCAGTATAAATATCTGTAATTAAAACTCGATCGCTTTTTGCAAAAGCACGCAAAAATCCATTTTTACAATGAAGTGTTCTTGTATATCGATGAGGCTGAAAAATGGCGATGATGCGTCCTGGCCAAGCATTTCGGGCAGCTTCTAAGGTTGCTTGAATCTCGGTGGGATGGTGGGCGTAATCATCGATAATGAGTTGTTGGGTATGGGAATTCTCAAATCGGACTTCAAAACGTCTTTTTACCCCCTCAAACTTCGCAAGTCCTTCAGCAATTGTTGGAAAGTCAAGTTCGAGCTTTCTTGCCATGAGAATGACTCCCAGTGCATTTAAAATATTGTGCCTTCCTGGTACCTGAAGTTTCAATGGTCCTAAATGACGTGGTTTTTGGGTCGAGTTCTCCTGTTCGTAAATTTGACAATGGGATCCGAACCCTGTGCATGCAACTTCTTTCGCGTGAAGGAAACAGTTCTCAGAGAAGCCGTATGTCAAAAAGGGTTTAGTAAATCGATCGATGCAGCGATTGACTCCAGGATCCTCAGCGCATAAGGCTGCAAGACCATAAAAAGGAAGTTTAGCGACGAATGCCAAAAAAGCTTGATCGATCGTTTGAAGATTCTGATAGTGATCTAAATGATCGTTGTCGATATTGGTGATGATGCCATAGGTTGCAGGCAGGTGAAGGAAGGAGCCATCACTTTCATCTGCTTCTGCTACGACAAAAGGACCTCTCCCTAATTTAGCGTTACCCCCTAAAGCATTGACCTTTCCGCCGATGACTGCTGTTGGGTCATACCCTGCATGAAACAAAACAGTTGCAAGCATCGAAGTTGTGGTCGTTTTTCCATGGGAGCCTGCGACAGCAATGCCTATTTTGCCTCGCATGAGTTCTCCTAGCATCTCTGCTCTTGGGATCACAGGTATTCGACGCTTTTTTGCCTCTTGAATTTCAGGATTCAGAGGGTCAATCGCAGAAGAAACCACGACCACCTGGGCTTTACCGATATTTTCAGGTTTCTGCTCAAAGGCAATGGGGATGCCCATGGCACTTAATTTTCGTGTGGTTTCAGAAGCCGCAATGTCAGAGCCTGTCACCTGGTATCCTTGGTTGCAGAAAACTTCAGCGATACCGCTCATCCCAATGCCTCCAATACCGACAAAATGGATCACAGTTTCTTTTCGGCGGGGTATATGCATGGCGAGCAAATGTATCAGGTTTTCTTCTTCAGAAAGAGAGAAAAAACTTTCAAGTGATTTTATTGTTTATGGAGGGGGTTCTCATCATCAGGGAAAGTATGGTATGAGTGCTTGTATGGGGCGTTGGATTTATGTATTGGCGGTTGTATGGGTTTTGGGTTGTTCCACAGGGAAGGTCTGTTTGAAAAAAACAAAAGAGAAGGAAAGTCAAGTACCTTTAGTTGCAGGTGTTCAGGTACATCGATTTATTTTTGACAATGGTTTAAAACTTTTGGTGGTTGAGGATCATGCCTCACCCACCTTCGCCTATCAAACCTGGTTTCGGGTGGGCTCACGGGATGAAGTGCCAGGGCGAACGGGTCTTGCACATCTATTTGAACACATGATGTTTAAGGGCACTCAGACGATGAAAGAAGGAGAATTTGATCGTCTTTTAGAGCGAGTGGGTGCAGAAGGAGAAAATGCCTTCACTAGTCGGGATTTTACTGCTTACGTTCAGGAGCTTCCGAGTACGCAACTTGAGTTGATTGCTCGTGCTGAAGCAGATCGTATGGTGCATTTGGTTGTCAATCAGAACTCTTTTCGAACCGAAAGGGAAGTTGTTCAAAATGAAAGGCGTTTTAGAACAGACAACCACCCTGATGGTATCATGGATCAAAGTTTATTTGAGTTAGCTTTTCAAAAGCATCCTTACCACTGGCCCATCATTGGTTATGAAGAAGATTTAAATAGAATGACTGAAGTGGATGCTAGGCAATTTTACCAAAAATTCTATGCGCCTCAGCAAGCAACGATTATCGTAGTAGGAGATGTGTCGGCTTCAAGTGTTCACAGTATGGTGCAAAAGTATTATGGGAAGCTTGTTGGGGGAGAACCCGTTATTTCTGCAACTACGATGGAGCCTGAACAAAAAGCGCCACGGCACAAGCAGCTTGCGTTAAATATTCAGGTGGAGAAGTTTTTGATGGGGTATCATATTCCGTCAGTACTTCATCCCGATGCTGCGGTTTTAAATACCATTCAAGCGGTTTTAACCGGTGGCAAGAGTAGTCGACTGAATCTTCTGCTTGTGGAGACAGGGGTAGCTATTGGGGTGGATTCTGATGCGGGAACGAGTAAGGACCCATCGCTTTTTGTGGTTGCTGTGAATTTGCAAAAAGGACAGAAAGCGAAGCATGCTGAGGAGATAGTGTTAAAAGAGTTTCATCGGCTAGGAGAGGAAGGCATTTCTGAAGAAGAGCTTCAGCGGGCAAAAAATCGTATCAAGTTTGAGTACTACCGTCGGTTGGGCTCCAATGTCGATAAAGCTTATTTTTTAGGAAGTTACGAAAGCATCGCGGGTGATTTTCAGGCGGGTATTCGACTGCAGGAGGCTATTGCTCGAGTGACTTTGGCTGATTTCAAGCAGGCGATAAAACGGTATTTTTTTCCTGAGAACCGAAGTGTCATAGTAGGGGTCAAAAAATGAAACCCCTATTTTTCATGAGTTTTTGGGTGGGAGGTCTTTTGAGCTCGATGGGTTTTGCTTCTCAAGTGCTGTTTGAAAAAGAAGAAACATTGCCTTTGGTGTACTTAGATTTAGCGGTTCCGATAGGATACGCGTCAGATCCCGAAGGTCAGTTAGGACTGGCCCGGTTTACGGCCGAGATGCTTCTGAGGGGAACTCGATTGCAAACGAAGGTTCAATTGGATTTGGCATTGGATCAGATAGGTGCAACTTTTGAAGTGGATATTCGTCCTGAAGCCATTGTTTTTCGAAGTGCTGTTTTGTCAGATCACCTCGATCCTTTTTTGAAGCTTTTGTTTGAGGTCCTGACGGAGCCTTCTTTTCCTGAGCTTGAAATTCAAAAGCTGAAGTCAGAGACTCTTTCAACCATTCAAGAAGAACTTGGGCATGATATTTCGCTTGCTGCGAAAAATTTTAATCGCTACCTCTTTGATCGGCATCCTTATGGAAAGTCTGCTTTGGGGAAGACTCAGGATGTCAGCCATTTCACTCGAGATCAGGTAAGGGCTCATTATCAAAAGCTATTTAAAAATCGTTCGATGATTTTATTGGGTACGGGATGGGCTTCGTCCTCACGCATAGAGGCTTGGGCGAAGCAATTGGATCAAGCTTTTCATGATGATTCGGGAGTGTGGGAGCAGTCAGTGCCTGCGCCTAAGAATCCAAGCAAGCGCAGGCTTGTGATTGTAAACAAGCCTGATCGAACTCAGGCTCAGATTTTTGGGGGACAAATAGGACTTCCTATGACCGATCCTCATTTTTTTCCGCTTTATTTAGGCAATCATGCCTTTGGTGGGGGGTCTTTTTCTGCAACTTTGATGGTAGAGATTCGAGTGAAGCGCGGGTGGAGTTATGGAGCTACTAGTGGGTTTAGGCCCGCTAGGAAGCTGGGTTCTTGGCGGTTTCATCTTTTTCCTGCTGAGAAAGATTTACCTGGGGCATTAGGGCTTACGTTGAAGCTTATGGATCAATTGCGGACCGAGGGGATTAGCCAGGAGGCTTTTGAGTTTACTCAGCAAAGTTTGGTTCAGCGTGCTGGGTTTATGTACAATACCCCTCAGAAGAGAATGGAAAATCGGTTGCAGGAGCAAATTTTTGGCTTGCCTGATGGTTTTATGAGGACTTTTGGGGAATCGTTGAAGAAGGTTTCTTATCAGCAAGTACGTGAGGCTTGGAGAGAGTTTTTGAAGAAGGATCAATGGGTTGTAGTGGTCGTGGCTACTTCAGAGCGTGTGAAAGAGGCATTGTCTTCAGAGTTGGGAATTGCTTCGGATCAAATTGAGGTGGTTTCGTACACAGATGAGTGAGTGTGGCTCGTGGGATTGAAGTTGAGACGCCCGTGGGCAAATGGCAAAAAGCATTAGTTGTTTTTTTTTCTTTAGGAGTGCTCGGAGGGTTTGGTTTTGGTATTCACCGCTCCATGCATGCTTCTCTTTTTTTGTTGCGTAAGGTTGAGGTTCAGACTTCCCAGGGATTCGTTCCTTATGATCGCTCTTGGCTGCTTGACGTTGCTCAGGTTCCTTCGAGTAATCTTTTTTATTTAAATTTGCGTGCTATCGAGCATCGTCTCCTGGCATTAGATGCTATTTCTTCGGTTGTTCTTCAAAAAAAACTTCCTGATACCTTAGTGATTTCAGTAAGTTATCGTGAACCCGTGGCAATTTTTCAAACTCACCGAGGAAAGCTTGCTTATGTCGATGCTGAGGGAAGAATTTTTGGAAAAGTGGACTTTTTGACTGCACAGAATCTTCCTTTTTTGTCGGGATTTGTGTATTCTGACGCTAAGACGTATCATCAGCAAGTGGATGGCTCTTTTTCTTTGGCTACGGGTATAGAGAAGATAAGAGAGGCTCTTTTCTTTCTATCAGCTTGGGAGTCTTCTGGAATAGCTCCTGTGTCTCTGCTTTCAACGCTTCAATGGGATCAAGAGAGAGGTTATCGGGCTTGGGTTATCTACACGATTCGTAGGAGAGCTATTCCAGGTCCTTACCAGCATCAGCCTGTTCGAGTCGTTGTAGAAATAGGTAGGACGATGGATGCAGCATTGAAACTGAAATTATTGCAACTTTCCAAGGTATTTCAGTATTTGAGTAAGAATGGTATTGCAACGCGTCATATTTGGGTAGATGCTGGGAAAAAGATAGTTGTCAAAACAGTCCGTGATTCATAAAATTCTGAACGGGAATTTTTGAGGAGTAGGACCGAGCCCGTTTGGGTTCTATTGAGGAGATTTTTGAGATGTCTAAGAAAGATTTTGTGGTAGGACTAGATATCGGAACAACAAAAATTTGCTGTATTGTCGGTGAGTTAGTGGATGGCATGCCCCATCCAGGGGTGGATATTGTAGGCATCGGAACGGCCCCGTCTTCTGGGCTTCGTAAGGGTGTTGTTATTAATATTGACGCAACTGTTGAAAGTATCACTAAAGCAGTTGAAGAAGCAGAGTTAATGGCCGGCGTTGAAATTTCTACGGTTTACACGGGAATTGCTGGTGGTCATATTAAGTCATTTAATTCAACTGGAATCGTGGCTGTCAAAGACAAGGAGATCACAGAGAATGATGTGCAGCGTGTGATTGATGCTGCGAAGGCTGTTGCGATTCCTTTAGATCGAGAGACCATTCATATTATTCCCCAAGAGTATATGATTAATGATCAAGATGGGATTCGTGATCCCATTGGGATGAGTGGGGTTCGATTAGAGGCTAAGGTGCATATTGTCACGGGGGCTGTTTCTTCTGCTCAGAATATTATCAAGTGTGCAAATAAGGCTGGATTGAATGTTGCTGAGATTTGTTTAGAGCCCATTGCTTCTAGTGAGGCAGTTTTGTGTCAGGATGAGAAGGAGCTTGGAGTTTTATTGGTGGATATTGGAGGGGGTACGAGTGATATCGCTATTTTTAAAGATGGCGCGATTGTTCATACGGGAGTGCTTGCTATTGGTGGAAATCATATCACCAATGATGTTGCAGTAGGTCTTCGGACTCCTCAGAATGAAGCTGAGAAGATTAAGATTAGACATGGATGCGCTATGACTTCCTTAGTGAAGGTAGATGAAACGATTGAAGTAGCAGGAGTAGGGGGTAGGAGAGCTCGGATTTTGTCTCGAAGATTACTTGCTGAGATTATTGAGCCTCGTGTGGAGGAGATTTTTTCTTTAATTCAGCGTGAGATTATGAAATCAGGTTACCAGGAGCTTTTATCTGCAGGGGTGGTGATCACAGGGGGAGCGACTCTTTTGGAGGGAATGCCTGAACTGGCAGAATTTATTTTTGAGCTTCCGGTGAAGCGTGGGTTACCTCAAAATATTGGAGGTTTGAAAGATGTGGTAAATTCACCGAAATTTGCCACAGCGGTGGGATTACTGAAATATGGTGCGAAAAATATGGCTAAAACTCGGTTTCCTATTCGAGAAAAGAATATTTACGATAAGGTCCGAGGATCTATGAGAGCCTGGATCAGGGATTTATTTTAATCTGAGATTCATTGCGAATCCAACGTTTGGAGATAGTATGTTTGAAATTGATCAGCTGGGAATGCAGGGCGCGAAAATCAAGGTAGTGGGTGTAGGTGGGAGTGGTTGTAATGCTTTAAATACGATGATTCGCACGGGGTTAGATGGGGTGGAATTTATCACCGCTAATACTGATCGCCAGGCATTAGACGCTTCTTTAGCTCCTTTGAAATTAGCCATTGGCCAAGAATTGACGAAGGGATTAGGAGCGGGAGCAAATCCTGATATTGGGCGTAAGGCTGCTTTGGAAGATTACGCTAAGATTTCTGAGACGCTTTCAGGGGCAGACATGGTTTTTATCACCGCAGGAATGGGTGGAGGAACAGGTACAGGAGCCGCGCCTGTCTTTGCTAAGATTGCCAAAGAGGTGGGAGCATTGACAGTGGGTGTTGTGACCAAGCCTTTTTTATTTGAAGGTAAAAAGCGGATGCGTCATGCAGAGCAAGGCATGAAAATTTTAAGAGAAAGTGTTGATTCTTTGATCACGATTCCCAATCAAAGATTGCTTGCTATCTCAGGGGCGACTCTTTCTATGATGGAAGCTTTTAAGAAAGCGGATGAAGTATTGCTGAATGCAGTGCAGGGGATATCCGATTTGATTAATCATACTGGATTAATCAATAGTGACTTTGCTGATGTGAAGACGATTATGCAAAACAAAGGCCTTGCTTTGATGGGTATTGGGTACGGGGAAGGGGAGCACCGGGCTGTTGAAGCGGCAACGAATGCTATTTCAAGTCCTTTGCTAGAAGATATTTCTATTGAGGGAGCAACGGGTATCATCATCAATATTACCGGAGGAGCAAGTTTAAAGATTCATGAGGTCAATGAAGCGACTACATTGATTATGGAAGCAGCTCATGAAGATGCTGAGATTATTTTTGGAACAGTCATTGATGAAAGCATTAAAGATGCTGTTAAAGTGACGGTGATTGCTACAGGATTAGGTGCCGATGCACTGAATCAGGAGTTACCTCGAGTTCAGCCTTCCATCGTGCTTTCTTCGCAGCCTGTGGTATTGACTTCTGTTGAGCCTGTGAAGCTAGAAAAGCCAGAAGAAATTGGTGTTGGTATGGTTTCTATAGAAGCAACTGCTTGTATTTCGGAGCCTGAAGAGTCTCAAGAGCCTGTGGCTAAAGAAGTGAGTGTGGCAGCGGTAGGGGCACATGCCTCTGCTGACATAGGTGAGCTTGCTCGTGCGCGGGCGATTGCTCAGAGGCTGGGTATTACGCATTTAAGTGATGATGAGTATGATATTCCGACTTACATGAGGCGTCAGCAAGAACGAGAAGTTTGAGGGCATTTTGGCTCCAGATTTTCAGAAGACTGGGGTCATTTTGGCTCCAGGATCCTTTCTTTTTTACAAGATAGTTTTTGGGGAATTCTGATTTTTATGGGTGAGCTTGAACGAAGAGACTTGGCATTCCTTTCGCAAAAGAGTTTTTGCGGAGGGGAAATGGATGACCCAAAAAATAGTAAGAAAACTCAGGTGGGAACAAGTTTTAGAATTCAAAGCGATGTTTGAAAAAGAATACCAAAGGCTCAAGTATCAAGAAAGCTCTTTTCCAGAGCCTTCTTCCTTGGTTCAGGAACTGGAAGCGTCTGTTCATGCACGTCTTCAGGAGCGCTTAGCTAAAAAATTGAAAGCTATTGAGAGGGCTTTTCAACAAATTCAATCGGGAACATTTGGAGAATGTGAAGCCTGTGGGGATTTAATTCGGATTCAGCGTCTTTTAGTGCAGCCTAATCAAAATCACTGTGATGTTTGTGACTCAGGTAAGTATGAAGGTATTACCCTTGAGGGCTGGAGGCCCCGTAGTCTTCAAACGAAACTTCGGTTAGCTTGAGCCGCTATCATAATTTTGGCGCAGGCTAAAGCGTCTGATAATGCCTCATGGTGTTGAAGTGGAATGCCTAAAGATTGGCAAACATCAGGAAGCTTCGTGGGATAAATGGACCATTGGGCTCTAGCAATTTCTACAGTGCATTGAAAAGGAATCTGAGGAGGATCGATGGAGTACCTCAGGCAACAGGCTTTGAGTACGCTTGCATCAAATTTTGCATTGTGGGCCACTAAAAAGTCGATGCCTTCAAAGTGAGGACGAAGGTCTTTCCATACGGTAGCAAAAGTAGGCTCTGAAACGACATCATTCCAGCTAATACCATGGATATACGTGAACTGAAAATTTCGGTAGGGAGGACGAATGTATCGAGCCTCTTGGTGAACTACCCGATTGTTTTCCACTTTCACCAAGCCTATCGAGCAAGCGCTGTCTCTGTTTTGATTAGCTGTTTCAAAGTCAATAGCAAGAAAACGCTTAGAGGATTTTTTCATAAAAAAAGTGTCACGATACTATGCATATGATCTGTTTGTCAAGGGTTTGATGCTTTTGGACTACTTGTGGTAGGGATCTTTGCTATTTGGGCCGAATCTTAGAGGATCTTCCTTCTATTTTAGTTTTACTTTCGAAAAATTGGGCTTGTAGCTTCATTTAGCGAATTTTTTGCTACGGTTTCTTCTTTTAGGTCGATTTTTTCAAGGGCCCCTTCAACTACAAACTGCTTATTGAGATATAAATTAAAACACTAGTTATAGTGAGTCAAAAAAATAGGATAGCCTTAGAATTAAAATCGAAGGAGTTTATCATGCCAATAGTTTACAATCACTTAAATTTAGAAAAAAGGTCACAAATTTACGCGCTGAGAGCAACGAAGACATCAACGGCTGAGATTGCTCGAATACTCCAGTGCCACCCATCTACCATCACTCGTGAAATAAAACGCAAGACTGGAGATAGGGGTTATCGCTATAAACAATGGCAAAGCGGTAGAACGTCGATTAAAGGCAAGTCGCACCTGTAAGAAGCTCAACCAAGAAATGATGGAAATGATTGAAGAAAGGATTCTGGAAGGTTGGAGCCCGGAACAAATTGCAGGCGGTATGTTTCAGGATAGTTGTCGCCTCGACCGCTTGGTCACCCTACATCATTGGGTCTCACAAAATTACGCATCACTTTCAAGCCATGAAATTCAATGGTGTCCATTTTTTCCCAATTTCTAGTTTTTCCAGACCAACGAGAAGAGAGTTGTTCTTGAGCTTCTTGATAAACAGCATGCCTTCTTTTTAAAATTTCTAAATCCTCGCCTTCGTGTCTTGAATTTGGTGTGGTAAAAGAAATTCCGCTATGTCAATGATCAGTACCCATCTACCAGGGGTTACGCATATGACTTGGATGGCGGATCAAAGCCATTCAAGATGAATTCGCACAGCAGGCGAGTTTGTGTGATAATTTCCGCGAACAAGGAGTTTGTCATCATGAAAGGCGTAGCAAAAACAACATTAAGGGTTCATTTATCCAGGTTAGAAGATCCCCGAACTGGCGAGAACACTAGACATAAATTTATGGAGGTCCTTTTTATCGCGGTATGCGCGGTGATCAGTGGGTGTGAATGCTGGACCGAGATAGACGATTACGGCAAAGCGAAAGAGCAGTGGCTGAGAGGTTTTTTAGATCTCGAAGGCGGTATTCCTTCTCATGACACGTTGAGAAGGCTTTTTGTATTTTAGATTTTGAGCTCTTTCAAAGAGTTTTTATCGACTGGACTCAGGAAGTAAAAGAAAGTCTCGGTATCAAAAAAGATCAGATTTGCGTAGATGGAAAAACCCTCCGCGGAAGCTTCAATCGATCGAAATCAATTCAAGCGCTTCCTATGGTGAACGCTTGGT
>Ga0208867_1000187_pt1 | contig 19609 bp, 19 predicted proteins | sample CryBogCBE05Oct08_FD_185505 | JGI IMG/M metagenome (GOLD analysis project Ga0208867, IMG submission 185505) | Freshwater microbial communities from Crystal Bog, Wisconsin, USA - CBE05Oct08 (SPAdes) (version 2) | ecosystem: Environmental > Aquatic > Freshwater > Lake | place: Crystal Bog... | reverse complement strand
CTTTGTATAAGGCTTTTGAAGCCAAACTCAAGCAAAAGAACGGCTACGCCGAGGAGAAGAACACATGAGCGCAAAACCAATTCCAGCAAAAGAAGTGGCCGCCAGCATTATGAAAATCATGGATGAGGTCGCCAGTGAATATCCAGAAGAGGAGCGCGAAGAGTTGAAGGCGGTCATGCTTGGAACGCTGGGCATGGCGCTGTTTAATGGGCCAGTTGAAAAGGAGAAGAACACATGATTGAAGGACTCTTTGATGATGTGCCACTGATGAACCGTGAACGAGACAATTCTTGGGAGGCGTTCATAAAGCGCAAAGATGTGAAGGCCATGTTTTCAGAAGAAGGCTTTGGCTTCCCGCTCAACCGTGGTTATTACGACCTGTGGTGCATTTGCTGGGCGAAGGCATGGGACAAAGGGTTTATGACGGGTATTAACAAGAGGAAAAACACATGATTGAAGTTACGTTTGCAGACATCTTTTTATTAACATGGGCTATCCTAGCCACTGTGTTCTGTATTGTTTATCGTGAGCAAGAGACATCACATAGGAAATTTATTGGCCTGCTCATCAAAGACAAGAAGAGCCGTGAACGATTCTTTACGGAGATGGATAAACACCTCGAGGAGGAGGGCGCTTGAAGACAGACTTCAAAACGTGGAACCGTGAGACGCTTGAACAGTTTGCCCGAGAGACGGCAGATGAACTGGTCGTCTTAAAAGAACTCAACACAGCACTACATAACGCTTGGAAAAAGGAAGTGGCACTCAATGCGGAAATCAAATCACGCGGCAATTCGGGCACTGCTACACCAGAACCCTGACGGACTTATGGTCAGCGAGATAGCTAAAGCATTGGGCGTGAAGAACGATTCAATAAAAGTTGCCTTGCGAGCTATGGTCGATACCTATGTAGATCGTTGGGTTAAATTACGTAACGCACCGATGGCTGCTGTATGGTGTGCCGTTGAAGTCCCACCTAGCTGTCCTAAACCAGATGACACCAGAAGCAAAAGTAAAAGCAAAAGCAAAGAAGCTGCTCACTGAACTGGGCTACTACTTCTTTATGCCTCCCGCCAACGGCTTTGGCCGAGCGGGGATACCAGACATCGTCGGGTGCAAACTCGGCGGTCGTCTCTTCGCGCTTGAATGTAAGGCGGGTAAGAACAAACCCACTGCGCTTCAAGAGCGTGAGTTAAAACGCATCAATGATGCCGGGGGTATAGCCCTCGTGATTAATGAAGAGAATGTTAACAACCTTGAGGAGTTATTAAATGCTAGAAGAATTATCGTTAGAAGAATACGAGCACATGATGTCGAAACTGGACAGCCATAAGGTGCAGCAGTTGAAACACGTCATCACAAAGATACTGCAATGCTCACAGCCGGACAGCACGCGCATGGGTGTTGCTATTTTCAGCGACCCCGGCAGTGGGCGCTTGGACTTCTTCAGCGTCAACGCTAACGAAGAAGAGTCGTTCGAACTCATCGCAAACCTGATGGCTGCAAAGGTATCTTCTGAACTGCTACATAAATACGAGGGGCCGATGCAATGACCGCCCCATACGACACCATCCTGACCATCGACTTTGAGACACGCTGGTCAAGCAAGGACTACACGCTCTCAAAAATGACCACTGAGGAGTACATTCGTGACAAGAGGTTTAAAGCATTTGGGGCGTGTATCCATGAGCTTGGAAGCGATTCAGACATTAGATGGGTTGGAGGAGCAGACCTACCTGAATTCTTTTTTGGAATCGACTGGAGACGAACCGCCGTGCTTGCGCATAACGCACAGTTCGATGTTTCCATACTCTCTTGGCGGTACAACGCCCGACCCGCTTTTATCTTCGACACGCTATCAATGGCGCGAGCTCTCCGAGGCGTTGAGGTTGGCAACAGTCTCGCCAGACTTGCGGCAGATTTTGATCTTCCCGAAAAAGGGAGAGCCGTACATTCAACAGATAGTCTGGTCGAATTGGATGGAGAGTTGGAGCTTGAACTTGCCGACTACTGCAAGCACGATGTATTTCTGTGCGAACAAATTTTCGAGCGTCTGGTTAGAGGATACCCAACATCCGAACTTCGACTTATTGACATGACGCTCAAGATGTATACGCAACCCACGTTGCAGCTTGACCAACTCATGCTAGTTAATGCCATCGCAGAGGAGAAAGAAAAACGTGAATCACTCTTACAAAAACTTGGCGTGGATGAGGCTGCGCTTGCATCGAATCCAAAATTTGCGGCGCTACTCGAATCCTTGGGAGCTGCACCGCCCTATAAAACCAGTAAGACAACCGGCAAACGAACACTTGCGCTTGCTAAAAACGACGCCCACTTCCAAGCGCTACTCAACGGGGAGCACGAAGAGGTTGCCCTTCTATGCGAAGCTCGCTTGGCGGTTAAGTCTACGACCGAAAGAACGCGTGCACAACGGTTTCTGGAGATCGCTAAGAGAGGCCGCTTACCAGTTCCACTCTCTTACTACGGAGCACTATCGGGCCGTTGGACGGCAAGCAAGGGCAGTGCCATTAACATGCAGAACCTCAAGCGGGGCAGCTTCTTACGCAAAGCAATTATGGCTCCCGAGGGCCACCACCTCGTCGTCGGAGATCTGTCGCAAATTGAACCGCGAGTACTCGCGTGGCTCTCGGATTACAGCGACATGCTTGACATCTTCCGCGCTGGGGGTGACCCTTATGCAGCGTTCGGCGCTCAAATGTTCAACATTCCGGGGCTTACCAAAGATACACATCCTGACCTACGCCAGTCTGCTAAGTCAGCGCTTCTCGGTTGCGGCTACGGCTTGGGCTGGTCGTCTTTTGCGTCGCAACTTCTTGTCGGCTTCTTGGGCGCACCGCCGCAAAGGTACACCAAAGAGTTCGCGAAGAAGCTTGGGGTGGATGCCGAGTACTTAGAGCGGTTCACAGACTGGGAAGACAACATCGTCAAGATGATGGAGATACCGCACACCTGCTCCGAGCAAGAGCTGCTCGTCCACTGCGTTGCGGCCAAGAAAATCATCGACATCTACCGCTCAACCGCGCATCCTGTGGCGTCCTTCTGGGAGATGTGTAATGGCCTGATCGTCTCAGCGCTGGCTGGTGGACGCGTGTACAAACATAAGTGTTTGACATTTCGCAAAGGTGAAATAGAATTACCCAATGGAATGAAGTTGTTGTATCCTAATCTGCGACAAGAGAAGGACGACCGAGGTAGGAGCCAGTGGGTATACGGGCCAGACGCTACCAAGTTGTACGCAGGTAAGATTACAAACAACGTGACGCAAGCGGTAGCCCGCATTGTGATGACTGACGGAATGCTGCGTGTGACGAAGAGATATCACATCGCAGGGACGGTGCACGACGAGCTGATCGCTGTTGTGCCGGACGCAGAGGTTGCAGAAGCTAAGACTTGGGTCTTAGCTCAAATGACTATGGAGCCGCGGTATATGCCGGGGATTCCACTAGACGCTGACGGTGGCGCGCACCGTAGGTATGGGTTAGCTAAGAACTAAGGAGAAGCATGAAAGTAATGACACCACTGCCCAAGCTCATTCGTATAGGGCAGCGCAGGTATTCGATCGAAGTCGTTGAGGCAATGCTCGAGAAGTGTTGGCAAGGCTGTGTTGACTACACGGCTGGCCGCATCAGGGTTGCTCGCAAGAGTAATGTCTCGGGGCGTAGCTTCACCGATCATGAGATGCAGGATACCTTCTGGCATGAGACCACTCACGCCATACTGCACGACATGGGTAGCCCCCTGTATAAGAATGAGAAATTTGTATCGGCTTTCGCAAGTCGATTAGCTAAAGCTATTAAATCAGCGAGGTTCTAATGAAGCCAGTATCGTGGAGCCACTCGGCTCTCAAGGACTACGAAGGTTGTCCCAAACGCTATCAAGAAGTCAGAGTCTTAAAGAACTACCCGTTCCAAGAGACCGAAGCTACGCGGTACGGAACTGAACTACACAAAGCCGCCGAGGACTATGTGCGCGATGGGACAGAACTGCCCGGTCAGTTCGAGTTCATCAAGCCTACCCTTGACGCTCTCATTGCCAAGCCCGGACGCAAGCTAGTCGAGCACAAGATGGCGCTGACCAGTCGGTTGGAGCCTTGTGACTGGATGGACTCCCGCGTTTGGGTGCGTGGCATAGCCGACTTAATCATCGTGGACGATGAGAACCTGACAGCTTGGATCGTTGACTACAAGACCGGCAACAACAAATACCCAGACCGCGAGCAACTCAAGCTCATGGCGATGATGGTGTTCAAGCACATGCCGCACATCCGCAAAGTCAAAGCCGCGTTACTCTTTGTTGTCAAGAACGATATGGTTAAGTACAGTATGTCTGTGGACGAGGCCGAGCCTGCATGGTGGGAATACCGTGAGCGTGTCGGTCGCATCGACCAAGCGCTGGCCGCAGATGTGTGGAACCCCAAGCCCTCGCCCCTATGTCCGTGGTGTCCTGTCACCACATGTTCGAGTCACCCTAAACACTAAGGAAACATCATGAGCCTTCTCGCTAACGAAGAATTTAGTTACAACAACTCTAGCCTTTGCCACGTGTGCCACAAGCCCGTGGACTTAGCCGACACCGCCGTTCAACATGACGGGACGGTATCAATCAGAGACCGCGAAACCTACGGCCACATACTCATGCACACGCCCTGCGCGGCTATCTTAGGTATGCGGCTCTTGCATGATGTGATGCGAGACAGAAGTCCTGAGCGAGTGGTAAACATTTTGAGCGCACACGTCAAGGAGCAAGTTTATGGCAACTAAACGCGACTATAAGAAAGAGTATCAACAGGACTTAAAGACTGGCAAGTCTGGCCCTGACTCAGATCAGCATGAGCGCCAACGCGCTCGGCGCATGTACGACAAGAAGGGTATTGATCGAAGCGGTAAAGACATCGACCACATCAAACCCCTACGCAAAGGCGGCAAGTCCACGCCGAGCAACTTGAGACTGAGAACAAAGAGCGCCAACCAAGGCGACAATAAATAAGAGAAGCAAATGCAAATCGTTGAAAACAAAGCACTACTGTTTCGCACTCGCAACCCACACAAATACAGCGTCATCCCCAAGCACCAAGTCTTCGAAGTCAACGGAGGCTATGAAGTCGCGGTCTACTGGGGGCTGGATGAGTGTCGGGTTCTTCGTAACCTCGGCGTCAAGGATGTGCCTTCGCCCATCACCAAGCGCTACAACTGGCCGGGCAAGTACAAGCCGATGGCGCACCAAATGGAGACGGCATCGTTCCTCACGATGCATCGCAAGGCCTTCGTGTTCTCCGAACCCGGCACAGGCAAGACACTCTCCGCGCTGTGGGCCGCAGACTATCTGATGTCGATTGGTAAAGTCCGGCGCTGTCTTATCCTGTGCCCGCTGTCCATCATGCAGTCGGCATGGCTAGGCGATCTGAACAACAGCATCATCCACCGCTCTGCCATAGTCGCGCACCATGCTCAGGCTACCCGGCGCATCGAGATGGTGCAAGAGGACTACGAGTTCGTGATCGCCAACTACGATGGGTTGAACCTCATCGCGCATGAAGTTATGGCTGATGGGCGGTTCGATCTGGTGATTGTGGACGAGGCCAACGCCTACAAGAACATCACGACAAGACGATGGAAAGCGCTCAAGTCCATCCTCAAACCTGAGACGCACCTATGGATGATGACCGGCACACCTGCTTCGCAGTCGCCTGTGGATGCCTACGGCCTTGCCAAGCTCGTCAACCCCGAGGGCGTGCCGATGTTCTTCACCGGCTGGCGCGACAAGGTGATGCACAAGCTGACCATGTACAAGTGGGCGGCAAAGCCAGAGGCACAGGCGCTGGTGCATGAAGCGCTGCAACCCGCCATACGGTTTACCAAAGCGCAGTGCTTGGACTTACCGCCAGTGATGACGATGACCCGGGACGTGCCGCTGACTCCGCAGCAAGCCAAATACTACAACCTCCTCAAAGAGCGCTTGTTGGTGCAGGCTGGCGGCGAGACGATCACTGCGGTCAACGCGGCGGCGGCAGTCAGCAAGTTGCTTCAGATCAGTTGTGGTGCAGCGTACACCGAGGACAAAGAGATTGTAGAGTTCGACTCTGCACCAAGACTGAGCGTGCTTGAAGAAATCTTGGAAGAGACCAACCGCAAGGTCATTGTGTTTGCACTGTTTCGATCCATCATCGACACCGTCATTACGCACCTCACCAAAAAGGGGTACGCAACCGAGTGCATCCACGGCGACATCACACCGCCCAAACGAGCCGACATCATCCGCAGGTTCCAGAACGAGCCTGACCCCCGCGTACTCGTCATGCAGCCGCAGGCTACCGCGCACGGTATTACCTTGACTGCCGCCGATACGGTGGTGTTCTACGGCCCGCTGATGAGCGTCGAGCAGTATGTGCAGTGTATTGCCCGAGCTGACCGCAAGGGTCAGGACTCTGACAAGGTGACGGTGGTGCACATCGAGGGTTCGCCCATCGAGAAGAAGATGTTCAAAGCCTTGGTCAACAAGGTGGATGACCACGCCCTGCTAACGCAGATGTTCGATACTGAAATTAAATCTTAAAAGGAGCTATCAAAGATGCAAAACTAGTGTTAAACTGTCAAACGCTTTACAAAATTAACCCATACAGGAGAAGCAAATGGATCAAGAATCCGCAGTGCCGTTAGATAAACTAGCGCACGTTTACCGCAAAATTAGAGAGAAGATAGACGCGCTGACCAAAGAGTACGACACGCAAGTGGAGACGCTCAAGGCTCAGCAAGAAGAGATTAAGTTTGCAATGAAGGATCAGATGAAGACGATGGGCGTCAAGTCTGTGCAAACTACATACGGTACTGTCTCTTTGGTGACAAAGACTCGGTACTCCACCCAAGATTGGGATTCCTTTAAGAGGTTCGTCATCGAGCACGAAGTAGTTGACCTATTGGAAAAACGCATCGCGCAAACTAACATGGCAAACTTTCTCGAAGAAAACCCAACCCTTGTTCCCCCCGGTTTGAACTCAATGACTGAGTTCGACATCACTGTAAGAAAGCCAAGCAAATGAGTAACATCGCAATCTTTAACGGCGCAGCCGTCCCCGCCTTTGCTCGTAACAACGAGCTGTCAGACACAGCCAAAGCCCTGATGGGTGGCGGCACAGTCAACACAACCAAGCGCATCAGCATCAAGGGTGGTGTGTTCCGCCTGATGGCTGGCGGTAAAGAAGTGGCTAGCATCGAAGAGCGCCACCTCGACGTGGTCGTGGTCAAGGCCGCACCCAAAGTCAGCCGTATTTTCTACGCTGGTTCCTACGACAAGGACGCCGCCGCTTCTGCGCCCGACTGCTGGAGCAATGACGGTGAGCGCCCAGACGCTAAAGCCGCCAACAAGCAAGCCGCTACCTGCATGAGCTGCCCACAAAACGTAGCCGGTTCGGGTCAAGGTAACAGCCGCGCTTGCCGCTACCAACAGCGCTTGGCTGTGGTGCTGGCTAACGACCCAGAAGGTTCTGTGTTGCAACTGACCCTGCCCGCCACCTCGGTGTTCGGTAAGGAAGAAGGCGACAAGCGCCCCCTGCAAGCGTTCGTTCGCTACTTGGCTGTACAAAACCCTCCGATCAACCCCGAGCAGATCGTGACCCGCATGAAGTTCGACACCAAGGCTGAGTCGCCCAAGTTGCACTTCGCCCCTGTGCGTTGGCTGACTGAGGATGAGTACGCCGTGGTCAAGTCGCAAGGTGAGACCGAGGAAGCTGCCCAAGCTGTTAACATGACGGCTGCTCAGGCTGACGGCGTGAAGCCTTTGGCTATCGCTGGCACACGTCCTATGGGCGAACTAATGGCTGAGGAAGAAGCGCGTGCACCAGCGCCAGCACCCAAGGCTAAGAAAGCTGTCAAGGAATACCCTGTGGCTGAAGTTGAGGAAGCGGCTGAGCCCGAAGTGCGCAAGCCTGCGGCCAAGACCACCGCAGTCCCTGCGGCTAAAAGCAAGCTAGCCGACATTGTGTCGGACTGGGACGACGAGTAAAGTTTAGGGCGGCGCAAGCCGCCCCATTCAACTATGGCCTACTCAGAGAAACTAAAACAAATCGTACGAGATGCACCGCGCACCCCGGGTAGTACGCTCGGTCGGTGGGCTGTGCACTTGGAATTCCCTGTGACAAAACTTGCCTACGCCTTGGGCGTGACTCGCCAGACCATCTACAACTGGTTTGCCGGAGGCGAGGTCTTCGTCGCTTATCAACAACGCGTTGACCTGATGACTTCCATCATGGCAACATCCTCAACTGCAAAAGAAGCATGGATCAGAATATGCAAAGTCTACAACCTCAATTCCTCACCAACCAAGAACTCAAAAACTACGCCCACCTGATTGGTGCTGACAAGTTGCCCGCCAACTGGGTTACTGAAATTCTGCGCCGCACAGAAAAGAACTGGCTTGAAGAGAAATACGTAGACCCACGTCAACTAGAACTCGACTTCTCTTAATCCAACCCGAAGGTAACCTATGCAACCGCTTGAGTTTCTAGCGGAGGTTTTGCCGCCCCCGGGAAACGGTAAGTACTGCTTTGCAGAGCTTACTAGGAAAAAAGAGCACGTGTATGTAGACCAGCTTGAGGAAGCTCTCCCCAAGCTGGACTTGTGGAAGAAGAACGGTTACGACATTTACTTTGCGCTTGGAACATTTGGCGAGGAAGCAACCCGCGTCAAGGACAACGTGCGCAACGTCAAGTGTCTGGCCGTTGACGTCGACTGCAATCACCCCGAGGATATTCCCGATCCTTCAACGGGTGTCATTTCTAAAAAAGCTTACGCGTCTGCCGAAGCCGCCGTCCACGCCATCATGCATTTTGCTGATGAGATTGGGTTGTCCGATCTGGGCAACCCTTGGATGGTCGCGTCTGGTGGGGGCGTGCACGCCTACTGGCCGTTCAAAGAGACGGTGGACATTGAAGAGTGGAAACCTGTGGCCGAAGCGTTCAAGCGCTTGTGCTTTCAAAAGAAGCTCGACATTGACCAGACCGTGACCGCGGATGCGTCCCGAGTCCTGCGCGTACCTGACACCGTGAACAACGGCGTTAAGGGCAAGAAGAAGGTTCGGGGTTTGACCAAGGTCGTGTTCCAAAACGAGGGTGACCATTTCGAGTTCGAAGACATCAAGGCGCTTGTCACCAAGCATCTGGTCGGCACAGCTTACGAAGTAAAAGCCCCAAGCGGCCCAACGCTAGCGCTCCCGGGCCACCGCCCAAGCGCAGAGCCAACTGCCATCAAGTTGTTCGAGAACAGCGTGACCAAGTTTGGCAAAATCTTCAAGGCCACTAAAGCCGGTAACGGCTGTGAGCAACTCAGGTACTACGTTGAGAACGCAACCGATGACGGCATGGAGCCGCTGTGGAGAGCGCACCTGAGCATTGCTCAGAAGTGTGAAGACGGCGAGCGGGCAGCGATCTGGCTGAGCAAGCTGCACCCCTATACTGAGGATAGGATGCGGCAAAAATTGGCTGAGATCAAAGGGCCGTACCCATGTACCAAGTTTGATTCGGAAAACCCCGGCGTGTGTACGTCGTGTGTACACTGGGGCAAGATCACTAATCCGTTGGCACTGGGCCGCGAGATCGCGACTGTCACCGAGCCTACTATTGTTGAGATTCACACCGAAGACGGCGAAGCAGAGCGCATCCTACGCCCCGAGCCACCCCGAGGCTACGCCTATGGTCAGCGCGGTGGCATCTTCCAAGAAAAGGAAGACGTGGATGCAGACGGCAACAAGATTAAGCGCCAAGTTATGTTGCTGCCTTTCGACTTGTTCCCTGTGGACATCTTGAATATTGACGGTGAACACGTGGTTCACTTGCTGGCTTGCCGCACCTACGGCACGCAAGAGATCATCATGCCCCAAAAGGCCATGGTGAGTAAGGACGAGACTGTGAAGGTACTAGCTGCACAGAACATCCTGTCTGCGTTCGGCTCCGGCAACGATAAGAATTTGGCCGACTATGTGCGTGCATCAGTGGCAAAGATGAGCGACGAGCGCGTTCCAATCCGAGTGCCCCTGCACTACGGCTGGCAGAAAGACGATAGCTTCGTACACGCCAATATGGTTTACAAACGTGACCAAGAACCTGTGCGCATCCCTATGCCGGGGCTTGAGAATTTGACCAGCAACACGCAGTTGACTGGCGATCTGGAAACTTGGGCTAAGTTCATTAAGATGCTTGTGGCTCGCGAGATGTGGGATCACTTGGCGGTTATCTTCATGGGTGCTGGCTCACCGCTGATGCGTTTCACTGGTCTGTATGGCCTGACTGTTCACTGCTGCTCAACCGAGTCAGGCACGGGTAAGTCTTTGGCGCTGGACGGTGCTGCTTCTATCTGGGGGCATCCTATCCACTACCGCACTGGCTCGGGCACGTCTCCTGTGGCGATGCAACAGCGCTTGGGTCTGCTTCACAGCGGCCCATTCATCAGCGATGAAATTACAACTAAAGCTCGGGAAGATTTCGAGTGGTTCCCCGGCATGACCATGACGGTCAGCGAAGGCCGAGGCAAGGAGCGTATGGAGTCCGGCGCTAACAAAGAGCGTCTGAACCTGTCGATCTGGCAAGCCATCGCAATCTTTTCTTCCAATACCCATGCGGTTGACTACATGACGGGCGCTCGCAAGCACTCTTCGGAAGGTGAGCTGCGCCGCTTGCTGGAGTGGGTCATGGACGAGAAGCTCGAGTGGAACGCTGACGAGGTGGAGATCATCAAGTCAATCCAGAAGAACTACGCTGTGGCCGGAGATGCTTGGGTGCGTTACATGGTCAACAATGTGGATGAGCTGTCGGAGTTCGTCCCTGAGACGATCACACGTATGTACAAGTACTTCAACGCGCCCAACGACGAGCGTTTTTGGATGGCTGGCATCGCTTGCATGGCAAGCGCGGCTATTCACTTTGGTCGTAAGTATGCGGGCATCGTGGACGTTCCTATTGAGCCGTTGCTGGAGAGCTGCCGCAAGGTAGTAGAAATCAGCCGCGCCGCAATGAAGGCTGGCAAGCGTGACGCCGAGGACATCGTCAACGGCTTTGTGCAAGAGTACTACGGCAAATTTGTGATCGTGCGCTACGGCGATAAGGCTGGCGTCTTAGCCAGCTTAGGAAACGATACCGCGATAGACAAGCACACTACCCGCAGCGAGGTTATGGGGCGCATTGAGCACGGCGTGGCCGCAGGGTACGTGGACTTCTACATCGAGGAGCGCTTACTCAAGTCGTACTGCGCTCATCACAGCTTTGGTTACACCACGCTCAAAAAGCAGTTGGAGTCCAAATTCATGGTGGCATATATCCCCAAGAAGGATTTACTGTCTAAAACCAGCGGCCCGCCCATGCGTGTGAACGTCATCAAAATATCCCGCAAGGAGAACGAGGTTGAAGAAGTTACGAATCCTCTGGCCTTGGGCAAAAGTTGAAAGGGGGCAGGGGTTTTTTGTCCCCTGCCTCGACCCCGATCCCATAAGGATCGAGGGTCTCAACAAAGCGCTTGAGGTGCGCATACTCAACCCGCAGGCGCGGGTTGGTATCAAGGATGGTCTTATTGGGGTTATGTTCTATCGGAAGCCTTGAACTTTTCAGCCACAGCTTTGAACTGCGTTGAAAGTTGTTCACGGACTTCGTCAAGCTTGTCCAAGCGCTTACGCTTCTCGTCGGGATCCATGTTGCGTGCCTGAATCATCCGCGTGTCGGCGTTTAGCTTACCCATAAGCTGCTGGTACTTCTGCGCCATAGGTGCGATTTGCAGCTCGACCGTGTTGCCCCGCAGATAGTTAACAGCGTCTTGGCCTCGGCCTTCTTTCTTCATGGCGTTGAAGGCGTTGAGCTTCTTAACTGCTTCGTCAGCAATCTGGTACATGGCTTCTTGTTCACCGCCGCCGTAGCGTCTTTGGAACGCACTGCCAATAAACGGCAAGTCAGAAGCGCGTGCTGTTGGGGCAACGCCAGCGGGTTTGAACAAGCTCTCCGCAGCGGCGGCAGCGGCCAAGGGGATTTGACCAAAGTAACCGCGCACCAAGTGCTCAGCCATGATCGGGGAGGTGCCCGTCATCTGACCAAAGTACTTAGCGATCTCGGTTGTGTGGTTGGTGTATTGCTCTGCTGGATCCAGCTTCGCCAGTCGTGCAGACACAATCTGCTGGCCGGTATTGAAGTCCAAGTTAGTCGCAACTTCCGCCGAAGGACGGAACAGTTGTGGGACAGGCAAGCCGCCAATTTGACCGCCATAACCCGGCACAGAGTTCAAGAACATCTTAGCCAAACCACGGCGCTGGTCTTCACCGCGCACCTCACCCCGCATAGCATCAGCCGCAGCCGCGCCAAGCGAGAAGAACCAGCCCACTTCATAAGGGATTGGAATCTTCACAGGCTCTTGCACATTAGGCAAGAACACAAACATGTTTGTGTAGCGGTCGTATGGCTTGGCGTTCTTGTAGTAGTCGTTGTCAGCCATCGCCATGCCGTAGGTCAAACCGCCCATAGCCAGCAAGAACGCATTGTTAAAGAACTTGCGCTTGATGTTGAGCTGCTCTTCATAAGGCATGTTGCCGCGAGCGGCCTTGGCCAACACGTTCAGACCTTGGATCTGCGAGTTGTAGAAAGGTATCATGCGGTTGAGGTACTGCACCGTAGATGATGCTCCGCGCTTATGGAAGTTCATTGACTCCATAGTCGCCATATCCGCTTCAACCTCAGACAACCCTTGTTTAATTGCGTCTTCGTAGACCAGTGTGCGCGTGGCAGCATCCGCTTCCATTGCGGCTTTGTCGGCAAAGCGAATCAGCTTCTCAATAGAGCTTAGGTCTTTACCGTCAGCAAGCTGTAAGGCAAACTTAGAGATGTCGCTCTTGTCGCCTTTAAAGATACCGCTTTGAATCAAACCCTTCTCGATCAGCGTCTTGCCTGTGGCGCTTTGGTTGCGCAGCAATTGCACGTAGTTCTTACCAGCACGCATCACGGCCATAAACGGATTACTCTGCACACCGCCGGTCATCGTAGCCGCCATAGGGTCGCGTAGTAGCTGGTGCGCAATATAGAGCGGGGTGCGGGTTGCGCCTGTGCGCAACAAGTCCGAAGCAACGCCAGCCAGTTTCAGTCCAGCAGGCAACGCAAGTTGCGTACCCTCAAGGCTCTTAACCACCAGCGCGGGATCGACGCCCTCCATCAGCGTGCCCTTGGTATCAACTTTAATCCAGCGTTTGCCGTCGTCCTTGGGGTTATTGGGATCGGGCGCTTGTTGGAAATGGATGACGCTTGGGTCAGCGGGGCCGTTGCCTTTGTGAATAACCAGCGATTCGTTGTTAGGCGGGATGCGGCCTTTGCCAATTTCTTGTAGCGCATAAGCTACAGATTTCTGTGCCAGCGTAGTCATGGCCTTGTCGGTCAACAACAAAGTGTTTTGCAACATCGACTCATTCAGCGGCAAAATTTTAGTTTCGCCTGCTTTGAGTTTATCCAAGTATGGCTGGTGACGCACATCGCCAATTTGAATCTGCACGTTATCGTTAAACACCAAAGCCGCATTGCCGTTTTTATCCACGCGGTAGAACGGAACGAAATCGCCTTCTTTAAGCAACTCTTTTGCCATGCTAGCGGGGATAGCGCCGGTGTCTACGTTAAATTTAATCAACCCTTCGTTGTAGGCGTTGTACTTAGCGCGAACATCTTCAAGCGCACGACGCAGTGTGGGGTTAGCGTTGGCTGCTGCCAATGCCGAGTCTAGGTCTGCTTGTTTGATGCCAAGAGCGCCAATGTCCAGACGGTTAACGCCTTTGTTGTTGGCCCGCTGCGCAATCATGTACGCCGTTGCCAAATTAACTTTAGCTTGCGCGTTACCTTGTGGGATAGCAGAGATAGCCTCAAACACATCAGCGCCACTGTTCTTGTTGGTGCTGCGCACACCGTACAAGCCCTTGGTATCGCGGTAAACCTCCAGCGGCCCGTTGCTCATGGTGGTCATAGCAAGCGAAACCTTCTGGTCGTTCTTGGTGATGTGGTACATCGCCTGCTTAAACAACTCAGGACGGTTAATGCCTTCAGCGCCAGCACGCAGTGCTTCACGCAAAGGAGCCCGCATATCCACAGCTTGCATCTCAGCTTGCAACGCAAGGCTGGACGGCTTGAACTGTTCTTTAAGCGACTTGGGTTCAGCAATGACCTTCTTAGCAAACTCAGTCAAGTCATTGTCCGTACCGTATTCTGCTGTTTTGCGAAACAGCGTCTTGATTGGGGCAGCGCCCTTGCCGGGCTCGCCTTTGCCTTCAATAACAAATGCGTGCGCGTTCTTGAGCAGTTCTCGTACGTCGTCGTCAGATACCTTTTGCCCAAACAGTTTGGCAATACCGTTCTTAACAAGCGCAACAAGCTTTTGAACCAGTGAGCGTTGCTCAAAGTTCTTGGGGTCTTCCGCCATCGTAGCTAAGACTTCTTCAACTGCGGTTCTACGGTCCAGCGCTTTGGAACCTTGCATTTTGGCATCGGCTGCTTCGCGCACAGCTTTATTGCCGTCGTACAACTGATCCATTACTCGACCATAGCTTTCGCCCAATATAGAACGAATGCCGTAGTGCCCAATAACTTCGTGCGCTAACGTGTCAATAATGTCTTTACTCTCAAACAGTTTATTTGCAATCAAATAAACATGGTTTGTTTGTGTATCGTAAGCGCCGGGGATTCTGTCCGCCGCACCGTCGCGCTCGGCTTGTTCCCTAATTCTTTGGGGCAGCTCTTCATAAGAGCGCAGCAGCGTGATCTGGGGACGACGTTTCCAAGGCGCAATGATTGTGCCGATGTGCTCAAATGCACGGTCGTAATGTGTCACACCGTTTGTAGCTGTGCCTTCTACTGTGCGGAACAGGCTTGGCGGCGCGTCGTGCGCCTCAAAATCTTCTTCTTGTCCTAGGTCTAACGACTTAGGCGCTGTCGCAACGCTTTCTTCACCCAACGCGTCAAAGTCCAAGTCAGCTTTAGAGCGTTTAGATTTGCCAAGGTGTTGGTTTTCGTAATCATCCCGAGCGTGTGCGTAGGTCAGTTGTGCTTTGTCGCTGGCTGCAACAGCGGTATCAAGAGCATCTTGTGCAACGGCCTTCTCTTCTGGAGTGCGCGCTGCTTTGACGCGTTCTTCGGCCAGTCTTTCTTGCTCTATGCTTAAACGGTATTGTTCGCGCTTGGCAACTAACTCCAAACTCCGTTCAGAACCCAACAAGCGACGGCCATTTGAGAGGCTAGCTTCAATCTCAGCTTTGGATTTGCCCTCAATCGCAGTTTCGTACTTGGCACGAACGGCGGCGTTCTTTGGGTTTTCTTTGAGCTGCGCTTCGTAGTGCGCCAACCCAATGTCGCTAGCGGCTTCGCCAGAGAGACCTTCTTCTGTTAACTTACGAACGCCCGATTGGAAAAGCTTTTTAGAACCCGACACATTGCGAGCCAACGGTCCTCGTCTGCGTTCAGGTAAGCGCATGCCTTCGACGGGGCCGGGTTGTTCCCCAAACGCTTCTTTTTCAACGCCAAGTTCAGTTTCTTTACGGGGAGCCTTGCCATAAACAGTGTCCAGTTCTGTTGTAATGTCACTAACTTTATTGGTGGCTTCGCGGATCTGCTCGGCAGTTGCCGTTCGGTCGGTAGTTAACTTAGCCAAATTAGTTTCAGCTTCGGCCAAACGGCGCTTAGCTTCGGCTTGCAGGGCAGTACCGATTTGTCCCGCGGTATCGCGTTCGTACCGAGTTCCTTTTAAACCAAGGCCTTGTTTGGCGCGTTCAAGTTTTTCACGAGCTTCGGCGGCTTCATCCAGCGCTTGGTTGCGCGCCATGCGTTCTTGCTCTTTGGCAAACTGTTGTTTGCTGACTTCGCGTTCAGCGTCTGCCTTGGCTTTTTCTAATATAGTCTGCAAGCCTTTGTGCAATGCAGATGTTTCTTGTGCTTGTTTTTGCAGCGCGGGTTTACGTTCGGACAATTCCGCAATCCTGTCGGACTGCTCAATCAGGGTCTTGCGTAGGTCTTCACCGTAAGCTTTGGTCAGTTGCAGTTGCTCACGGCGTGCCTGCAAATATTTTTCCATTGCGGCTTGTTCTTCTTCATACAGACGTGTGTGCTGTTCAGAGAAAGCTTTGTTGGCTGCAAGACGCGCTTGTTCAGTTTTGTATTTTGTTTTTGACGCAAAAGATTTCTGACGGTTTGTTTCAAGTTCGACGGCTTTGTTGCGAATAGCAACAACTTCTTGCGAAGCTTTGCGCACGTTTGCGTTCAAGAACCCAATCAAGTCATTGAGCTCTTTTAACTGGTTTTTAACTTCACCGTTTTTAATTCTGCCGTACAGCGCCTCAATATCACGCAGCGGTGCAACATCCCCAAGTTCGCCGTTTACTTTAGCCAACTCTTCTTCAATAGCCCGTGCTTTGTTTTCGGGGTAAACATCGGCCAAAACTTTTTCCAGCTTAGCGCTGGTGTGGTTTAGAACCTCAATCTGTTTATCCAAAGCCTTCTGTTGTCCGGCGGTATCCGCCAACGAACGAGCTAACTGAGGTAAGCGAGTAGTTAAATCCTTGGCCTGTGTAAGCGCTGTCTGCGCTTCTTTCAATTTGTTTGGTTCAACAGGCGTGGTCTTAGTCTCTGTCTTAATGTCCCAGCTAATAGCTTTTTTGGGTTTGGTCAGGTACTTGCCAAGTGGGTTTACATAGCCAGTGGTTCTGCCAGCTTGGATGTTTTCCGCAATACGTTGGCCGGGCAATGCACCGCGACGAATATCTTCTTGCGCTTCAAACCGACGTTGCTGCGCCTCAAGCGCAGCATAGCCGGACTCGGCTTTTTCCAACTTGGTGTTGGCTTTGTCCAGTTCCGCTTCCAGCTTGGCGCGGTAGTTGCCCTTACCTGCTTCCGCAACTTTGGCTAAGTTTTCAAAATACGTAATGTCTTTACGTTTTTGCTCGTACACAGGGGACAACTTAGCAAGCTGAATACTGTTGGGCGTTTGTTCTAATTGGCGGTCAAACTCATTAACGTCAGCACGAATGCGCTGCGCAACTTCCCTAAAGTAAATGGGCTCGTTGCCTGTGTTTTTGAGCGCGGCGCGCAAGGCTTCTACACGGGTACGGGCATCGCCCATAGCGGTGCGAGCCTCAGTCAGTTTCTCAGGAGTAACGCCTTTGTTGGCTTCAACAGCCGCGCCGCGAACAATGCCGGGCAACAACGCCGTTGGTTCTTTGTATGCTTCAGGAGCTTCGGCAGGCGCACCCAGTTTGTTCTTGAGAGAATCCCGCGCAGCCTCAAGCTGCTCACGTACCCGGGGACTCATTTGCAGCGTTGTATTCTCAAGCTGGTTCTCAATCACACGCAACTGCCGACGCATCTGCTGAATTTCAACTGACTCTGGGGCTACTGATTCTTCTGCCAAATTGCGTTGGTTGTAGCCTTTTCTGAGGTTGGTGCTTTCCTCAATCAGCGCTTTGCGTTGGTCTTTCCAAGCATTAAGCTGCTCTAACTTTTCACCTTTAGGGTTACCGGCACGCTTAATCTTTTCGCTCAGGGCGTTAATAGACTGCTGGTTTTCTTGCAGCCGTTCCAAGATGCGTTGACGACGGTCAACGGCGGTGTCCGAAGCCTTTTGTTTCTTTTCTTCTTTGATGACGTGTGAGTAGCTTTCAATCAAAGACTCGGCTTGGTCGGTAAGTTCTCGAAGTTTGATCGCTTCGTACTCACGCGCAATTTTGTCGCGGGCTCTAACCGCTTCGTCCACCGTACGCTGACGAATAACTTTTTCTTCCGGCGTTGACGCTTTGGCAAAAAGATCTCTGGCTTTTTTAACGGCTTTAAGCGCGTGTTTGTATTGCTCTTTTTTAGCCGTAAGCGCTTCGGATTCCTGAGTGGCAAATGCTTTAGCGCTGATGCCTTTCTCAATATTGTCGCCTACAGACATCAACTTAGCGCGCAGAGCTGTTGCAGCTTCGGGGTGCAGCGCGTCGCCGCCATTCAACAAACGGTTAAGGTTTACCTCAGCTACGCCGTTATCTGCAAAACTCTGTGTGTGCCGAGGAATTTGGCTTTGTTCTACTTTGTCGTCGCTACCAACAGCATCAACCAGATTAGCAAACGATTCTTTGCGAGCATCTTTAGCGTTGTCTCGGGAGTCAGCCCAGCCCTTACGCTGGTTCATTGTGTCAAAGCCCGCGCCCGTCAAATGCTGTGAGGACTTCTCCAACATCTGGTCAACTAAATCGCTAACCTTCTCATCACTGGCGTCAGTCAGGATGTTGTCGGCCACTTCGGTGGTGTTGCGGCGGCGCTCTTCTTCAGCAATTTTGTCTTGGAGCGCCTCAAACTCTTGCTGTTTGTTGGCAAGGTCTTGTTGTTTCTCTTCTGGCAGTTGGCCTTGCTCGGCTTGCTTTTGCAAGTCGTCAATACTTTGTTTTAGTTCCTTGGTCCGTGCCTCACGGTCTTTGAACGCTTGCTCGGTTTCAAACTGTTGTGGTTCGGGTTTGGCGGTCAGCTTGTCAAGCTCTGCTTGCAAAAGCGCAACATCTTGAGCATGTTCGGACTGGCCTTTAAGTTGCTCAATTTCTTGCTGCAATTCAACGGCGCGGTTGTGGTCAGCCATAGCTGCCTTAGCAGCTTCTAAACGCTGGTCATAGATTGCTTGCTCGAGATCAGTACGTTGGCCTTTTTGGTTAGCCAGTCTTTGAAAGAAGTCAATTTCTTGTTCCAACTTTTGACGCTTGGCTTCCGCTTCTTCGCGGCCCGTAGCCATTTGAGACGCAAGTAAGTCTTCGTAATCTTGGATATGATTTTGACTACCGAACAGGTCAGGTTCTGTTTCCAACTTTTGAATCTTAGGAATAAGATTTTTGGCCGCATCCATGTCGCCTTTGTCTTTGGCTTTCTGGATCTTCTTGTACAGATTGTCGAGCGTGTCGGTATCGGGTTTAGCTACGTAGGGCGCATACTCTTGGAGCGAATCCAACGCCGTTTTAAACTGGTGGTACTGGTCAGTGGCCTTAGCCGCGGTCTGTGTATCTTGCGCTTCGTTAAAAGTTTTCTGTGCACGAGCCATTTGCTCTTGCAAGTATTTAACATTGGCGGCGTAGTCGACCGGGTGAGGAGCCAACTGCTCCATGTAGTTTTGCACGTTTTCTTGGCGTGCTTGTAGCTCAGTGGCAAGCTGGCTGTTGTTGTCTTTCAGCGCTTGTTGACGCTGTTTTTCAAGCTCAGCCTGCTGCGCAGCAAGCGTTTTTAACTGGCCTAAGTCCGAGTTATCCGCTTGACCCACATTACCAAACACATCAGCCTGCGCCCCTTCTTGCTGCATTGACTTTGCGTAGTCAGCTTGGGTTTGCTGTTCGCCAACGCGTTTTTGCAACTCGCGGATGCGGGGTACGGCGGCTTGCAGTTCTTGTTGGAAGTCTTTGTATTCGTCAGACCTAATTAACTCTGCGTACTCTTGTCGTGCCCGTTGTTTTTCTGCGACAGCTACTTGGTCGGCGGGGTCAGCCTTGCCCTGCATCAACTGTTTTAACTGAACCAAGCGTTGTCCATACTGCGCGGCTTGGTCTTGAAGGTCAATTAAGTAGCCGTCTGTTTGTTTGTACGC
>Ga0208867_1000182_pt1 | contig 20155 bp, 15 predicted proteins | sample CryBogCBE05Oct08_FD_185505 | JGI IMG/M metagenome (GOLD analysis project Ga0208867, IMG submission 185505) | Freshwater microbial communities from Crystal Bog, Wisconsin, USA - CBE05Oct08 (SPAdes) (version 2) | ecosystem: Environmental > Aquatic > Freshwater > Lake | place: Crystal Bog... | reverse complement strand
CATCTCTTAAAAGTAGATTAATTTATACTAAAATTACAGCAAAAGGACTGTCTGAAGTGTTACAGAAAGAGTACGGTTATAGGGCCGAGGATCTTCCGAGTAATAATACATTCGGAGCTATATTAAACACAATGGGCTACCGGTTAAAACGTGTTCAAAAAACAAAACCATTGAAAAAAATTAAAGAAGTTGATGAAATATTTGAGAACGTAAATAAAGCAAACTGCGAATCAGATGAAAATCCGAAATCATTAAGGATCTCAATTGGTACTAAATCACATTTAAAGTTAGGAGAGTTTTCACGAAATGGAAAGGCAGGAGATCTTGAACCGAAAAAGGCACTAAATCATGATATGAAAGCAAGTGGAAGCTTGGTTCCATTTGGTGTTTTAGATGTTTTATCGCGAGAACTTGCAATCATATTCGGAACATCGAATGAAACAAGCGATTTCATCTGCGGCTGTCTTGAATTATGGTGGGAACAAAACAAAGAAAAATATGCTCAGATTATTCAACTCGTTATGAATCCTGACAATGGTCCGCAATTGGCCAGCAATCGAACACAGTTTATTCGCAGAATGGTTGAGTTTTCAAAAAAAGCGGGAATAGAAATTCGCTTGGTCTATTATCCAGCGTATCACAGTAAATACAATCCAATCGAAAGATGCTGGGCAATCCTAGAAACCCATTGGAATGGGGAACTTCTAGATTCTACAGTAAAGCTGTTGGATGGGCGGGATCTATGACCTGAAAAGGCATAAAGCCTATCGTACATGTACTTGAAAAAGTCTATGAGACTGGGGTGTCTCTGACAAAAAAAGAACTTAAACCCCATTTAAGTAAACTAAAACGTTCTCTGACTCTTCCTAAATGAGATGTATGTATAAATTCTATTAATAGGTAAAATATTTGCTTTGGATTCCCTTGGAACGTACTGTCCCTGCAGCCAGTCTACCGGGAACTCCCCTCTTTGCTAGATTCTCATAGAGGATTCTCCTTGTTTTTCGATTGATCAACAATCCTCGCTCGAAGTCGTCTCCGAGTATAAGCTTCAATAGATGCTAACTGCGATGGATACTGGGTCATCTGATAATCATTCGACCACCCCATATACCATCGATTGATTACATCCATTGTGCTCTTTATATCTTCGGACGTTCCTCGGGGGGTGAGCTCTCTCACTCGATCACGTGCTTTCTGCTCTTTTCGGTTGATCTTCAGCTTCAGTCGATTCTCTATGAATTTACTAACTGTCCCCATCACTCGCTCTGCAGCTTTTGACGTACCCACGAAAATATTCGCGCCATCAGCCCAAGCGGCAGAACTCTAGTCCACGATTATTCCAGTTCCTTGTCCAGTTCATCCAATACCACATTACTCAATAACGGGCTAAGTGGACTTCCTTGCGCAGAACCCTGCCGTAGTCGCCCTCACCAGACCCTCTTCCATGATCCCATCTCAGCACCATACCCGTCAGACGCAAAATGCGTTTGTCCGATATCTGTAGCTTCATCCGATTGATCAATCGATCGTGGTGAATTTGCTCAAAGAATCGCTCTAGGTCTACCGCGTACTCTTTGCCTCTTTCACCGTCTTTTGAGCCGCTTCCAAGGCTTGTCGTTGACTTCGTCCTGGTCTAAATCCATAGCCATGTTTAGAAAATCCGAGCTTCAAAGATTCGGTTCTAATACTGCTTTCAGCCTGAACTACGGTCTCTGACTGTAGGAATACCCAGCACTCGAACCTCACCTCCAGCTTTCGCTATTTCTACCTTACGCACTGGACCTGGTTGGTAACTCCAACTCTCCACTTCTTGGTTGAGTCGGGTTCTTTCCTCCAAGAGATTCTTCTCAAAACTCTCAATTGTTACTCCCTCTATTCCTGGAGCTCCACCCTTTCTTTTCCCTACCCTAAAGGCTAGCTCAAGTTGGTGAATTGAGCAGATTCTCTCAAAAGGACCCAAGTTCACTTCCATAGGCTAACTTTCCTTCACTCCTTGCATGGCTCTTTCCTAAACTCTCTCGTTAAGCAGTCATTCATACGTTAATCTTCTCTAACGAAAGTCTTCCTTCTAGTCTCATAGCCAGGTTACTGTTTAAGTTCCGGTCTTCTCATTCACACATTCCACCCTTCGCCTCGAACTTCTGTTCACTTTCCAAGAGTTTTACCCTCAGATACGTCACCGTATCCTCATCGGCTCCTGATTTTACGACTACTACGGTTTCATCGGAGAGCTCTTGCTGCTTAGTTCCCCATTTCTGGTTCACTTAGAGATCCTACGTCGTAGTTACGTTGTCTCAGACACAACAGCTCTTCCCCGGGGCACTAACCACTCAATCTCTGTTTACCCACTTACTTGCGCTTCTGTTACTCGAGTTTCAAGTTTTTTTGTAACTATTTGATTTTAAAAGGATTAAATAAAATGCTGAGTTTTAAAAAAATCAATAATTTCAATATGTTGCATAAATTTCAGGAAAAAACTTGAAACTCGAGTGTTACGGAAAGGATTTTGGGCCTTCATAATCATCGCTACTCGACCCCAGAGTCCTGCCTTACAGAGGTTCACTTCCGTTTGGGCCACAGATTTGACTTCATCTTTCTTCAGATGCCTCATCTCTCAAACCGTTATTCCTTCTTCAGGCAGCTTGATTGAGTTTCTTTAGGCACCCTTGATTTTGGTCTATCCATTCCCTCCTTTCAGGGCCGGAACTGGCATTCCAGCAGCTAGTTGTTGCGCATACCGGGCGCACAATAGGTGACGCCGGTTCAAAGAGCATTTCTGATATGAAGGAAATGAAAAGATTGGACATCAACGATAATCACATCGGAATTGATGGTGCTGCTTGCATTTTTCAAATGAAGGGAGTCACAAATTTAAATCTTAAGCATGATAGTATCAGGGCGTTGTATCTCAGCAATAAGCATATAGGAGATGCTGAAGCTGCCCACATTGCAAAAATGAAGCGAATTGATTACTTGGACCTCGAATTCAATCAAATAGGTGATGTCAGTGCCTCTTTCATTGCCCAAATGAATGGAATTACAAAGCTATATCCCCAAGGCAATCAAATCGGCGATACTGGCGCTTCTCATATTGCTCAAATGCAGGGAATTACCCATCTTAGGCCTCAACAACAATAGAATCAGCGCAACTGGCACCTTTCTCATTGCCCAAATGAAGGGATTCACTGTTACACTGAATTAACCGAGAAAGAGTCCCCACACAGAGATCGAGTTTTTTCTAACTTGAAAAACAAGTACTGAATTGATACGGAAAAATCTCTTGGGTGAAAAAATTACAACCTTGTCTTAACAACAATCGAAAGTGGTTCTCCTGCGCAAGAGACGACCTTGCTAAAGTATCATCAAGAAGATCAAAATTGCAGACTCAGAAAACTATTTTAGACTTTTTTTAAACTGTATAGATTTTATTTCTTGGAGTTCCCTTTTAAAGACTTCTTAAACCATAGGCCAGCTCTTTCAAATTTTTTAGAAACGCTTTTTTCGTAAACACTGGCATGAGCATCAGGATTTTCAACAGATCCGCAACACAATTCCAAGAGATTAGGTCTTTCTAAGATCTACTTGTAGGCTTGATGCAAAAAAAAAGAATGATTAAAAAATCTCTTTGAAGTATGTATCTCTTGATGAAAAAATTTATATTATGCACAACGACTTTTTTATGCCATTTCTCTTTCGCTATTGCTATGCATCATGCTGATGGACCTGATCCTTCAAGCCTTAGGTTTTTTGAAAGAATGTTGACTGAGAGGGAATTTTCGGAGGCCATCCAAGAAAATAGTCTGGAAAGTATTGAGAAATTAGAAATTTCCCATTCGAAAATAGATCCCCAACTACTGAGAAGACTTCCTGCAGGGCTTAAAGAACTATCCTTGAACTCAGTGACAGATCTTGATGGCAATATACTTTCTATCGATTTTTTAAGCCATGATGACTACCTGAACGACTTGAAAAGTTTAACTCTGAAAGATCAGCAGATAAACGATTCCGAACTATCCGTAGTTGTGCAAAGGCAAGGAATCAAAAATCTCAACCTCTCCGACAATCGAATCACAGGTGAAGGGTTGATGCAAATAGTGAATATGCAGGGACTTGAAGAGTTAGATCTCAGCAAGAACCAGATTGCCTCCTTTGGAATTGCCATGTTCATTGAAATCCCAAGGATCAGACGATTAAATCTCAGTCACAACCAAATAGGCAATTTAGAACTGCTACACATCACCCGAATGCAAGGCATTAGAGATTTAAATCTCAGCAACAATAAAATCGGAGATGTGGGGATTCTCAGCCTTGCTCGGATGGAGGGAATAACAACCTTGGACCTCAGTAACAATCAAATCGGAGATGAGGGTGCCACTTACCTGTCTAAAATGGTCAGTATAACAAGCTTAAATCTCGAACACAATGGAATCAGAAGTACGGGAGCTTATCACATTGCTCGGATGCAGGCAATGACGAGCTTGTATCTGGGCTACAACAAACTAGGAGATACTGGAGCAAGTCACATTTCTCGGTTGAAAAGCTTGATCCACTTGGGTCTTGCTAGCAATCAAATAAGCAATGCTGGGACGTTAAGGCTTTCGCACATAGATGGGCTTGTTACCTTAGATCTCAGCTGCAATCAAATCAAAGATATGGGAGCTGCTTACCTTGCTAAAATGCAGGAAATTACCTACTTAGACCTAAGTGGCAATCAAATTGGAGATGAGGGTGCGGGTTACATTTCTCAAATGAGCGGACTTACCCACTTAAATCTCAGATACAATCAAATCAGAGAGCAGGGAGCGGGTCATATCAGTCATATGCAGGCAATTACCGACTTAAATCTTGGATGCAATCACATCAGAGAGATGGGGGCAGAGTCGATTTCTCGGATGCAGAGCGTTGTAAAATTAAATCTCGAATCTAATGGGATCGGAGACGAGGGAGCTTCTTACATTGCTCGGATGCCAGCGGTTACCGCCTTAAATCTCAAATGCAATCAAATCGGGGATGTTCGAGCTCTTGCTCAAATGCAAAGCGTTACCGACTTAAATCTTGAATCCAATAGAATCGAAGCTCAGGGAGCACGTCAGATTGCTCAGATGCAATCCATAACCACGTTAAATCTGGGGGACAACTTCATCGGAGATGCGGGAGCCGCTTATATCGCTTACATGCCCGCGATTACCAACTTGAATCTGGGAGCCAATCAAATTGGGGACGGAGGAGCAATTCAAATTTCTCGCATGCAGCGAGTGAACACCCTGAATCTTGAGTCCAATAGCATCAAAGCAACGGGAGCACATCACATTGCTCGGATGCAAAGCGTTACCAACTTGCGTCTCGGCTGGAATGCTATCGGAGAATCTGGAGCTTCTTGCATTGCTCGGATGAAGGAAATTACCACCTTGCATCTTGAGTCCAATGGAATTGGGGATAAGGGGGCGCGTCATATTGCTCAAATGAAGGGTCTCACCACTTTGAATCTTGAAGACAATGGCATCGGAACGGTAGGAGCAAATTACATCGCCCAACTAAGTCGCATCACTACCTTAGGTCTCGAATCGAATAGTATTGCAGATGCAGGAGCAAATCACATTTCTCGGATGAAACACATCACCAGCTTAAATCTCGAAGCCAATGGCATCGAAGAAGATGGAGCGGCTCACATTGCTCGGATGAAAGGAATAAAAACCTTGAATCTGGGCTCTAATAAAATCAGAGAAGCGGGAGCGATTCAGATTTCTCAAATGAGGGGCATTCAAACTTTAGATCTCTACGACAACCAAATTAGGGACAGGGGGGCAAGTTACATTGCTCATATGCATTCAATTACCCATTTAAATCTGGGAAATAATCGTATCGGGGATAAGGGGATCAATCACCTGATTCGTATGAAGGGACTTATCACCTTGGACCTCAAGTTCAATCAAATCGGAGATACAGGCGCTTTTCGGATTTCTCGAATGAAGAACCTGGTCAATTTATATCTCAGCGGTAATTACATCGGAGAGGCAGGAGCAAGTCACATTGCTCGCATGGTTGGTGTCACTACTGTATTGAGATAACAAAACACTTCAGCTTAGGGAGAACGGGTCCACTTCTATGAAGAAATTTATATTCTGGGTTTTGCTTTTTTTAGACTATTCTTCGGCCATTGCAATGCATCAAATTCCTGAGACTTCCCGTTCCAATCCTTCGAGTCTTAAGTTTTTTCAAACCATCATTACTCAGCGGGAATTTTCCGAGGCTCTACAAGAACCTAGTTTTGAAAGTATTGAGAAATTAGAAATCTCTCATTCGAAAATAGATCCTGAGCTATTGAGAAAATTTCCTGCAGGTCTTAAGGAATTATCCTTGGACTCAGTTAGCGATCTTGAGGGTAATCCACTTTCGCTTCATTTTTTAACAGATGCTACGTATCTTAACGCATTGGAAAGTTTAGCTCTTAAAAATCAGCACCTAAATGATTCTGAAGTATCCGTAATAACTCAAAGGCAAGGACTCAAAAGCCTCAACCTCTCGAATAATCAAATCACAGGTCAAGGATTTATAGAAATTGCAGACATGCAAAAACTGGAAGTATTAGATCTCAGTTATAACCTGATAAGTTTTCTAGAGGCATCTCATCTTATTTCGAACTCAAGAATGAAACAATTAAATCTCAGTCACAACCAAATAGGAAGTTTAGGGTTATTTCATATCGCTCAAATGCAGGCAATCACCAAATTAGATCTCAGCTTCAATTTCATCGAGGATGATGAAATTTACGGTTTTTTTGTTATGAAAAACCTTACCGATTTAAATCTGAGCTCCAATCTCATCAGAGAAGAGGGGGCCCTCAACCTTTCTCACCTAGAAGAAATAACCCATTTAGATCTGAGTTTTAATAAAATCGGAGATGAGGGAGCATACCATATTTCTCGGATGAAAGGAATCACCAATTTAAATCTCAAATCCAATGGAATCGGGGACCTGGGGGTTTTTCATCTCAGTCACATGACAGGGATTACAGATCTGAATCTTAACTTGAATCAAATCACCGATACGGGAGCCGCTCACTTAGGGCATCGAGAAGAAATCCTCCACTTAGATCTTGGTTCTAATCTTATCGGAGATGCTGGAGCCTCTTCTATTTCTCAACTAATGAAAATCACCCAATTGAATCTCAGCGCTAATCAAATCGGAGATGAGGGAGCTTCTCATATTGCTCGAATGAAAAAAGTGACAAGCTTAAACCTTGAATCCAATAGCATCGGAGATACCGGAGCTTCTCATATCGCTCAAATGCAGGGATTGACAACCTTAGATCTGGAATCTAATCACGTAGGAGATACCGGAGCTTCTCATATCGCTCAAATGCGAGGAATCACCAATCTCAATCTCACTAAAAATCAAATCGGAGATATAGGAGCTGCTCATATTGCTCAAATGAAGGGAATCACTACTTTAAATCTGCAATCGAATCAAATCGGAGAAGCAGGAGCCTATCACATTTCACGTATGCAAGGCATTACCACCTTAGGTCTCGGATCCAATAGGATCGCAGATGCGGGAACTTTTCATATTGCTGGCATGCAGGGCATTACCACCTTAGATCTCAGATCAAATGGAATCGGAGAAAGGGGAGCTTTTCACATTGCTCAAATGCAGGGAATCACCACCTTGATGCTTGGAGCTAATCAAATCGGAGATAAGGGAGCTTTTCACATTGCTCAAATGCAGGGCATTACCACGTTGCATCTCTACGAAAATCACATTGGAGATGTGGGGGCCTCATACCTCAGTCAGATGAAAGAATTAACCACTTTGTATCTGAGCAACAATCAAATCGGAGAGATTGGAGCCGCTCATATTTCTCGGATGAACCAAATCAGCACCTTGAATCTCAGATCCAATCAAATAGGAGCCGCGGGTGCAGTTCACATCTCTCAGATGAAGGGAATCACCACTTTGGGTCTCAGCCTCAACCAAATCGGAAATGAAGGAGCGGCTGTCCTAGCTCAAATGAAAGGAATTCGCATCTTAGGTCTTCAATCCAATCAAATTGGAGACACTGGGGCAGCGTACCTAGCCCAAATGCAGGGAATCATCGAGTTAAATCTCAGCCAAAATTGCATCGGAGAGTCCGGAGCTTCTTACCTCAGGCACATGAAAGGAATAAACCAATTAGATCTCAGCTTCAATCCCATCAAAGTTCAGGGAGCTTTTCACCTCAGTCACATGAAGACAATCAGAAACTTGGATCTCAATGGCAATCAAATCGGAGATACTGGGGCTTCTCATATCAGTCACATGAAAGGAATCACCCACTTAAATCTCAGATCCAATCAAATAGGAGCTACAGGAGCCGCTCACCTCAGTGGTATGAAGGAACTGATCCACTTAAATCTTGCTGCGAATAATATAGGAGAATTGGGCGCAGCTCACATCGCTCGAATGCAAGGAATCACAAGCTTAGATCTCTACGGCAATCACATAGGAGATGCAGGAGCTGCTCATATTGCTTCTATGCGAGGCATCACCACCTTGAATCTCAGGCACAATCAAATCGGGGATGCAGGTACTTCTTATATTGCTCGCATGCAGAGCATTACCCATTTGGATCTGAGCTATAACAGAATCGGAGAATCGGGCGCAGCGCATCTCAGTCACATGAAAGCAGTGACTAACCTGAATCTCAGGCTTAATCGTATCGGAGATATGGGAGCTTCTCACCTTTCTCGTATGCAAAGAATCAAGACCTTATACCTGAAATCCAATGAAATCCAAGAAGCTGGGGCAGCCCATATCGCTCAAATCAAGGGCATCACCACCTTAGGTCTTGAATGCAATAGCATTGGAGATAGAGGGGCTTCTCATATCAGTCACATGAAGCACATCATCACCTTAGATCTCAGCTCCAACAAAATCGGAGAATCGGGAGCAGCTCATCTCAGCCACATGCAGGGCCTCAACTCCTTGTATCTCTGCGGTAATCATATAGGAAGAGCTGGCGCGACTCACATCAGTAAGATGAAGGGCATGACGACCTTGTACCTTGGTGGAAATCAAATCGGAGATGAAGGAGCTTTTGATATCAGTCAGATGGAGGGACTGACCGTTTTAGGTCTGAGCTCCAACGAAATGCGAGAAAAAGGCGCAGATCACGTTTCTCAAATGAAAAAAATAACAACCTTGTATCTTTATGGCAATCGAATCGGGAATGAAGGAGCTTTTCACCTCAGTCGCATGAAGGGCATTACCACCTTAGGTCTGAGCTCCAATCAAATTGGAGATGATGGAGCAGACCATCTTTCTCGAATGGAGGGATTGAACACCTTGTACCTCGGTGGCAATCTCATCGGAGATGCCGGGAAGTACCACATTTCTCAAATGAAAGGCGTGAGAATTGTCTGGCTATGATCAAAACCTAGTCTGACGCTCAAAGTCAAAAAATTTCACATGTGCTAATAAAATGCTGTAAAATAATAAATAAAAATAGCGTTTTTTAAGTACGCCGATTCACAAGGAAAGTGCATTGAGATTAATCAAAATTATAGAATAAAAAAAGGCATCTCAGTGTCAGTTCCCCGTGTATAACGCCTGAGTTTTATTTTTGTAATGCTTTCGTGAAAAATCTTTCTGTATAAGAAAAATATACTTATTTAATCTAATTGGGTCACAGATTGGACTTCATCTTTCTTCAGATCCCTCATCCATCAAACCGTTATTCCTTCCTCAGGCAACTTGATTTCTTTGGGCACCCTTGATTTTGCTCTATTCATTCCCTCCTTTCAGGGCCGCAACTAGCATTCCACCAGCTAGGTGTTGCACATACCGGGCGCACAATCATTAAGGATATCAATTGGCACTAAATCACATTTGAAGCAGGAGAGTTTTCACGAAATGCAAAGGCACTAGATCATGATATGAAACCAAGTGGAAGCTTGATTCCATTTGGTATTTTAGATGTTTTATCGCCAAAACTTGCAATTATATTCGGAAGATCGAATGAAACTCGAGTTTCAAGTTTTTTTGTAACTATTTGATTTTAAAAGAATTAAATAAAATGCTGAGTTTTAAAAAAAATCAATAATTTCAATATGTTGCATAAATTTCAAGAAAAAACTTGAAACTCGAGTGAAACAAACTTTCATCTACGACTGTCTTGAATTATGTGGGAACAAAACAAAGAAAAAATGCTCATATTCTTCAATTCGTTATCAATCTTGCCAATGGTCCGCAATTGGCCAGCAATCGAACACAGTTTATTCGTAGAATGGTTGAGTTCTCAAAAAAAGGGGAATAGAAATTCACTTGATCAATGATCCACGTTCGAAAGATACTGGGGAATCCTAGAAACCCATAGAATGGAGAACTCTTAGATTCTATCAGTAAAGCTGTTGAATGGCCAGATCTATACCGAAAAGGCATAAAACCTGTCGTACATGTACTGAAAAAGTCTTAAGACTGGGGTGTCTCTGACAAAAAAAGAACTTAAATCCTTTAAGTAAACTAAAACGTTCTCTGACTCTTACTAAACTAAATATATGTATAAATTCTATTCATGGGTAAAATATTTGCTTTGGACTCCCTTATACCGCTTTGCCATTCGTTTGTTTATAGCGATAATCCCTATCTGCAGTGTTGCGTTTTATTTCACGAATGATGGCAGATGGATGGCATTGAAGTATTCGGGCAATCTCAGCCGTTGATATCTTCCTTGCTCACAGCGTGTAAATTTGTGACCTTTTTTATAAAGTCAAATGATTGCATTCTGTTAGCATGATAAATTTTTTCGATTTTAATCCTGAGTCTATCCTATTTTTTTGAATCAGTATAACTAGTTTTTTTAATTTATATTTCAATGATGCAGCTTGCGGTTGAAGGGCCCAAATTATACAAGCTCTCATCCCAAGAATCAAAAAGCTCCAACAGCTTCCTTGAGCAGGCGTACAATCGCACTACAAGCTCATTTCGTGTGAACTCCTCTTCCCAAAATGGTTCACCTCATCTTTTATTTGTGGCACCAGGCAGAGTCTTTATCTGAACCTGAACACGAACCTAGAACCCCTTCTGCTATTCTGGTCTGGATTGAATTTCGATGATTGAGATCTGGTGCCAAGCACTAGCGTATCTACCCCTAGCAATTACAGCCATCTCCATAAAATCTTTTCTACGAGAGTTTGTTTAAACTTTTTTGAATCAACTTGAGAATTTTTCATGTCTCAAAACTCTAGCTTCAAAACTTGGCAACTCAATAGTCCGAGACAGAGTCCTATCTCCTTGATCACCGTAAGCTCCCATGGGAAACCGAGCGCTCTTGGATAAAATCCTTCAAAAAGTGAGAGTCTCAGAATCTTTGCACAAAAAACAGCGCAACGATGCTCAAATCAACAAGGTGCACCCCTACTTAGAAAAAGTCACTAACCGTGAAATTCAGACGATTTTAACCCCAGAATTTGTGCGATGGGATTTTTTTCATGAAGCAGTGCTTTTTTGTCGCAACTAGGACCTCATGGTGTGAAATCCCCCTCCCATTCGTACTCTTGTATCAGAAGCCATCATCCACCTACAGAATCAAGCACCGCCTCATTTTTCTCAATTCTTGATCGGCTTAAAATCAAATCAACCCATCGGTTCGAGAATGACTGCGCTTTACGAAGGGCAACCTGTTTCATCCAAGACTCTCGCTTCTCCTCCCACTTGGACAAATCCACTGCTTCCACCTGGGAAACACAGAACAAGATTTTTTTTCCGTCAATTTCGTGTTGCTTAGGCTGCTTACAATCAGCCTTCTGAAGGTTAAAAATTTCTTTCTTCAGTGCTGGCGACGCAGGAACCCCTAGCAAATAAAACATCGACTTAGACAAGCGAAAACTCTTCTCTAATCTAAGGCCAGAAGGCTTTAAAAGAGTTGCCAGTTTTTTTTCATGATTCCAAGCCTTCAAAATGGAAGGAAGTAAATCTCCTTTCAAATTTTCTTCATTCAGCACCAGGTACTTGATCTCACGTTTTTCATTTTCTATGAAAAAACTTTCTTTAGCTTCAGCAAGCGAAACAGGAAGACGTTTTTCAAAGTACGGCTCCCAAGACTCAAGAATGAACGCCTCCCGAATCATTTTTTCATAGCTTGCTGGGGTCTGACGATTAGACTCCAAAATCACTTTATAGAGACCTAGGTCAAATTTTCCCTTTTTCTGAAAATTCGACACTCTTGAAATCTTATCCGTTACTTGAGCATCCGCGATTTTAAGACGATAAGCTTCAAACTGCTGAAGCATAATTTTTTGACGCGCAAGATCTTTGAAAATATAATCCCCAGATATGAATGATTTTAATTGTTTATCGGAAACCTTTCCCCCCGCAATGCCACGAAAAAAATCGAGCTTACGATTCCACTCCCGCCTAAATTCTTGAATAGACACAGGCTCATAATTCACGGTCCCAGCTACCGAACCTTGATGAAGTCCACGGGTAGCTTTGGGACTGAAAACACCATAAAAAATAAAGACAAAAGCGATGAACCCAATGATCCCGCCGATGAACACTTTTCCAAACCGTTGACGAATCTGACCTAAAATCACTTTTTCTTCCTCCTGATAAATCTCAAGCCCTTCTTGCTTTCGGGAGTCGAGATCGCTACGATGAGCCAGTCGCTTGAAACGACTGGAGAACCCATGATCAAGTATTTAAAACAATACCGTTTTTACATCACGCTTTTTTTGTGTGTACTCATCCCTGTCATGGCTATTGATACTTCCACCCGTGCCCCTAGGAACTACCGGGTCTACGACCATATCATCGTGAGCCTAACCGCTCCTATACAAATGAGCATCAGCTGGTTTTTAGAACAAATCACTTCACATTTTACCAATTATATTTATCTCCTCCACACCCGTCGAGATAACCTCGCATTATTGGAAGAAAATCGCAAGTTACTCAACTCTATTACGAGTTTCAAAGAGACAGAACAAGAAAACCTCAGACTACGCAAACTGTTACAGTTTGAAGAACAGCTCAACCTCAAATCCGTGGTAGCACGAGTGATCGCTAAAGACGTTTCTACAGAATTTCGGTCTATTCGCATCAATCGAGGAGAAACTTCAGGCATTCAAAGAAATATGGCAGTAGTCACCAATGAAGGCATTGTAGGACGCATCCTCAGAACCACCCCTACCACCAGTGATGTGGTCACCATTTTAGATTTACTCTCAGCCATTGACGCGATTTTAGAGCGTTCTCGAGCTCGTGGGATTGTCGAAGGACTGACCGACGAAGCATGCCAACTTAAGTATGCAATGAGAACGGATGATATTCAGCCAGGGGATCTCTTGATTTCCAGTGGATTAGGAGGGGTTTTTCCGAAAGGAATCGCGATAGGCACGGTTTCCCAAGTGCATCGCAAACCTTTTGGAATTACCCAGGAAGTAGAAGTACATCCTAGTGTTGATTTTTCTAAATTAGAAGAAGTGCTAGTCATTCTCACCGCAGACACTACTGCAAGCGTTCAAAAACCCCAGGAATCCAAAAAAGAGGGCAACCCATGATTCGCTTAATCCTGCGTGCCCTCAATGCTCCCATTTTAATCAGCTTGGTGATCCTTGGTATTGCGCTTCAGACCTCTGTTTTTAATGCATGGCCTGCTTTTTACTTTCAACCAGATACTGTTTTATGGGTCACCATCTGGTGCGCTTTAAAAAGAAGCTTTGAAGAAGGAGCATGTATCGTTTTAATCATTGCAGAAATTGCAGAAATTCACAGTGCCGCTCCTCAAGGCACTTGGATGCTCTGCTACATGGGCGTTTTTTTGATACTACGCGCTGTTTCTCAATTTACCCTCATTCCTACTTTTTTTTCTTATACAAATGTTACTTTATGCAGCTTCCTAGTCTTGAAAATCAGTCATTTCTTTGTTTTAAATTTATTAAGTTCTACTGTGAATTACCATCATTTAAGCTTGATCAGTACGACAGCCGCTGTGGAAACGCTAGTAGCTCCTTGGATCTATCGGTACTTACACCGATTAGATCTTTTAACTTTTAAAAATCCACAAGCAGCTCGAAATACAGAAGAAAACTTTGATCTGAATATGGAAGGTCTTTGATGGCTTTTTTAGGTCAAGAAGAACAAATCCGAGAGCTTCAAAATCGCTTTCAGTACCTTTACACCGTCCTTTTTTTGGGGTTAAGCTTACTCGTTGCACGCTTAGTTTATCTGCAAATTCTCAAGGGTGACCAAATGCGTCAATACTCCGAGGAGAACAGGACCAAACGCGTCAAAGTAGCAGCGCCTCGCGGGATGATTTTTGACCGTAATCACAAATTACTCATTGACAATCGACCTGACTTTGATCTGGAAATCATTCCACAGTACCTACGAGAATCTCAGCAAGAGCATGCTGTTTTAGAGATGTTGAGCAATTTTTTAACAATGAAAAAAAAGGACATTGAAGAGCTCTTTCATAAAGCAAAATCTCAACCTTCTTTTATGCCGGTAAAAATCAAGACAGACCTCACACGAGACGAGGTGGCTTTGATAGAAGTCCATAAAATAGATATGCCAGGTGTTGAAGTACGCCAAGAAATCAGAAGGACCAATATCTACCAAGAAGTAGCAGCCCATCTGCTTGGGTACATTGGGGAAGTAAATGCTACTGAGCTCCCCCTGCTCAATCAAGGAAAATGGCGCTACAAACTCGGAGATAGTATTGGAAAATTCGGTCTAGAACAACGCATGGAAGAACAATTACGAGGTATTGATGGTGAGGAAATCAAAGAAGTAGACGCGCTCGGACGAGTGAAACTGGATCGTAAAAAAAGCCACATGCAAACGAACACCCTCAAACAAACCACTCCCGGAAAAAACCTCATCTTAAGCATCGATGAAGAATTGCAGCGAACAGCCTACGAAGCCTTTGGAGAAAAAATTGGAGCGATGGTCGCAGTGGATCCGAACAATGGAGAGATCTTAGCCATGTTATCACGGCCCTCGTTCGATCCTACCACCTTCTCCCGGGGAATACCTGCCCATCTTTGGAACAAACTTTTAAAAAATGAGAACCATCCCCTCAGAGATAAGACCATCCAAGACCACTATCCCCCCGCTTCTACATTCAAAACGATCACAGCGATTGCTGGATTAGAAGAAGGAGTCATTGACGAAAATACTAAATTTCATTGTCCAGGAGTCATTAAAATCGGAAATCGATTGTACCATTGTCACAAAAAAACAGGTCATGGGGAGATGAATCTCGTCCAAGCAATCACACGCTCCTGCGATGTATTTTTTTATCGAGTAGCTTTAAAACTCACAAGTGTCGATGACATTGCTAAATGGGCAAATAAATTTGGTTTAGGAAAAAAAACAGGGGTGAATCTTGCGGGAGAAGTTCCTGGACTGATTCCTACAGAAGCTTGGAAGAAAAAAAGATTCAATCAGGCTTGGAATGCAGGAGAAACAGCCACCGTTGCTATTGGTCAAAGTTTCGTTTTGACCACAGCTTTGCAGCTTGCTAATACTTACGCAGCCATCGGAAATGGGGGAACTCTGTATCGTCCTTACATTGTGAAGGAGATTCAATCTTTCGATGGAAAAACCATCAAACAGTATGCTCCCGAACTTTTAGGCAAAGTCCAATTACAGAGCAAAACTATCCAATTAGTCAAACAAGGCCTTTGGGGAGCAATCAATACAAGCAGCGGAACCGCGTATTCTCAAAGATTACCTGGGATGGATTTTGTAGGAAAAACAGGAACAGCCCAGCACTACCGCATTGACCCTAAAAAAGTCTATCAAAAATGTGAATTGATGAAATTTAAAGACCGTCACAGTGGCATTTTTGTGGGCTTTGCCCCTGCAGAAAATCCAGCTATTGCGGTTGCAGTCGTCACAGAACATACCTGCCATGGGGGATCAGGAGCAGCCCCTATCGCTCGTGCCGTGATTAAAAAATACTTGGAAAAATATTTCCCTGAACGCTACCTGAACAAAATCACGCCAGAACCTACTGGCATCCCTGAAAAATCAGAGTCAGATGATGAAGCTTATGCGATAGAAAATGATCTTGGCTTAGATGGCAATTTACTTCCTGAGCCTGCAGAAGAAGAAATAGAGAAAGGAACCCCCCCATGACACATTCCAGCATGGAAAGTCCAAAACCCAATGAGTACGCAAGTAACGCTTTTTACGAAGAAGAACTCAAAAGCTTTAATTGGACACTTCTTTTTTTAGAAATTTTACTTTTTTCGGTGGGAATTTGGAATCTCATCAGTGCAACAGGAGTTCAAGACAAATCTCTAGGACTTTATAAAAGTCAAATGATATGGTTTAGTATTGGAATCGGCATTACCTTGCTTTCACTTCTGATTCACTACTCCCTGCTCTCGCGCTTAGCTTATATTATTTATTTTGCGAATTTAATCTTGTTAGGGGCAGTATTGCTCATCGGAAAAACTTCGTTAGGGGCAAAACGTTGGCTCAGCATTGGAGGACTGCGTATTCAGCCTTCAGAATTCATGAAATTGAGTGTGGTGATTTGTTTAGCGAAGTACTTTGAAACCGATCAAAATATCGGGGGCTATGGATTCAAGGACCTCATCCTCCCCTTCTTGCTCATTGCACTTCCCAGCGGACTGATCATGCTACAGCCTGATTTAGGTACCGCCTTAATCATTCTTTTGACCTTCATGAGCATGATGCTTTTTATGCGCATCAAAGCAAAGACCCTGTTAACCTTACTTATTTGCGGTTTAGTGACTTTACCTGTCATCTATAAAGTAGGACTCAAGCCTTATCAACAGCAACGATTAATCTCTTTTTTAAACCCTAACTCCGACTCAAAAGGCTCAGGATATAATGCGATTCAATCGATGATTGCTGTAGGAAGCGGTAAACTCCTGGGTAAAGGCTATAGAAAAGGCACACAAAGCCAATTAAATTTTCTTCCAGAACATCATACCGATTTTATTTTTTCTGTTTTCAGTGAAGAGCACGGATTTTTAGGATGCGTTCTTCTCATGGTCCTTTATGTGATTTTTTTGATGAATGGCCTTTCTATTGCGTACCAATCTCATGATAAATTTGGGATTTTGCTTGCTTTAGGCATTGTCACGATCTTTTTCTGGCATGTTTTTGTCAATATGGGAATGGTGATGGGTTTACTTCCCATTGTAGGAGTTCCCTTGCCCTTCCTCAGTTATGGAGGTTCTTCACTGATCACCTCTATCCTTTGCGTTGCAATTTTGACTAATATCGCAAATAAAAAATTTATGTTTTAAGTCACTTGCTTTTATTTTTTAATTTTGGGAGTATGGGCCTGTATGAAAAAAAAATTTCGCGTACTGTTGCTAGCTTCTTTTTTTGGACTCGGCATCGCATTGCCTGATTGCAATAATCAGCAAGGCATGCAGCAAAAACTAGAAGCGATGGAAGCCTCTCATAAAGAGCTCGCACGAAAGATCCAAGCAATTGAGACCCACCTGAAAACAGTGGACGGGGACCTCAATGAAATCAAAGGATTGCTCCCTCAAATTACCAATGTGCTCACGGCACAAAAGACCAGTGTTGGCAAATTAGAAGCGGACGTCAAAGTAGTGCAAGAAGCTTTGAAAAAGAAAAGAAGACTTTAAAGCATTTTTAGGGTAGAAGATCTGCCCATGTTTTATTTTCAGTCCTTCACCCGCGCCAAGCTTGAAGAGCTTTTGATTTCCCAGGGAAGTCCTCCTCAGAAAGCCTCTTACCAGGCTAAGCAGCTCTTTATTTGGGTTTATCAGAGACTTGAGACTCGCTGGGAGTGCATGACTGATTTATCCAAGCAATTACGAGCTTGGCTTGAAAAAAACGTATCCCTCGTGCGTCTTACGGAGCAGTCTTGCCAACAGGCTTCGGATGGAACGCGCAAGTTTCTCTGGAAGCTTGAGGATGGGAAAACCGTGGAAAGCGTTATCCTAGCTGCCCCCTCTTCTCAAGGAACCAGGCTGACCGCTTGCATTTCCAGTCAGGTGGGATGCGCTATGGGATGCAAGTTCTGCTTAACGGGTGTTCAAGGCTTAGACCGACACCTTCAAGTTCATGAAATCGTCGCTCAGGTCCATGAGCTTCGCAGAAAAGCACCTATCACGAATATCGTTTTTATGGGAATGGGCGAACCTCTTCAGAATTTAGAAAACACGATCCAAGCCTGCGATATTTTTTTAGATCAAAATGGAATGCGCTTTTCCAAACGCAAGATCACGGTAAGTACGAGTGGTATCGTGCCTGCGATAGCAAGCTTAGGCAAGCACACAGCAGTCTCTTTAGCCATTTCTTTGAATGCAACGACTGATGAGCAACGAAGTCAGATCATGCCTATCAATCGTAAATGGAACATCGCCAAGCTGCTTGAAGCCTGTAGAAACTACCCTCTCGGTTCTCATCGACGCATCACCTTTGAATATGTCTTACTTAAAGACTTTAACGATAGCTTAGAAGATGCCCAACGCCTCATAGCGCTCACGCGAGGCATCCCTCATAAAATTAACTTAATTGCCTTCAACCCTCATCCTGGATCTGACTTCCAACGCCCATCGGAAAAAAAAGTGAATGAATTTCAAAAATACCTTTTAAATCATCAGCAAATAGCCACCTTACGTATTTCTCGAGGCCGAGATATTCTAGCTGCCTGCGGTCAACTGCGAAGCCTCTGGGGAACTGCTAAGGGCACTGAAAAACATCGCGATTACCCGAATTAACATGCAGTATTACTCTTACGCAGAGCATTTAAAGCAATATTTTGGACAAAAAACGTACAAAGTGATCGTGGCAAGTGGCTTCACCTGTCCAACGAGAGATGGGCTTCTCGGAAAAGACGGCTGTGCTTTTTGTGATGTTCGAGGATCCAGTTCTTTTTTTGGAAAACAGGACCGTGGCAAAGGAGTGCGTGAGCAGCTTCGTAAAAAAATACCTGCCATTCAAAAACGTTTTCAAGCAAAAGGATTCTTAGCGTATTTTCAAAGTTATACCAATACCTATGGGAAACTCGAAGAACTTCAGTGCCTTTACGAAGAAGCCTTACAAGAGCCTGGCATCCAAGGGCTATGCATTGGAACACGTCCTGATTGCTTACCTGATGAAATCCTCGATCTTTTGAATGAACTTTCTCAAAAAACCTATATTTCTTTAGAGTTAGGTATTCAGTCTTTTGAGGATCCGACCTTGGTTTGGTTGAAACGAGGTCACTCTCAAGCCTGCTCTTTAGACGCTTTAAAGCGACTTAAGCAAAAAGCACCCCGAGTCCATATTTGCGCTCATCTGATCTTCGGTTCTCCTACCGATTCTCCTGAGGTTGCTCAAAAAGCTGCCCATGTGCTCAATGAGTACCAAGTCTCAGGAGTAAAACTTCATCAGTTGATGATTTTAAAGCATACAGAGCTTGCACGACGTTTGGAACAAGAGCCCTTTGCCCTACTCTCCTTAGAGGCCTACGCCACGGAGGTTTTTCAATGTATTGAACACCTGCATCCCTCTATTTACTTAGAAAGACTTTGCGCAACTGCCACCCACCATGAGGAATGTATTGCGCCGATATGGAGTAAAGACCGTTGGAAACCACATAATGAAATTCGTGACTTTTTAAATCAAAAAAACTGCATCCAAGGATCTCAACTAAAACCTAGCCAATGATTCTTCCCAGGCGACAAAAGACGAGCCAAAAAATAGCTCTGCCAAGGATACTCAATATCACCATAAAAATCAGAAACCGTGATTTTACTCCTGAACCTTAAAAGTAGTAGAGTTAGATAGTATCTGTAAATGATAGATACAACGCATAAAATATGCTATACCCCCCACTCTGCCAATTGAGATAAAATTTACAGGTGGACTATGTGGTACATTTTTGGTGCTGGCTCCGGTACGGTATGTTTCAGGATAGTTGTCGCCTCGACCGCTTGATCACCCTACATCATTGGGTCTCACAAAATTACACATCACTTTCAAGCCATGAAATTCAACGGTGTCCATTTTTTCCCAATTTCTAGTTTTTCCAGACCAACGAGAAGGGGAGTTGTTCTTGAGCTTCTTGATAAACAGCATGCCTTCTTTTTAAAATTTCTAAATCCTCGCCTTCGTGTCTTGAATTTGGTGTGGTAAAAGAAATTCCGCTATGTAAATGATCATTATTGTACCAATC
>Ga0208867_1000180_pt1 | contig 20246 bp, 24 predicted proteins | sample CryBogCBE05Oct08_FD_185505 | JGI IMG/M metagenome (GOLD analysis project Ga0208867, IMG submission 185505) | Freshwater microbial communities from Crystal Bog, Wisconsin, USA - CBE05Oct08 (SPAdes) (version 2) | ecosystem: Environmental > Aquatic > Freshwater > Lake | place: Crystal Bog... | reverse complement strand
AAGAGCGGAAGCCTTCGATCCGTATCCAGACTTTCTCTTCCCGCAGATGCAATCACCCGAATTGGCACCAGCGGATTGGGCGCCAAATTACTTTGATTACTTATATATCTCTTTCACCAATGCAAGTGCCTTTAGCCCGACAGATACTCTGCCGCTATCGCGTTGGGCAAAGACATTGATGACAATTCAATCAACTACTTCGCTTGTAACAGTCGGGCTTGTTATCGCCCGAGCAGTCAACATCTTGAAGTAATTAAAGAGTTATATCTGCGATCGATTTTCGTGAGCGAGGCGACTCTTCGCGATCTCGTAGGACATCACTTGAGAGTGCAGAGCTCGCAGCTTGCTTGCCGACCGCAATAATCACGATAGGGCGAAGCGATATTGGCATCTCAAAATGATTAGCAAGAACATCCTTATCAAAGCCAGCCATCTGGTGAGTGACTAAACCACGGTGCTGCGCTTCAACGCTGAGGAACCCGACTGAGAGACCAAGATCGTAGAGCGCAGTGTGCCGAGCGGTGCCATCTTCATTGAGAACTTCCGCGCAGGCGACGATGAATGCAGAAGCGTTTGGTGCCCACTCCTTATTAAAACCTGCAAGTGAGGCAGTAATCGCTGCAAAGCGATCATCCCCGTGCTTCGCCACGATGAACTTCCAGGGCTGGAGATTATTTGCCGAAGGAGCCCAACGAGCTGCTTCAAGAAGCGCAGTGATATCACTGTGAGAGAGATCGACGCCATGTTCAAATGATCGTGGACTCCAACGTTCTGCAAGTACTGGGTGGATTGGCTCTGAAGTTTCTACTGGTTTGCGCATGCCTTGATCTTATTGCTTTATTAAGCTGATCAAAATTCCGTTCTCAGGCGCAAGAGTTGGGGGTTGAAGTCCAACACTCTCCAAAGCCGCGCCAGATAGCACGACGCCTTCTCCCCATGTGATGTTTCCTACCTGCAAGGTGCGTGGCGCACCAACTTCAGTGATGAGTCTCACTCGGTATTGAGATGAAGCATCCAATCCAGTGAAACGAAGTTTTGGTGAGAAATTCGACGAGGGCATGAGGTGCTGCATAAAGGCAAAGAGCGCTTCACTCTTATCGTGGGCAACGACGCCGTAGAGAAAAGCATGTGAATCTGGATAATCGATGCGGACACTTCTTCCACTATGAAGAAGAGCGCGCTTCTCCTTGTAGAGCGCTGCCCACGACTTCAAAATCTCACGTTCGTGCGCTGTTGTCTCGGTGATATCCCATTCAATTCCTGCATGGCCAAAGAGCGCATTAATTGCTCGGAATGAAAGTTCTGTTGTCTTTCCAGTTTGATGGCCACGAGTAGGTCCAATATGGGTACCGAGCATCTCCGGTGGAATAACAAGTGACGTCCAACGTTGAATAGTTTGTCGCTCTAACGCATCATTATTATCTGATGTCCAGAAACGATCGGCATGTTCGATCATACCGAGGTCGATACGTGCGCCACCGGATGCACACGATTCAATTTCAAGCCCAGGATGTCGGCGCTTGAGTTCATCAAAGAGGCGATATGTTGCAAGAGTCTGATTGTGAACTGCTGCCTGACCTAGATGGCCTGCATCATTGAGAATTCGATTGTGATCCCACTTGATGTAGGAAATATTGAAACTACTGAGTACATGATCTACCTGTCCTAAGACATGGTCGAATGCGCCAGGGTGGGTGATATCGAGCACTAATTGATTGCGCTGTAGCGCTGGAATTCGGTCACCTTCGTGAAGGATCCACTCTGGATGTGCGCGATAAAGATCTGAATCGATCTGCACCATCTCGCCTTCAAACCAGAGTCCAAATTCAATTCCACGAGTATTGAGATACTCAATAATTTCTGTAAAACCATTGGGCCACACGGTGGGATCTACGACCCAGTCCCCGAGACCAGCGCGGTCATTGCGGCGCAGATGGAACCATCCATCATCGAGAACCATACGTTCCACACCGATTTCGGCGGCAACGTCGGCAAGAGCTTTGATCTTTTCACTGTTGTGATCGAAGTAGACAGCTTCCCACACATTGAGTGTGAGTGGACGCGGACGAATATTTGTTGGGTGATGTGTGCGCTTGCGCAACGTTGAATGGAAATTCTGTGAGATGCCATCTATTCCGCAAGCGCTGTAACTCGCTTGAACAGGTGCAATCGTAAAACTCTCTCCTGGCTTGATGATAATTTCACCGGGGAGGAAGAGCTCACCTGCGCCAATTGATTGATCACCGAATTGCGTCTTCTCTACATGGTGAACTGAGTTTCCGGAGAAGGCGACAGACATCGACCAGACTTCACCTGATGAAAAATTCGCATTCTTTGTCATTGCGAGTTGGGCAATTGTGTAATCGTGCGAAGTTCGACCTTCACGCTCTTCTCGAGTCGTCAATCCATAAGAAATATCTCGACGTTGTGGATGGCGCTCATGTGACCAGCGCCCGGTGAAATCCATAACCTGCGCAGCTTGATCTGCGAGTGGTAACCAATGGACATATTGATTAAGAACATATCCAGTATCGCCGGAGTTAGTGAGATCAGCGTTGATAGTAAGAACGCCATCAGGAGTCAAAGTGTATGTAAGTACAAGTGAAAGCTTGGCGTGGTCATCAACCAAAGTTGCCTGCAGAGAATTTGTCGTGTGGGTTTCGCTCACTAATTCAAAGTGGGTAGACCAAGCCTGACCATTTCGGTGTCCTTCAAGAGTTGGGTGGCCAATAAATCCCTTTGAATGTTCGCGCATGACATCGGCTGTCGTTGGCTGATCCCAGTGGGAATGGGAGACGGCCCGTGTGGTTGCTGCGATTACATCGGATCCAAGCTCGCCTTCATTGAGTAAAGCTCCCCAATGAAAAATCGATAACTTATTGTTGATGGTGTTAAAAACAATTGAGTTATGGGCACTTCGCAAGGCGATCACGTGAGAAGACTACTAGAGGGTGAGCCCCTTTGGCGGTAGAGTCGGCGAGTGAAAATTAAAGCGGAGTTTCATAAGGTTTTCGGCCGCGAAGCTGACATTGTTGCAACTGCCCCTGGACGTGTAAACCTAATCGGCGAACATATCGACTACTCAGATGGTTTCGTCCTCCCCTTTGCCATCAAATACGAGACAACAGTGGCGATTGGAAAAAACGGTCTCAATATTTTTCGCTTCTCATCCGCCCAACGTCCTGAAGAAGTTATCGAACTCAACACCTTAACTACCTTACAAGGTGAGACATGGGGCCGATATGTTGCAGGAGTTATTTGGGCTCTTGGAATTAGTGAAGGTCTCGACATATACGTCGATGGCCAAGTCCCAGTCGGGGCTGGACTCTCATCAAGCGCCGCTCTGGAATGTTCAACAGCTGTTGGACTAAACCAACTCTTTGGATTAGGAAAATCACTCAAGGATCTTGCACGTATTACTCAAAAGGCCGAGAACGAATATGTCGGTGTGCCGTGTGGAATTATGGATCAATCAGTTTCATTGATGGGTCACCAAGGAAGTGCACTACTTCTCGATTGCCGTGATCTTTCAACTCGAGATATTCCATTTGATATCGCATCACATGGACTTGAGCTCTTGATTATTGATACCCAGGTTCATCACGAACTCGTTGATGGTGGATATGCAGAACGTCGCGCATCATGCGAGAAGGCGGTCGCTGACCTTGGAATTACCTCATTACGAGATATTTCAGTTGCCGACTATGAAGCCCGCAAGTCTGAGCTTGATCCAACAACGTATATCCGTGGCTACCACGCTGTTACCGAGATGAAGCGAGTGCTCGATACTGTCGATGCTCTTCAAGCCGGAAATCTTGCAAAGGTTGGTGAGCTCCTCAACCAATCGCATCGTTCACTGAGCAAGGATTACACCGTGAGTTGCCCGGAACTCGATCTAGCGGTCGAAGTTGCAAATCAGAATAGGGCACTTGGGGCTCGAATGGTTGGTGGTGGGTTCGGTGGAAGTGCAATTGCCTTGGCGAGAGTTGAAGATATTGCCGCCATCCAAAATGCAATTGTGGAGCGAATGAGTCAGGCTGGATTCCCAAAGCCTCGCTTCTTTACATCCTTGCCATCCGATGGTGCGAGGGTTATCGGCTAACGCAGTAATCTTCTGCCATGGCTGAAATCAAAAAAGAGTCGGACGAACTCAATTTCCCCGCTGCGATCGATGAGGCGAAGTTAGCCCAGACTCTCGATCCACTCTCGTACGAAGTTCTCCGCAATGGTGCTACCGAGCGCCCATTCACAGGCGAATATAACGACACCGATACCGTCGGAAGTTATCGCTGCAAGGCCTGCGGAAATGAACTCTTCAAGAGTGAGACAAAGTTCCACTCTGGCTGCGGATGGCCTTCCTTTTACGCTCCAACTGCAGACGATGCTGTGGTTTTAATCGAAGATGCCTCCCTCGCGCCGCGTATTCGCACCGAAGTCCGCTGCGCCAATTGCGGTTCGCACCTAGGCCATGTCTTCAAGGGCGAGGGTTATGACGTTCCAACTGATGAACGTTGGTGCATCAACTCTGTAGCACTCATTCTCGAGCCTAAGTAAAAATTACCAAGCCTTAATATTTTCTAGCTCAATTTTTATACATTTATCTTGAATCACCGTTAAGCCAGCTGACTCTCCTTTTGCCGCAAGGGCCTCGCTCTTCAATCCAAGTTGCATCCAAAAAGTCTTTGCACCTATTGCGATCGCTTCATCAAGTAACGGTCCCATATCTTCAACTTTGCGAAATACATCGACCACATCAATTTCACCGGCAACTGCCGCCGCTTCAGTGAGGTTTGGATAGACCGGGCGACCAAATAATTGAGTAATAGCTGGATTGACGAAGTAGAGCTCATATTTAGAGTTGTGAAGTAGGTATTCCGCAACTCCATTGCTAGGACGATCGGGCTTATCAGAGACCCCCACTATTGCGATCGCCTTAGATGTGGTTAAAACCTCGTGAATACCTGATGACCCCATGGCGAAAGCCTCCCACAGCAATTCATTTTTGACCGTTTATAACCACATTCTGACTCAGAGGCAGAAATAGAATAGTCACGTGATCAAACGGCTTCGCGATGTTCATCCCGGCGGTAAGAAGATCGTTGCCATCTTTCTTGCAATTCTTCTTGTCTATGGTGGCTCGATCCTCCTTCTCTCGCAGACCAATGACAGTGCGGCTAACAATTTAGATGACAAACTTTCATCAACTTTGACACAAAAGCGATTCGATCTCTATACCCAGCTGATGTCGGTAGATCCGCTCAAGGGTGAGGCAGTCGCTCGTATTGAACCGTGGCCGCTCGATGATTCCCTCGGTTATAGATATCGAAGCGGTTGGATGCCAGTTCAAGATATCTCGCTTCACGTCGATGCGATCTTGGGTGGTAGCCCAACCAACGATAACCTTTATAACTTTAAGAAGAACATTCCCGTTGGCGGATTCGATGTCACTCTCGATGAAAAATCTGGAAGTGCTTCATCAAATGTCTCACGCTATCCATTCGACACTTACACATTTGAAGTGCCAATGTCTGCGAGCTACACCGATTCTCAAGGTGCGACCCAAGATCTTCCAATCCTTCCTCAGGACTACACAAAATCTCTCGATACCTTCAAGGTCACAATGGATCACGCACTCTGGACAAACTCCAATGAGATCGTCCGAGCAAGCAATCCCAAGTCCATCACTGATGCACTTGGCGAATATAAGACTGGTATTTCTTCCTCGATCTTTAAAGTTAGCCGAAATGGATCAACGAAGGTTTTGACAGTGATCATTCTTCTGCTGATGCTTACTGCTCTTGCATCCATTGTGACGATGGCTTATCTAGTTGCAACAACCAAGCGCCCACCAATGCTCTCAGCACTTACATGGGGTGCGGCGCTTACCTTCTCAATGATTGGGTTGCGTGGACTCTTCCCTGGGTCACCACCGCTGGGAATCTTGATCGACAAGGTCGTCTACTTCCCATCGCTGCTGACAACTCTCGTCTGCTCGCTCTCTATCTTGATCAGCTGGGCACACCGCGAGGATTACGTTAACTAGTGTCAATGTTCACAAAGTCAAGAAAGTCCTTATTTCTAGTCTTTATTCTCCTCACCTTATTTGGAGTCTCAAGTGCTTCTGCATCGCAGTTAATTCCCCCCACCCCTAGTTGGTGGCCAACAAGTGGATTCGATATGCGGCCGGGCGTTTGGATTGCTTGCAATGAAGGAAAATGGAACGTTGATGACTGCGTAGAGTCAATAGATATTCGATCAAACGATGGTGGATCCTGGAAACCCTTAACTTTCTCGGCGAACCCAGATTATTCTCCGGAATCCACTATCCCAATTCCCTGGGATGGCGGGGGCAATGATTCGGCACATCTCCCACAAAAAGATTCGACTGGTCCTGGATATGACGGAACTTGGAATGCGCCAACAGGAATTGTGACTAATAATGAAAACCTCCCCCTAGTGATGGATATGGGTTTTTTTGGTTCACCCCAGGGAAGTGGAAATTATTATTCCTGGGTTCAATTTAATTTACGAACCACAAAATGGGATGTGAGTTTGAGTGATGCCTACCAATACCGAGTAAAAATCAAGTCAAAATTTTTATCTGCCTACGCGCGATGGACCTATGCCAACGCAGCTGATGCAGCTGTTGATTGGAGCAATCCTGGTTACTTGATTTTTACTTCAACTCCATCATTAAATTATTACCCTTCTCAGAACTGGGATATGACGTGTGCAGGTAAAATTGATAACTCCAAAGCTGCTTATCAGGTCAACATTATAAGCTTATTTTTATCTGTTTTTGGAAACAACAAGTTCCAAAACCCACCGAGCCAAGTAATGGCCCGAACAAATGCTTTCATGTGTAATGTAACTATGAATTTTGATTCTTCGCGTAACTTGCTGACGATGAAACCAGCATCTGTACAACTTGACTCAAATGGAAATCAAATTGTGGGGTGGCTTGAGACTTCAATTGACGCCAATGCCTTAAGAACCTGGTGGCAGCTTGATCCAAAGACAACTCGAGGACAAGTAAAGGTGGAAGTTACTTATCTTGACGGCAAGAAGGAGTCAGTAGCTACAACTGCCATCTATGATTCAAAAACCGACAGATTGAGGATCAACTCCTCTGGATTTCACTTCCCAAATTCTGAGGTGACGATAAACGTTTCCCCTTGCAATTGCACAGGAGATGTAAGTGGAGCATTTCTAGATCCAAGCGGAACCTGGAGTGCATTCAATGATCCCAATAAATCCAAAGTAGTGGTGACTACTTTGAAAAATGGAAGTAGAACAATTTCTACTAACTTTGGTGTTAGCTACGCTAATCGTCACTATTCCCTATCAATTATGGAATTCCTTAAAGGAAAGAAAGTGCAGACAAAACTCAATAACTATGTTTTTGACGCTAAGGGTCGAGGCACGGCAATCCTTAAAAATCGATTGGTCGCTGGCAGCATCGTTTTGGCCTCATCAGGAACTCGAACTGCTGTATCGGATCCAGTTACCTAGCTAAGAGACTGCTGGTGGCGGGTGAAGGATTTGAACCTTCGAAGGCAGAGCCGGGGGATTTACAGTCCGTGGCTAGGTCTACGACGATTCTCGTCTTTGCGACGATTTCACGCTCGCTATGGGTCTAGGTTAACAGCCTAGGCGCACCTTCCAACAATTCGTGTATGAAATATGTATGAAATACGAAGCGAAGTGGTGCTACAAGGCGACTAGTTAGCTTGTCATAAAGTGACAGCACCGCTAAGTAATTTCATACATACAGGCATCCTGCTTCTGAAGGCCAAACCTCTTGGTCTCAAGAATTAAGGAGCATCAAATGGCAAGTACACGGACTAAGACATCTCGTAATTGCCCAGTCATTGTTACTTAGTTTGTCTCTTTAATGTGAGTGATCCCGCTGCCAGAATCAAAAGCAAGGACAGGCCTATAACTAGGCAGTCGTGCGCTATCGAACCCTGTCCCATAATCACTTTTCGAGTTGCATCGATGGCATAGGAAAGTGGGAGCACATTAGATAAATCACTCAATATTCTGGGCATGCTTTCCCGTGGTACGAGGAGACCACTGAGTAGTAACTGTGGCAGAAGGATCGCTGGCATGAATTGAATGGCCTGAAACTCTGTTTTAGCAAAAGTACTCACAGCCAAACCTATAGATAGACCTATCAATGCATCCAAAATAGCTACGAAGATTAGAGCCGACTGAGATCCGGCAATCTTGAGTCCAAGAACCCAAATAGCGTAGGACGAAACGAGCGTCGCTTGAATCAAACTAGCAACTCCAAAAGCAATTGCATAGCCCAGAATAAACTCCATTTTAGTAAGAGGCGAGATCATTAAGCGCTCCAAAGTCCCACTAGTGCGCTCTCGTAGAGTTGCTACCGAGGTAATAAGAAACATCACCAACATTGGGAAAACACCGAGCATTGAACCTGCCACATGTTGGAAAACTTCAGGCTTAGAGTAATAAACATATTTTAGAATTGTCATCAGCAGAGATGGCGATAAAACTAATAGCGCCATAGTTCTCGGGTCATGTTTAAGCTGCTGCAAGACACGTCGTGTCATTGACATCAAGCGTGAGAGTTTCATGGGCCTTTCACCAATGCGACAAATACGTCCTCCATTTTTTCTTTTCCGGTTTGTGCGCGCAATTGCGCCGAAGTCCCGTGTGCCAAGATTTGGCCGCTGCGCATAAGCGCTAGCCCATGGCAGTACTCGGCTTCGGCCATAACGTGGCTGCTTACTAACATCGTTTTACCTTGGGCCGCCAATTTATTAAAGAGCTCCCATAACTGGATTCGTAAAACTGGATCTAGACCTACCGTTGGTTCATCCAAAATCAGAATTTCAGGACTGCCAACTAAAGTGGTCGCTAGGGCTAAACGTGAGAGTTCTCCACCTGAAAGTGACGAAGCAACTTGATTTCGAACCACGTTTAAGTCGACTTCCTCTAAAATCTCATCCACGGTTTTTTCATTGCGTGAAAATAACGAAGCGAAATATTTAAGATTCTCTTCACACGTTAAGTCAGAGTAGACACTGGCGCTTTGCGTTGAGTATGCGATTTTTTCTCGAAGCACTGCGACTCCGGGCTTCATCCCCAGAACCGAAATCTCGCCACTTTTAATCTTCTGTAGACCAGCGATACTTCGCATAAGCGTGGTCTTACCGCTGCCGCTCGGTCCGAGTAGCCCCAAGATTTGCCCAGATTCAATTGTGAGTGAAAGTTCCTTAAGAATTACATTAGTGCCGCGCTGGACCACAAGATCCTTGCAGACGATTGCGCTCGACATAATTTCATTTTACTGTGCACCCACTTTATTGTCTATACTCAGTAAAAAGAATGGGAGGTAGCAATGCTTGGAAGCGCATCCCCTTCAGCTCGGCAACTAAAATTAAACAGCATTCTTCTCTTGATAGCTTCGATAATTTTGACAGGATGGATTATCTATCTTGTCTCAGCGCTTCCTCCCTCATATCGTGCTAGACACTGGGACTTAGCGTGGGTGGGATTTGACTTAGCAATGTTGAGCTCATTAATGACAACTGGTTGGGCGATGTGGAAGCGACGACCATATAGCTATTCATTGGGGAGCTCTTTTCTTAATCTGCTTATTACTTGACATATCAACTATATCTGATTTAATACCCCTGTGGCACAAAAAGGAATGAAGGAGCTCGACTCCAAAGCCTGGCGTGCATTCCACAAAATCGGCACCAGCCTGCTTCCTCACCTTGGCCGACAAATAACTAACCATTCTGGAATTTCTGGAACGGAATACGTAGTTCTTGTCGCTCTTTCTGAATTGACTGTCCCAAGCGTTAACCTGAATCGACTTGCCCAGGGTCTTGGTTGGGAAATAAGCCGAATGTCTCATCAGATTTCAAGGATGGAAGAGACTGGTTTAGTTAAGAAATCTAGAAATACAGATGATTCTCGTTGCTTTGATGTCTCCATTACAGCAAAGGGAAGAAAAATAGCTCAAGCTGCAATTCCTCTGCAGTCTAAAGAAATCAATCATTGCTTCAGCGAGGTCCTAACCCAAGCGCAGATGAAGTCATTAATTGAAATATCTGAGGCAATCTCCAACCATATGAAAGAAAACCACCCACTTAACAAGAAGGAAAACACACCGTTCAATTTAGAATAGGAGAAATCATGAGTAAGCAAACAGCAGGTCAGCAAACGAACATTTTAACCAAGGTTGGAGCTGGACTATTCCTTTTATGGTCAATACTTCATATCTATGTAGGTGTAAATGGAATAGTCAACTTTGTTACAAAAAATCTTTCAGAGCAATGGAAGCCGCTAATAGGAGGGAACAAAGTTCCATTTTCGGATTTCATAGTCCCACAAGATGCCACAACGGCATATGGTCAATCACATCTAATACTTAATTTTTGTATTGACGTTGGCGGATATGGAGTACTTGGAGTATTTGTAGCGTGGATGATTTGGAAGAAAAGTTCATGGACTGGTTACTTTATTGGACTAGTAGCTATAGGAATTTGTGATTTAACATTTCTATTTGCGTTGGTTACATCAGGTGTAATTGAAAAAAATTTAGCAACTCTTGCCGGACCAATTATCTGGTTTATGGCTGTTGCTGTTACGCCTTTTGGATTGAGGCAATCACTAAATAAATAACATGCAAACTAAAAAGGGGTTGAAGCTATTCAAATTCAACCCCTTAATTTTCGTTAAAAGAAGAGTCGCCCTATAAGCCGGAAACTGGGCTACTACCTAACTTGAAAAAACGTTACCCATCCGTAAGCCCTGGTGTGTTAGTTATTCCAACTTCACTTAACCCTGGGGGGGTTAATTGGTGTGTTATTTACAGTCACAAACCAGCCTAAACAAAGTGAAAAACTAAATCTTGTACTTGTCAGTGGATAGGTTCATAATGAGCACAAACAGGCTCAAAACTACACATTGATGCACTTATTCTGGTGCCCCGAGTGGGGGTCGAACCCACACTTGGAGGATTTTAAGTCCTCTGCCTCTGCCATTGGGCTATCGGGGCCCTAAAGAAAGGCTAAGACTACACGCTTGATTACCTCTTAAAGCCAAGCAGCTAGAACATGCTCCGCTTCCACTACTGAGTACTATCTATTCACTATGAAAAAGAGTACGTATCTCATCGATTTTATTACTGTTCTAGTCTTTGTAACGATCGGTCGCCATACTCATAAAGATGGAAATTCAGTCAGTGGAACACTTACAACACTATGGCCGTTCGCGGTGGGCTTATTCATTGGCTGGCTACTAGTTCAGCGTACACATCGAATTGCATCTACAAAAACGAGTGGCTTGATCATTGCTCTATCTGCAGTAATAGTGGGAATGATTTTGCGTGTGATTTCAGGTCAAGGAATTGCACTGGCCTTTGTCATCGTTGCCACCGCCTTTTTATCGTTCTGTCTGGTTGGCTGGAGGGCACTGCTTTCACCTCGAAAGTGACACTCTCTATGATCTACTCATGAGGAAATATAGATTTCTAGCTGTAGGTCTATCGCTATCTTTTCTTCTCCCTGCATCTTCCTTTGCTATGGGTTCTGGAGATAAATACAGCGATCTTCAAACTGGAGTTACATATGTCATTTATAAGCCAAGTAATACTTTGAAGCTTCCACCACTGAATTTTGAGGTGAGGCCTTGCCGGTTATTTCCAAAGAAGGACGCTTATCTTCTAGCTGGTTTTGGTGGAATGGATCACGGCATTGCACTGGTCGAAACAGCAGCCTCTTTTAACTGCACTGGTGAAGATAACCCCATGCCGCTGCCATCAATTGTAATTAATGGAATGAAGGCAAAAGTAGGTATTTATTGCGCAACTGGTAAGTGCAAGAGCTCAGAGTTCTCTCGCTATGGTGGAGAGATTTCCTTCATTACTCCACCAACAAAGTTTCTCAAGGCAACGTTCATTCGCGTAGGAACGCAAGGTGGATTTACTCTTGCCCAGCTGACTGCCTTTGCTACCAGCTTAAAGCCTGTCGGCAGTAAGTAACTTACTCAGCCCCGATTACATCTCCGACAACTTTGACCTGAAAATCTAGTTGGTTTAGATCGTTGTTCTCCATAAAAGCTGTCACAGCTTCTGCAATCAGATCTAGGTAAGGCTGACCATCTTGGCGATCAGATTCATTCACTGTGATTGGAATTTCTGCTATTAATTCAACGTTGAAACTGACGATTGCCATATTTTCTCCTTAGGTTGGTTCGTGCTTGTTTATGCCTGTGTAGGTGCGATCAAACTATAAAAGTTTTCACTTGCTCCGCCTAGAACATTGAGATCTACTGGACCAGCTTGCAAGCCATATCTTGCTCCTGCGCCCCCTGATGAGTATTGCCAGATCTTCCAACTGACATTGCACTTTGTATCAGTCCATGGGGAGACAGGGCACTTGCCACTTTTCATTGTTGGTTTTGCCTCTGGGTTAGCAGGATTAATACGGGCAGTTGCGATCCAAATCGGATACTTGGCAAGTTCATTGTCATAGGCAAAATGGCTGGTAATAAAGCTCATATAGGAATAGATCACTGGGGTCTTGCCAAGTGCGCTCTGCACATCACTGAGCCAAGTCTTAACCCAGCGAACTAAGTAAACATTCGACATAGATCGATGGCAGATGCCTGACTTAGACATAGAGGTGCAGTTAGTTTCAATATCTAAAGCCACTGGCATATCAAGAGTGTTGTAGCCACCATCTTCTTGAATACGATCAATAACTTTCTTGGCCTGATTGTGTGCATTTGCGATGACAATATTCATATCGGTAGTTCTTGGAGGGTGAGCGTAGTAATAAAGCCCGGTGTAGATGCCGGCTAGCTGGGCTCCTGTGCGATCAGAGCGGTAATAGTTTGCTGCCTCGGTATCTGCTTTTTCAATTGTATTTCCACCGTTGATATAGAGAAATCTCACGCCAGCTGAATGCATCTTTGCAAAATCAATCGGTAAATTTTTTGTATGTTGATACTTACTTATGTCTAAGCCAAGTATGCGATTACCTGGGCCGAGTGCCTCAATCTGCACTGCGTTTTCAGCATGGGCTTGCTGGGTAATCACTGTGCCAAGTAGGAACACCGATGCTACAAAGAGTGATTTAAGCGCTCTCTTTCCCATCATATGAAAAGAATACTTTGCGAGAGATCAATATCCTTGGATATTGCCTTAAGGGTTGCTGAGGTAATACATCACATCCGCTGATCTCAACTGGTTGAGCGGATATCGACTCCCTGCACTCCAAGATAAGATACCTACATGCGCGAAATTAATAGAGAACACCTCAAAAAACTCAATGCAGTTGAGGAGGAACGATTTCTAGCTCTGCACCCAAAATCAGGTGAACTATTCAAAAAGGCAAAAGAGGTGATGCCGGGCGGCGTCCCAATGTCATGGATGGCAAAGTGGCCAGGTGCATACCCAGTCTTTGTTGATAGCGCGCAAGGCGCTCATTTCACAGATGTTGATGGAAATGAATATATAGATCTGTGTTTAGGTGATACCGGATCAATGACGGGCCACTCTCCTGCTGCAACTGTCGACGCCATTAATGCTCAACTCAAGCGCGGTATGACAGCAATGCTTCCGACCGAGGATGCTGTAATTGTTTCACGTGAACTTGCTCGCCGTTTTGGGCTTCCTCTTTGGCAATTCACAGTTACGGCAACTGATGCCAATCGCCACGTCATTAGATATGCACGCCTGATTACAGAACGCTCAAAGATCATCGTTATTGATAAGTGTTACCACGGATCTGTTGATGAAACATTTGCAACGTTAGATAGCGCAGGAAATACAATCAAGCGCCCAGGAAATCTAGGAGCGCCCGTAGATCTTGCGCAAACCACGAGAGTTGTTGAATTTAATGATCTAGCAGCCATGGAGGCGGCCCTTGCCCATGGTGATGTTGCTGCAATCTTGATGGAACCTGCGATGACCAACATCGGCATTGTTCTTCCTGATGATGGTTATCCGAAAGCTGTTGAAGTGCTAGCAAAGAAATATGGCACAGTCTTAATCATTGATGAGACCCATACGATCTCTGTTGGCCCCGGAGGAATGACAGCTCTCCACGGACTCAAACCCGACATTCTTACTATCGGTAAAGCTATTGCCGGTGGAATTCCTACCGGTACTTTTGGCATGCAAGAAGAAATAGCAGCGCGCATCAAAACAAAAGTTGAACGCGAACTCATTGATACAGGTGGAATTGGTAGCACACTTGCTGGAAATGCACTCAGTCTTGCTGCAATGCGAGCAACTCTGACCCAAGTCCTCACAGACGCCGCATTCAAACAGATGGTTGCACTGGGTCAGAAGTGGTGTGATGGAGTCGATGCAGCTATTAAAGAATTTGAACTTCCTTGGTACTGCTCCAGACTTGGCGCTCGAGGTGAGTATCTCTTCCAAGCAACGGCTCCTAGAACAGGTAAAGAAGCTGCAGATGCTGGAGATTTTGAACTTGAGCAATACATCCATCTTCGTATGCTCAATGATGGTTTCTTAATAACACCTTTCCATAACATGGCTCTTGTATCGCCTGAAACAACAGAGGCAGATATCGATGCACATACAAAGGCATTTAGAGCGATGTGTAAGGATCTAGCTCATGCCTAAACGGATCATCCACTTTCTTCGTCCTTCAAAAACAGTCCCAGTTACTCCTTGGACTGCAACCAGCCGTTGGTCTCTGACTCCCATGAGAGTTCTAATCCTGTGGTTTGGCTTAGCAATATTTGGTTTAGGTGATGCACTCATCATTCAATCAACTCTAGGAAATGCGCCTTGGTCAGTATTAGCTCAAGGTATTTCTAAGCACTCTCCACTTTCACTCGGTTGGTCAACTCTCGTCATCGGCTTTTTAGTCTTATTAGGCTGGATCCCCCTTAAACAGCGGCCAGGTTTTGGAACTATTTCAAATATTCTGATCATCTCTTACGCTCTTCAAATTGGAACAGATGTGTTTCCTATTCAACATCACACGCTGTGGATTCGCTTTGCATATGTAATCCTAGGAATCATCATTATCGGAATTGGTTCTTCCCTCTACATCACCTGTGGGCTTGGGCCTGGGCCAAGAGATGGGCTCATGACCGGTATCCACCGCGTGACCGGAGTTCGCGTGGGACGAGTTCGTCTTTTTATTGAAGTTATAGCTTTGAGTATTGGTTGGCTACTTGGTGGTCGCGTGGGAATCGGCACACTGCTGTTCGCTCTGTTAATTGGCAACTCTGTTGCTATTTCACTTGGGGTAGTGCGAAAGCTAACTACTTCTGAGCAAGTTTAAAAATACCATCTAGCATCTTTGGGGTTAATTTCCCTGTGAAAGTGTTCTGCTGGCTTGGATGGTAACTTCCAATAATCTTCACGCTCTTGCCTTCAAATGATGCTTTAAAGCTCACACCATGACCAAACTTTGGCCGCGGAGATGGCACATTAAATCCCATACCAACAAGCTGAGCTAACAGACCAGTCCATGCAAAATTGCCTAGAGCAACAAAAACTTTGGCAGTTGGCATGAGAAGTTCTATCTCACTTGCCATGAAAGGAGCACATGCTGCTTTCTCTTGGGTGCTTGGTTTGTTGTCGGGTGGCGCGCAGCGCACCGCACATAAAATTCTTGTCTTATAGAGAACTTGCCCGTCATCTTTGGATTCACTTGTTGGAATTTTTGCGAGCCCAGTTCTATAAAGAGAGGAGAAGAGGAAATCACCGCTGCTATCGCCCGTAAAAATTCTGCCTGTTCTGTTGGCCCCGTGAGCGCCAGGTGCTAAACCAACAATCACAATCTGCGCTTTAGGATCTCCAAATCCAGGAACAGGCCTACCCCAGTAATCATGGTCAGCATATGACTTACGTTTAAGAAGGGCGACATCTTCTCGCCAATGAACTAAGCGCGGACACAGGGCGCACTTTGTAATAGCTTTATCTAAAGCATCCATGTTCTTATAGCTTTTAGACGCGCTCATTTAATTACTTCGCCAAGCCCCATGCAATCCCATCAAGAATGTCTGATTCACTAGCCACAAACTCACTGGCGCCCGTTGATTTCATCACCCGAGATAACACCAGAGAACCAGATGTTATGACGTCAACTCTTCCTGGGTGCATATAACCTAAAGATGCAATTTCATCACGGGTCATCGATGCAAACATCTGTGCAACCTCGTGAACCTTCTCTGCTGAAATTCTGGAAAGATGTATCGAGTAGCGATCGTAATCAGATAAACCAAGTGCGGCTGCGGCAACAGTTGTTGCTGTTCCTGCAACTGCGATCAGGGTTTTCGCTTGAGCAAAGGGCACTTCCTGGGCTGCCTCAGCTATTGCTGCGTCAATATCTAAAGTCGCCGCTTCAAGTTGGGTGGCACTTGGTGGTTGAGTATTTAAATGTCTTTCAGACATTCGAACACAACCGATGTTCACTGAGCGGGCAAATTCAACTTTCCCAGCGCCTAAAACAAACTCTGTTGAACCTCCACCGATGTCCACAACTAGGTGAGGAGTGAGATTTGAACCCAATTCTTTTGTTGCGCCAAGAAAACTTAAAGACGCCTCTTCACTTCCAGGAATAACTTCTGGCTCAATGCCAAGAATCTCTCGTACGCCGTCAATAAATAGAGCGCGGTTAGATGCATCCCGGGTTGCACTTGTCGCACAGAAGCGAATTTTCTCCACACCATTACTCGCAATAATCCGTGCAAAGTCTTCTGTTGCCGAAAGTGTGCGCGTAATGGCATCCGGGTCAAATGCTTTGTTCTTGTCTACTCCTGCGCCAAGTCTGACAATCTGCATATCTCTATGAACTTCGCGAAATGCATTCCCTTCAATATCTGCCACAAGTAGGCGAATAGAGTTTGTGCCGCAATCAATCGCTGCTACTCGCATGGGTTTGTTAACCACCAGTCACCCAGCGCTGCAAGCGCCTCATCTCCCAATGGATTCACACCGGGTCCTGCCCCAAGAGAGTGCGCAACAAGTGAATGTAAACATTTCACTCGGTCTGGCATTCCTCCTGCGGTAACCCCTTCAACTTCAGGAACATCCATGCCAAGAGCCGCTCTTGCGGCTAAGTAATCATCATGTGCCGCGTGATAAGCACCAGCTAGTTCATGATCGGTTGCTAATCGATCCTGCATTTGCGCCATCATGCCTGAACTTTCAAGAGTGGAGATGGCACCTGTAAGCCTTGGACAGGTTGCATAATAAAATGTAGGAAACGGAGTTCCATCAGCTAAACGCGGAGGAGTTTCAACGACATCTGGCTTACCGCAAGGACAACGGTGAGCAATTGCATGAACATCACGTGGTGTGCGACCTAATTGTCTTTCAATTGCATCTAAATCTTCTTGCGATGCCTTCTCACTCATTTGTTTACGTTCGTTGCTGTAATCGATGAAATCACTTGTGCATACCAAGGAATACCAATCGGGATTTGATTAGCAACAGGAGCTGCAGGTGCTTGATCTTGTCCAGGCTGCTTGCCCGCTCCAATTACTGCGTATTGGCGCTCACCTGGGAATACATAGTGCAACCTAGTACGAGCTTGCTGGGCAACATATGCAGGATCGTTCCATTTAAGCAATTCATCTTGTGCTTGCTTGAGGGTTGCATTAGCTCCGGCAATTTGTGCTTTATAAGAATTAATTTGAGCACGCTGTGCAAAATATCTCTGTGTTGGTGGTGCAAGAGTAATTGCGAGAATCAAGAGCGTGGTGGCGAAGGCTAAACTTCGCCCCGAAATGCTCTTAAACATTCGCTATTTACTTATTGCTACTTGCCACTAAATCGTGGAAATGCACCGCGTCCTGCGTAGAGCGCAGAATCTGCAAGTTCTTCTTCAATGCGAAGTAGCTGATTGTATTTAGCTACACGCTCTGAACGAGCAGGAGCACCAGTCTTAATCTGACCACACTCAAGTGCAACAGCAAGGTCTGCAATTGTGGTGTCTTCTGTTTCACCTGAACGGTGAGACATCATCGAGCGGTATCCGTTGCGGTGAGCAAGAGATACTGCGTCAAGAGTTTCAGTCAGTGTTCCAATTTGGTTAACTTTAACAAGGAGTGCGTTAGCGGCTCCCAGCTTGATTCCCTTAGCTAGGCGCTCTGGATTTGTTACAAATAGGTCGTCTCCAACAATTTGAATCTTTGAACCGAGCTCGGTGGTCATCTTGATCCAACCATCCCAGTCATCTTCATCCAGTGGATCTTCAATCGAGACAATTGGATAGGAGGAGACAAGATCAGCGTAGTAAGCGATCATTTCATCGCTGCTCTTCTGCTTTCCTTCAAAGGAATACTTTCCATCTTTATGAAATTCCGTTGCTGCAACGTCCATAGCAAGTGCAATTTCTTTTCCAGGCTTAAATCCAGCCGCGTCAATTGCTTCAAGAATTAGATCAAGTGCCGCACGGTTGCTATCAAGGTTTGGAGCAAATCCACCTTCATCGCCAATACTTGTCGCTAAACCACGCTTTTTTAAGACGGCCTTTAGGCTGTGATAAATCTCAGCGCCCCAACGAAGTGATTCTTTAAATGATTCTGCGCCAATGGGTGCAACCATGAATTCTTGGACGTCAACGTTTGTATCTGCGTGCGCTCCACCATTGAGAATATTCATCATGGGAACTGGAAGTGTGTGAGCAGTTGGCCCACCGATGTAACGGAAGAATGAGAGGTCAGCAGATTCTGCAGCTGCTCTTGCAACGCCGAGTGAAACGCCAAGAATGGCGTTTGCGCCAACGCGAGACTTGTTCTTCGTTCCATCAAGCTCGATCATCTCTTCATCAATCATGCGCTGATCTTGCGCATCAAATCCAACAACTGCTGGAGCAAGTTCATCGTTCACAAAGTCAACGGCTTTCTCAACGCCCTTGCCTAGGTAACGCTTTCCACCATCGCGAAGTTCTGCTGCTTCAAATGCACCAGTAGATGCACCACTTGGAACTGCCGCGCGAGCTGTGGTTCCGTCTTCAAGAAGTACTTCTACCTCAACGGTTGGGTTTCCGCGGGAATCGAGAATTTCGCGGGCGTGAACTGCGTCAATTAGGGCCATGTGCTTATCCTATCGTTTCGTTTCATACTGCTTGATTGCCTCAATATATTTCTTCGTTGCCGCGCGCAAAGCCACTTCGGGATCAAGACCAGCGGCCTGGGCTTGATCAATGAGTCCAAATAGAACCTCTCCGAGTTCAGATTCGCTGATATCTGGGGCAATCTCAACTGGGTGAGCAATAGGAACGCTATAGCCAGATTTCTCTGAACGATAAATCATCTTTGTCGCAAGTGACATAGCGGGTTGCCCTAATGGGACTCCATCTACTGCTGATGTGCGGCCCTTCTCTTCACGCTTTTGTTTCTCCCAGTTTTCAAGAACATCATCGTATGTAACATCAGAATCTGTGAAAACATGTGGGTGGCGATGGATCAGCTTGTCAGCAATCCCCTTTGCTACATCCTCGATATTAAACGGTGCATCTTTATCATCTTCTGCCACTCTGGAATGAAAATAAACTTGAAGTAATAAATCTCCGAGCTCCTCTTGCATTGCTGCTCGGTCATTATCTTCAACTGCTTCAATATATTCATAGGATTCTTCAAGAAGATACTTCAGCAAAGTTTCGTGAGTTTGCTCGGCATCCCACTGACATCCGCCAGGGGACCGCAATTGATCCATTACCTGGCGAAGGCGTAAGAGCTCTGAACTCATAAATTAATTACTTAGATGCACTCGGTGCTGGAGTAGGTGCTGATCCAGTAGGAGGCGTCACAACAGAGCGTGCTGCATCCCAGATTCCATACTTTGGATCGACCTTTACTTTGAGTTTTGCTCCCACAATTGAGACAAGCTTTTCAAGTGCGGCTTGTGTCTGAGCAGCGCTCACACCTTGCCCTTGAACCTTCTTAGCCAGACCCTCGTCATACAAAATTGTCCTGAGATACATCGGAAAATCTGCGCTTGCAATGTTTGCGCCAACAAGAGCCTTTGGAAGATTCTTCTCAGAACCAACTTGGCTCACAATTGATGCACGGCGAGCTGCAATTTCAGCTGGAGTAATAGTGACTCCATTTTGCGCTGCTGTATCTGCAAGCAGATATGCGATGAGGTGGAAATTTAATTCATTCAGAGCGAGCGCATCTCCCGTTGGAAGATTCATCCCAGTTGTATCAACTTTTTTGCGCTCAGCAAGAATGTTATTCACGCTAGTTGTGGCATCAGAGACTGTGACCCT
>Ga0208867_1000176_pt1 | contig 20625 bp, 5 predicted proteins | sample CryBogCBE05Oct08_FD_185505 | JGI IMG/M metagenome (GOLD analysis project Ga0208867, IMG submission 185505) | Freshwater microbial communities from Crystal Bog, Wisconsin, USA - CBE05Oct08 (SPAdes) (version 2) | ecosystem: Environmental > Aquatic > Freshwater > Lake | place: Crystal Bog... | reverse complement strand
GAGGAATCTCTGCGTCTCCCTTGAGGAATCTCTGCGTCTCCCTTGAGGAATCTCTGCGTCTCCCTTGAGGAATCTCTGCGTCTCCCTTGAGGAATCTCTGCGTCTCCCTTGAGGAATCTCTGCGTCGCTTGCAACCAAATAACTATATAATTTCTAGAAATCTCTGGTAAACACCGATTCAAAAAAGCTGTATCGCATGTATCAAGTTGCAAATAGGCTTGTGGGATTTTCTCACTGGTCAATCCAAGAAACCGATGCTTGGATTTTAAAAGATATTGCTGTTTGGGGTATTTGGCATTGTAGATGAATCCTGAGCAATTCGCCAACTGTGAGAGTTTTCGTTTCTCTTGACTTGTTGGAAAGGCCCTCGTTTTCACACCATAAATTGCCATACGTCTACCGGTATCTAAAAAAACAGTGTATGTCAATACACTTTTATAAATAAGAGAGATAGTACTGAGGAGATATAAAAGATTAGTTTATTGAAGATAAGACATGCTACGTAGTACATCTTTAAAAAATTTATACAGCCCGTATTTCGCAGTAAAAGATAAAAATATTTCGAATTAACAAAAAAGTAGGACAGAACGGCTTCTCTGCCACTTTAAATTTAGAGTATGAGAGGATAGACAAAATTATGACGCAAATAGTACGGAGCACTCGTGTTAGAGTGGCATTTGAATGCCAGCATTGAATTTAAACGCAGAACAAATGAAATCGATTTAGACATTTAGGAATTATTACGGCGGTTCATAATTAATCAGCAATTTTTATTTATTAAAAAATAAAATACACTCTAGAGATTGAGCTTTTCCTTTTTTTATAATTTGGATCAATTCATTCTCGCTTAAAAAATGAATTTTTATTAAATTATTTTTTTTGAACGAATTGGAGTCATTTCTAGTTGAGTGAAAAAAGAACAGTATAAAAAAACTGCCATGGAAAAAAAAGAAATTTTGATTTGAAACTCATTACTTCAAAGATATTTTTTAGTCAACAAGTTAATGAAAAAAGTAAGTAAATTAATATAAAAGTTGAGGATGAGTTACGAATAGTAAAAAAAATTGAGGCAAGGACACCCCTTAGATTTGCAGATTGAAGTTCTTTTGAGGCCTTGCTAGCGGGAGAACTCAAAGTGGATCGGGAAATGTACTCTTTAATTGTTTTTTTGCACCTCGAGGGGTTTTTTGCAAGTGCTCAGATAGAAAGGGATAACGCATTTGAACTACACTTACAAAATTAAGTGAGAAAATTTAAACATTTTTAATGATATTTTTGTTCTCATCACAACTCAATGATTCGTGGTTCGATGCTGTCTCTATGTAGCGAGGACTTAAGGATGAGCGTTTTCTTTTTCTTCCATGGGTTTTAAGTTGGTGCTTATGATTGTGTGACTATCTGTTTCTTGATACCTTTTGCTAGGTCGTAAGGTGTGCTCCACCAGTATTTTTATGTTTTTTTTAAGAAATCGGACCAGTTGATGGGTGACGTATTTATTGAGTTTACTGTAAATGCTGAATTTCAACGTTTTATTTTTTACGAAGGTATCGATTGCGATCATGTAAGTATCTTGATTCGAGGAATGGATGCTAACTCCGCTGTTCTCATCTACGATTTGCCAGGGTTCATGTTCTGATAATGTGATTTCATCTTCAAATGAACCCAGGTAGCTGAATCTTAGTTGAGGTAAGGGTGGACTTTGGTACCCGAAGAGTGGACCATAACCGATTCCGTTATGCGGAATTTGTTGCAATATTTTCTTAGTTTTAAGCAGATTTTTATTTGTATCCTGTTGATGCTCTAGTCGAACAGGATACATAGTTGTAAACCAGCCTACTTGCCGAGTGATATTGAGTCTAGGCTCGATGTTCTCTTTTCCGTGATTTTCTATAACGATGTGATTTACCTGATTTCCTGTCAACTCACTCAGTGAGGCTGCTAAAGCCGTCAAGAGAAGATCCTGAATCTGTGTCCCGTAGGCTTCATGGCAGTCTTTTAAAAGTTTGAGTGTTTCTCCTGTGGTGTACGAGAAGGATGAGAAATTGAATCCTTCTTGGGGCTCTATCCATTCATGGATGATGCTATGATGATCGTAATCCTTGAGAACATTTTCCCAATAAGTCTTCTCGGAAGCATGGGTTCTTCCGTAGTTTGCAACGGCTTGTGTCCATTGACGGTAACTGCTTTTCTTCGGTTCAAGGGCATGCCCATGGTATAGGGATTTTAAGTCTTCTAAAAGTATCATGCAGCTTCGTTCATCGACGACTAAGTGATGAATGGCAATATGAAGGCGGGCACTTCCATCTGCGTATCCATGAACGTAGCTGATACTGAAGATAGGACCATGTTCGAGATCAAATTGATTTTGCCACTTTGTAAATTTTTTATTAATAGTTTTCGCAAAGCATTTATTAATATCTTGATTTGTTTCACTTTGTATTTCACGAATATTCCATACTTTAAGTTCAGCTGATTGAACAGAATTATCATAAACTTGGACATAGCTTCCATCGGATTTTTTATAGTACCTCAATTGTAAATTATCATGGTATTCTACGAGCTTGATAACGCTTGCTTGTAATTGCTCGAAATCAAGTTCTGGAGTTTTTACTAAAAAAGAATGATTCCAGTGATTTTCTCTTTTGAATTTTTTTTCAAAGAACCATTTTTGAATAGGAAGTAAAGGCACCTCTCCTTCTAATCGAGCTTTTTCTTTGAGAATCTCTTGAGTGTCGTTTTTCAGAGTGAAGGCAATGTGTTCGCAGAGTTGCTCGATAGTTTCGGTGTTAAAAATATCTTTGACATGGATCTTTAATCCTAATCGTTTTCTCATGCGACTGATGAGTTGAATGGCGATCGTGTCATCTCCCCCAAGTTTCAAGAAAGGATCTCGAACTCCGATTTGATCTACTGGTACATGGAGTACCTCGGCCCAGATCTCACGGATCTGACTTTCCATCTCATTTCTTGGAGCTAAGTAGGTTTCTGTAGGGGAGCATGAAACTTCAGGAAGTGAATTTTCATCGAAAGTTCTGTTTCCCTGGTAGGGTAGTTTTTTCAAATGCACCAAATTATTTGGCACGAGGTGCTCAGGCAACTCTTTCTGAAGATGCTTAATTAATTCATTTTTTTCATACTTTTTTTCTGATACATAATAGCCTGTGAGTGGTTCAGTGAATGTTTCTGGATGTTCTTTTGGTAATACCAGTGCTTGCTTGATTCCTTCGTACTTTTCAAGTGCTGCTTCTATGGTCTTAAATTCACTGAAATCTGTTTGGAGATCAGAATGATGAAATTCAATTGATTTAGTGGTTCCGTTTGGAAGCCATCTAGCTAAGTCTCCCGTTTGATAAATTCTTGCATTTTTTCCTGCTTTTTTCTCTTCTTCCGTTTGAAATGGATTGGCAATGAATTTCTTTGAAGTAAGTGCTTCTTGTTGAAAATAGCCTCGAGCCAATCCTAGTCCACCTAAGTATAATGTGCCTATGGCACCTTGAGGAATGGGATTTAAGTCCTCGTCTGTGATATAGTACTTGGTATTTTGAAGACGATGGGTAGTAGTTTCTTTATTTTTATAAATATAGATACTTGAAGCTATGGTTCCTTCGATTATTCCGTCAATATGGATGATTTCTGTGCCGGTACAGGTATAAAAATCAAAAATCTTGGAATCTATTTTTTTTCCAACGACTACTAATACTTTTACATCAAGTTTACTGTCCAAAGATAGAAGCGATGCCGGAATCCATGCAAGATCGATTTTTTGATATTGAATATAAGAATTTAATGATTTCAAATCTTTTTTCAGAGATGCATCGGTAATGTGTAAAACATGTCCGTGACAAAGAGCTGTAAAAATTTCAGCTAGATGCAAATCCCATGCATGGTGCGAAAAGCATAGCATATGCTTTTTTGTTGAATTTTCTTTGGGTTGATAAATTTTTTCAAATACTTCTGTTAAATGAAGGATCCCTCGGTGTTCTAGCATGACTCCTTGAGTATTGCCCATCTTGTCTTTGGTATACATCATGCATGCTAAATCGGATGGATTGATTTTTATCTGGGGGTTTGAGGGTGAGTACTGAGTTAATTGAGATTGAAATTGGATATTATCTATGATGATCATAGATGTACTTTTGAAGTTTTTGAAAATACTATCTGATGAAAAAAAAGAAGCATGGATTTCATCGGTAAGGATCACCGAAGCTTGTGTGTCTTGCAGGATAAAATGTATGTGTTCTTGAGAAGAATTAGGATCTATAGGAACGTAACCGCAGCCTACTTTTAAAGTAGCAAGTATGGCAAGGAGCATTACATCGCTTTTTTCCAATAACAGGCATACTGGCATTTCTGATGTCACAAGGTTTTTTTCCAGCATATAATGCGCTAGTTGATTGGCCCTTTGATTGAGTTCTTGATAGGTCCATACATTTTTTTGTGAAATAATGGCGATGCCCATTTTTTCTTCTTGTTTTTCAAACACACTAGGCACTGTTTGATCGATCAGAGAGTCTTGATCTGTTGCATTCCAATCATAGAGGATGCGTTGACTTTGTTCTTCAGACAGATAACGTAAGTTTTTTTCAAGCATCTCCGATTGAGTTGCAATTTGTTCTAGTAAAATTTTTGCAAGCACTATGCAGTCTTCAACCCATGGCTTCTGGATGAGTTCCCCTGCATAATTTATTTGAAAAATCAGGTGATCAGTTTTTTCGTAAGCTATGAGCACGATGGGATAATCAGTTCTTTCAACTGATTCTTGAACGTTGATTTTTAACCTATTTTTGTGTTGCTGATTGATGCTATCTTGTTGGTAGATGAATAAGCTATCAAATAAACGTTCTTTCTTTTGGTGAAGTGTGGCTGAGTTTGGATGACTTCTTCTGTCCATCTCGTGAATTTGCTTTTCAATATCCTCAATTACTTTGATAATTCGCATGTTTTTTTTATGATTTACAAATAATGGCAAGGCATTGCTATAAAGTCCAACAGAACTTCCAAGCTTTTCAAGAGGGAGATGACGCCCCGAAAGAGTAATTCCAACGGTAGTTTGTTCCGCGTGACCATAAATACTTAAGATTTTATGCCACACATAAAGTAAGCTTGCCTGCAAGCTTACTGCTTTTTTCTGGCTGAGCTCTTTGAGATCTTCATAAAGCTTTCCTTCTATCTTAAGTCTTTCTTGTTGGGTTTCCTTCATTTGTCGAAAATCTTTAAGATGTTTTTGAGTCGATTTCAAGAATTTGCTGAGGATGGGTTTTTCTTGAATTTTGCTCAGATAATGATCCCAATAGTCTTGATACAAGTGGGGATGATTTTGAAGGTATTGCTGCGTGGTTTCGTAGGTGTGGTCTATCGCTAGTTCTTGTGTAGGCCTTTGATTTTTAAGTTTTAAATAAGTACTGTGAATGAAGTCAAGTAGGATGGCAACGCTTAAAGAGTCCATGATGGCAGGATGGTAGCTCAACAAGCAGGTGAAAAGTTTTTTGCTTTGCTTGATCAGGTGCACTCGAAATAAGCTCCCTTGATCAAGCTCATAATCATCCTGACGGTCTTTTTCTTGAATTTTTTGAATGCTTAAGTTTTGGATAGCTAGATCTGGTTCGGAGCTCAGATCGATTGATGTCCAATGAAGATCGCCTTCTTGATCAATCATTTGGACTAATTGTTCATCCCATGCAAATCTCAATCGTAAACTTGGATATTTTTTTTGCGCGTATTTCCAGGTTTCTTTGAATATCTGAGGATCCAAGCAATACTGGTATTGCCAAATGATTTGAGCACAATAAAGATCGTCGTGTTTTTCGTTAAGTGTGTCATAAATGAATTTCTTTTGGAGACTATTAGCAATATAAACGCTTTTTATTTCTTTCTTTCTCTGAAGTTGTTCTAAATATTCAAAACTAATAATATGATGGATGTCGCTTAGGGTGAGATACTTTCTGTTAAGATTTAAAAGGTAGTTTATAGTTTCTTTTAATCTTTTCTTAAATATTTTTCCTAGTTGAATGGTTGCGTTTCTGTTCAATTTACTTATTATATTAAAAGTAAGTCTTTTGCTTACTACGTCGCCATGGATTCTAACGAGGTAAGGATCTTCATTACAAAGAGCTGAGTTTCTTCCGCAGGTTTCATCTGTAATTTTCCAATATTCCTTATTTTTTAAGTTGACGCTTTTTTCAAGCTGACCAATGTAATTAAAATACACTTGAGGCATAGATTCTGAGTGGTATCCGAAAAGTGCGCCATACCCGATTCCTTCATGTGGAATTTCTTTTAATCTTTCTTTTGTTTTGCTAAGATTTTCGCCTAGGTCTTTATGGTATTCTAGACGAACCGGATGCATTGTTGTGAACCAACCTACTTGGCAAGTTACATCGATCTGAGGATCAATATTCTCTCTTCCATGACCTTCGCGCATGATAAAATTTACGTCATTACCTGTAAAATCGGAAAGTGTTGATCCTAAAGCTGTAAGAAAAATATCATTGATCTTGGTGTCGTAGGCTTCATGGCAATCTCTTAAAAGCTTGTTGGTTTCTTCTGGGTTGAATGAGAGCCTTGAGTTATAACTGAATCCTTCTAAATCAGATAAATGATTCAGGGAAGTATCTGGATGATAATCCTTTAAGACATCATTCCAATAATTTTTCTCAGAAGCGTGATTCTTCCCATATTCTAAAACAGTTTCTGCCCATTGGCGGTAGCTACTTCCTTGAGGTTCGCAAGGTATTTCTTGATAAAAACGTTGCAGGCTTTCTACTAATATTCTTAGACTCATGGCGTCTGCTATTAAGTTATGGATAACGCAATGAAGTCGAGCACTTCCATCAGCATATCCGTCAACATAACCAATATGAAATAGGGGCCCATTTTTAAGGTCAAAATTATCTTGCCATTGGTTGTATTTTTCATTGATTTTTTTTATTAATGCTTTATTCATCTCTTCGATCGGTCCGTCTTGTGTTTCAGCAAGATGCCAGACTTTGACTCGGGGGGCTTGGGCAAAACTATCATAAAATTGGGTAGTACTTCCGTCGTCATTGCTTGTATATCTTAAGTGAAGACTATTATAATAATCCACCAGTTTAATAACACTTGCTTGTAATTTTTGGATATCAAGTTTTGGGGTTTTTATCATCAAACATTGATTCCAGTGATTTTTGTTTGTAAATTTTCTGTCAAAAAACCATTTTTGAATAGGAAGTAAGGGTGCGGGTCCTGTCAGACGATCTGGTTCTGTCTTTATTTCTAAAATATTCTTTTGATGGACTAACTGAGAAAGGAACTCATGGTACAATTTCTCGATACTTCTGCAATGAAGGATATCCTTGCTGTGAATGTTCCAGCCCAATTTCTTCCTGATACGATTTGCGATTTGAATGCTTAAAATACTATCTCCACCCAGTCTCAGGAAATCCTCTTGGAGGGCTATTTGATCGACGGATAAACCCAGGACTTCAGCCCAGATAGAACAGATCTGCGTTTGTATTTCATTTTTCGGTATATAGTTCTGATCCTTGAAGTAGGGAGCTTCAGGGAGGGCATTTAGATCTATATTTTCAGTTGGATCAAGCGGTAGTGTTTTTAGGTGCACGCATAGAGGGGGCAGGATATCCTCAGGAAGATATTGTTGCAGGTAGGTGAGCAGATCTTTTTCCTTTTGATTTTCGTCTGATACATAGTAGGCAACGAGGTGTTTTTGAGTCAGTGCTCCTGAGTCATCGGGGTGTCTTTGGGCAACTACGATACCCTGTTTGATTCCCGGATAGGTTTCAAGAGCTGCTTGTATTGACTTTAAGTCTAGAACGTAGTCGCCTATTTGAGCTTGGAATCTCCCGTGGGGGAGGTATTCTAGGGTTCCGTTGGTCAACTGTCTTGCTATTTCCCCTGTTCGATACAGCCTTCCATTTTTTTTTGCTTTTTTTTCTTCCTCTGTTTGAAAGGCATTGGTGATGAATTTCTCGGATGTTAAGGCCTCTTCCTGGAAATACCCTCGTGCTAATCCCGCTCCTCCTAGGTACAGCAATCCGATGGCGCCCGCGGGTAGTGCTTTGAGGTGTTCATTGAGGATATAGTACTTGGTATTTTGTAGGGGTAAAGCAATGAGGCTTGTTTCGTTTTTTTGGTAACGTTGGACCATAGCTACACCGGATGTTTCTAATGTCCCATGAACCCGAATGACTTCTATGCCAAGATTGGTATAAAAATCAAAGACAGGGGGATTGTTTTCGGTGACCACTAATACCTTACAGCTCAGATCTAGCTTCAAAGATAGAATTTCTGAGGGAATGCATGCAAGATAAATATTCTTATGCTTGATGTAGTCCTTGAGTGTTAACGGATCTTTTTTGATGTATAGATCTGCTATATGTAAGGTGTGCCCATAGCAAATCGTCGTTAGAATTTCCCACACATGAATACCAAAAACCTTGGTTCCCACCCATAAAACATTCTGAAGGATGTTGCTTTCTTTGAGTTGGGTTATTTTTCCAAGGATGTCGATAGCATGCACAATATTGAGATGTTCGAGCATTACTCCTGGAAGTTGATGGTCTGTTTCTAAGCAATAGAGAATCGCAGCTAAACTAAATCTACTTGATTCAATCGTGGGATTGGTTTCAGAACTGTGAAGTAATTGAGTTTGAAGACTTGAGGAATCAAGGACTACCACCACACGAGGAGCGTCTGCTTTTTTGAGAAAATCTTTTGATTGTAAAAATAGATGATTTTTATGGTCGGTAAGGATGACTGGAGCTTGAGTGTCTTGAAGGATCCATCCGATGTGTTCTTCCGAGGAATCAGGAGCTAAAGAAACGCAAGCAAATCCTGCCTTCCACGTTGCAAGAATAGCAATCAGTGACCATACACTTTTTTCTAATAAGAGGCAAAGCGGTGTTTCAGGTGGCATACGGTAGACGTTGATGAGATAATTTGCCAGGCGATTGGCTTTTTCATTCACTTCCCGGTAGGTCCATGGAATTTTTTGATCAATTGCTGCAATGGCATCAGGGGTTTTTTGCACTTGTGCTTCAAACAGACCATGAATTGTTTGTTCGTTCAGAGTATTTTCTGTTGCATTTTCATTGTAGTGGATACGCTGACTTTGTTCAGCAGGAAGATAGCTTAAGTTTTTTTCAAGCTGTTTGGGGCTAAGGACGATTTGTTCTACTAAAAATTTGACAAGGTCTAGCAAGTCCTTCATGGGTTTCTCTTGAAAGAGCTCTCCAGGATAGTGCAGTTGAAAGAGTAAGTGATCGATCGATTCATCAACCGTGACGACGAATGGGCAATCAGGTTTTTTGATGAATCTGGGAAGGCTCATTTTTAAATTATGCCTGGAACTTTCCCTCATCATGTAAGGCTCATGATAAATGAAGATGCTGTCAAACAAACGTTCTCCTTGTTTTTGGAGTGCTTCTAAGTTGAGCGTGTTTCTTGTATGCATTTCCTGGATTTGATCTTGGATCATTCGAATGGAGTCTATGATACGAGTTGAATTTTTGGGATTGACGAATAGGGGTAGAATGCCTGTGTAAGCTCCTACAGATGTTTTGATTCCCGGGATATCAAGTGCGCGGTATGAGACAGCAACCCCTATCACGCTTTGTTGGGTATGGCTATACAGGCTGAGTGCTTGATGCCACGCGTATTGTAAGATGGCACTTAAGGGAAGGTCAGTTTCATCACTGAGGAGCTGGATCTCTTGATAAAGCTTTCCCTGAATTTTGAATGCTTTTTTGCATGGATCGCTGATGTTTCCGTATGTATGAAGCTTAGTTTGCTGATGATTAAATTTTAATAATGGACTGAAATCAGGTCTTTCTCCCATCTGGGATAGGTAGCCATTCCAATACGCTTGATGGGTATTTCGATGGTCTAGAAGGTATTTTTGCAGGTTCTCATAAGTGTAATCCGGTATTGCTTCACCTAATTTTGTGTTCAGGTTCAAGTAGATGGCATGAATTTCTTCTAGAAGCAGAGAGACGCTTGATCTGTCAAGGATGCTTTGATGGTAACTGAACAAGCATGTGAAAAGATCTTTTTTTTGTTCAATAAGGTATACTCGAAACAAGCTTCCTTCATCGAGTTTGTAGCATTCGTTACGATCTTCTTGTTGCAGTTTTTCGAGAGCTAAGTTTTGATCCGATAGATCGTAAGTATCGCTGAGATTGATTTCTTTCCAATGTAAAGTACCTTCTTGATCGATGATTTGCGTCCATGGATCATTCCAGGACAGCCTCAGTCGTAAACTGGGAAATTTTTTTTGTGCATGGCTCCAGGCCTGCCTGAGTCTGGGAGCCTCTATTGGCCAGTGGTATTGCCAGATGACCTGAATGGTTTCATCTTTTTTAACTTCATGAATCGCATCGTAGATGAGGCCTCGCTGAAGATCATTGACAAGATAGATTCCTTGGATTTCTTTTTTTTCTTGAATTTGGTCTAAGTACGAAGCGGGAATCATAAAATGAGTATCTGTTGGGGTGAGGTAAGTTCTGCTGAGATTCAAAGTATGATGGAGAATCTTTTTAAGGTTTTGTTCGAATACTTCGGCAAGTTCAGTGATCGAGGCTTGATGAAGTTTGCCACTTACATCGAATGTTAATTTTCCATGGATGAGAGATCCATGGATGCTAACGGTATAAGGGTCTTCAGAAGTAGCAATTTTCTTGCCGCTTGGTTCATCGGTAATTTTCCAAAAGTCTTCAGAAGTTTTTTGTTCCCATATATCTACGTAGCTCAAGCGCACTTGTGGCATGAGTTCCGTATGGTACCCGAAGAGTGGTCCGTAACCGATTGCGTGATTCGGAATCTGCCTTAAGGTTTTTTTGATGCTATCAATATTTTTTGCTAGATCTGATTGATTTTCTAAACGCACGGGATACCATATGGTAAACCATCCTATTTGCGTAGTCAGATCGAGACTGTCCTCGATCTCTCTTGCGTCGTTTTCAATTACGATATGATTTACACAGTTTCCAGTTAGATGATGAAGGCATTGGCTTAAAGCCGTAAGTAAGATTTCGTCAAACTTCGTATGGTACGCCTGATGGCACTTATGGAAAAGATGGTCTGTTTCTTCTTGGTTCAGTGACACTTTTGCAAAGAAAGTGCGTTTTTTGGGATCTTTTAAGCCATGAAATGAAGTTTTAGGATCATAATCTTTCAGGACTTTTTCCCAGTAAAGTTTTTCAGATGGATGGTTTTTTTTATACTGATCAAGCAGTTGTGTCCATGCGTTGTAGTTATTTTTTTTAGGTATTAAAGTATTCCCCTGGTAAAGCGTTTTTAAATCCTCGATTAATATTTTTAAGCTTCTTGCATCAGCTGCTAATTGATGAACGGCAATATGAAGTCTTGCGCTTTCATCCGGATAACCCTCGATATATCCAACGCTTAAAATGGGTCCCGTTTCAAGATCAAATACATCTTGCCATTGGATAAATTTTTCGTTGATCTTTTTGGCTAAGGGTTCATTGATTTCTTGGATGGGTTCTTTTTGTATCTCACGAAGATCCCATGTTTGGATTTTATTAGATTCAATAGAAAGAGTATGATATGGGGTAAAGTTTCCATCGATATTTCTTTGGTACCTCAAACGCAGACTATCATGGTAATTGACCAGTTGAACGAGGCTTGCTTGTAATGATTCTAAATGCAGTTTGGATGTTTTAATCACCAAGGATTGATTCGAACGATTAGCGCTTTCAAAGCTCCTTTCAAAAAACCAGTTTTGAATAGGCATTAAAGGTGTTTTTAGCGGATTTTGCTTGGCCTCCAAGCTCTTATTTTCATGAGTAACTTCTAAAAGTACGTGATGGTAGCATCGTTCAATGTTTCTTTCCTGAAAGATGGCTTTGAAGCTGATTTTTACGCCGAGTTTTTTTCGCATCAAGATCACAAGTTTCCTACTTTGACTGGTATTTCCTCCCAGTTTGAAGAAATCATCTCGTATGCCTACTTGACTCATCGGTAAATTGAGAATCTCAGCCCAGATTTCACAGAGTTGTTTTTGTATCCTGTTTCTTGGAGCTACATAGCTCTTTCTGAAAAGAGATTCCCCCTCTAACTTTTCATCTACGTTCTTGGGTAAGTATTCACTAAGAGTGAGGTATTCGCTCTTTTCGTCGGACAACTCTTTTGCAGGGATCTGGTTCCAGTCTTTGATGATTGCTTGGCATTCTGAATCAGATACATACAATTGTTGGATCTTGGTTTCTTTTAGTTTGAAATTTTTTGAAATTTCAGAAAATTGACCGAGAATTTCTAAATAACTATGAATGAATTTATGAATGGTTTCTTTAGCATAAAGATTCAAATCATAATAAAAAATGCCCTTCACGATATTCTGGCTATCATCTAAAAAGGTGCTCAAATCACAGGAAATGATCTTAGCAATGGCTAGATTTCCTTGATAAGGTTTCAGGATACTTCCTGCTTGAGGTTCCAAGTGTTGCATACCAAACAGGATAAGAGAACGATGATCTTCATTCAGCTTGAGCGTTTCTTCGAGCTTCTCCCAGGGAAGTTCCTGACGCTTAACTTCAATGATTTCGCGATGCATCGATTGAATAAATTCATTTAATTCTGTTTCAGGATGGATTTTTTTTGCGATGACTGCAGTGTAAGTCAAGGGGCCGATGACATGGGTGCATGAGGCATGTACCATTGGCATTCCCAGCATGAGGTCCTTTTGACCCGTATAGCACCTTAAAAACAAATAATAGCCACTTAGAAGCACACTTACAAGGCTTACTTGTAGTTCTTGAGCAAGTGATCGTAATGCTAATGAGAGAGATTCTTCAATTTCAAACGGCACATTGCCCGCATACTGAAGGCAGTTGTGCCGAGGGTAGTCGGTGATTAAATGCACCATCTCGGTTGTTTCGAGTTTCTTTTTCCAATCCTTAAGAGATTTCTCTAGAGTTTCTTCTAAGTCATTTCTTTGCCACACCGAAAAATCTTTGTACTGGAAGATCTCAGGTATATCCAAAATCGCTTCTTCGCCTGCAAACTTTTTCAAATAATAGTGGTAGTGAGTTTCTAAATCCTGAACCCATAAGGAGATGGATCGGGTGTCAAAGGCTATAGGATGCACTAAGATATGCAATAAGGTTTTACTTTTGAAGTCAGCACTCAGATCTCCTGAAATTTCATAAAAAAAAACTCGAATTGGGTATTCTTGGGTCAAATCGTAAGGGCGTTTGCAGGATTCTTCAATCAGTAAGCTCAGTTCGTCGCTTCGACTTAAGTTGCAGGTTTTGATTTTTAAGAAGTACTCATCGGCATCTAAGACTTTCTGACTGACTCCTTCTTCATCTTCAATGAGGGTGGTTCTGAGAATTTGATGTCGATTCACGACGCTTTGAATACTTTTTTTTAAGATGTCTCGATTGGTTTCTTGAGGAATCTCAAAAATCATCGATTCAGGGATGCTGGCTGTTTCTTCATAGGTTTCTCTAAACCAAAGTCTTTCTTGTGCAAACGATAGTGCCTCTTGGCTTGAGTCCGTTCGATATATAAAATATCCACCTGGTCTGGGTATTTTATCCTTATTAAATTTATTTAGTTTTAAGAGGCGAACTATCTCTTTCTCGTACATCTTCAGAAGAGCTAAAAATTGAGTTTTTTTTTCAGTTTCTTGGTGCTGAATGTATTTTAATTGATCATCTTCCAGATAGACAAAAAAGTTATGTCTATTGAGCTCATAAATAAAATCAATTGTATTCATAAGAGACGCTCCTTCTTGTGAAACTTTTTAAAAGTGTTTTACGGCTGAAGGCATGAGAGGTCGAGCAATGACTCCTGGCTTCGTGAGATCCTCTTTTTTGGATGGCGAGAACAAGGTTTTTGGAGTCAACCAGGAGAGCGTTGAGTTCAGCGATCTTTTTATTGGATGAGAAGGGTTGTTCCTGAGATAGTGTCGGCCTCTTGATGCTGGAATCTTTTTTTATGAGCAAATCATGATCTGCTTGATTTCTCTCAGAGTGGATGGATCGATTTGACTCGATGCAGCAATAAAAAAATGGACAGAAATTTCTTAATGGTTGTAAGTAGGGAAGAAGCTTGGATGTACTTGGGTGATGGAGCGTTACCGTGCAGGGAAGAATGAACGGCAGTTCTTTTTTTTGATCATTGGAATCCAAAAATTCTGTTGTGCCAGCAACATTGCACAGAGTCTTCGTGTGAATTTGGCATGTTCCCTCTTGGGAAGTCATTGCTAGGAGAATAAGGCCAACTTGATACATCCTGATAGATCTCTCCGTTGATCATTGCACTGATGTCAGGGGTTAGTAATTGCATTCAAAAAACTAAACCCTTTCCCCATTTGAATCGTTCTAGTATAGCTAGCTCAGAATATCAAGGAAATCTTTTCAGTCTAAAGTTTTTTTTTGATACAAAGTAGTACTTCCTATCATTAAGCGCTCATTTCAAGCGGTTTTTTTTTAAGAAGAAAAACTATAAAATAAATTTTACTGAATTAATTTAAATTTACGCTATGCATTAGATATGAGTTTTATATTTTTCCTTGAAATGAGAGGAAATACGCTTTAGACTGAATGTTTCATTTTTTTGAAATAATTATCATTAGAATAATTAAGAGATCTCAAGATTTTTAACCACTGAATTTTGTTGCCTTTTAGAGTACAGTTGCTCATCTTGTCAGGGGTTACTCATATGACTTAAACGCAGGATCAGAGCTATTCGAGATGAATTCGCACAGCAGCCGAGTTTGTGTGATAATTTCCATGAACAGGGAGTTTGTCATTATGAAAGGCCTAGCAAAAACAACATTAATGGTTTATTTATTCAAGAAGTTTCTCGAACTGGCCAGAAGACTAGACATAAATTTATTGAGGTCCTTTTTATCGCGCTATGCGCGGTGATCAGTGGGTGTGAATGCTGGACCGAGATAGAAGATTACGGCCATCAAGGCAATGCTTAAGAGGTTTTTTAAGTCTCGAAGGTGGTATTTCTTCTCATGACACGTTGAGAAGGCTTTTTGTATTTAGATTTTGAGAGCTTTCAAAGAGTTTTTATCGACTGAACTGAGGAGGTAAAAGAAAGTCTTCGGTATCGAAAAAGATCAGCGTGGATGAAAAAATACTTCCGTGGAAGCTTCAATCGATCGAAATCAATTCAAGCGCTTCCTATGCTGAACGCTTGGTAAACGGGTGTGTCGATGTCCTTAGGTCAAGTGCCTAAGAGGAGAAATGAGATTACGGCCATTCCTGAGCTATTAGATCTACTCGATTTATGGGGCTGTTTGGTAAGTATCAATGCCAGACGGCCATTGCTCAAAAGGTGATCAAAAAGGGCCTGATGAAGCGACTGAGGAATTGTTTAGAAGAAGTTCCACACGAGAAAAAAATAAATTGCCTCAAAGCGAGCATACCGAAAAAAAAGAGAATCCACGGTGGAGATGAATCCAGATGCTCTCGGGTTCTTTATCTAGAAGAAGAGGTTGAGTTTTTTCCCAAGAAGTGGTCGGAAGCTCATGCGCTGATCAGATGGGAGTTTAGATGTGACGATGAAGGAGGATGGCGACATGGGCTGAAGAATCGGCCAAAAACTTTTCTTTTCCCAGGTAAATGGCTATCATGGATATTAGCTACCTAATGAAGGTTTTGTTTGCTGATCTGCCGTCCAAGTCATATGTGTAACCCCTGTCATCTTGTCAAGCATGGTCAGGGCAACGCTAAAAGATCCTTATCACTGAAAAAGATAAGTTTTTCAGGGCAAGATCATCCACAGTTTTTCATGACTATTCGTCTGAAAGTAATCTATTTTTATTTACTTAGGTCTTTCAGTAATGCAAGTCTCGAATGCCTTGCATTTGTGAAATGCGTTTTGCTCCGGCAGATCCGATTTGATTACGCACGAGATTCAAGTAGCTCATACCCTGCAACTTGGAAATGCTAGTTGCCCCCGCATCTGCGGTTTTATTGTAGCTGAGATCTAATGAGGTAATGCCTTGCATACGAGAAATGCTCTGTGCTCCTGCATCTCCGATGTTATTGTTGCTGAGATTCAAGGAGGTAACGCCTTGCATACGAGAAATGCTCTGTACCCCTGCATCTCCAATGTTGTTGTCGCTGAGATTCAAGCAGATTATACTTTCCAACCTGGAAATGCTAACTGCTCCCGCGGCTCCGATTTGATTACGGACGAGATTCAAGCAGCTTATACCCTGCAACCTGGAAATGCTAGCTGCTCCCGCATCTGCGATGTTATTGTAGCTAAGATCCAAAGAGATAATGCCTTGCATATGAGAAATGCTCTGTGCCTCCGCAGGTCCGATTTTATTGTTACTGAGATCTAAAGAGGTAATACCCTGCAACTTGGAAATGCTAGCTGTCCCCGGCAATTCAATGAAATTCCCGCTTAGAACCAAGGAGGTAATGTCTTGCATATGAGAAATACACTCTGCCCCCATAGGTCCTATGGAATTGCCTTGGAGATCCAAGAAGGTAATGCCTTGCATACGAGAAATGTACTCTGCCCCCGCAGGTCCAATGGAATTCGAGCGTAGAATTAAGGAGATCATGCCTTGCATACGAGAAATGCACTCTGCGCCCATAGCTCCTATGGAATTCCAGCTGAGATTCAAGTAGGTAATGCCTTGCAACTTGGAAATGCTAGCTGCTCCCGCATCTTCGATGTTATTGTAGCTAAGATCCAAGGAGGTAATACCTTGCATATGAGAAATACTCTGTGCCCCCGCATTTTCGATTAAATTCCATCGGAGATTCAAGCAGGTAATGCCCTGCATACGAGCAATGCTCATTGCTCCGGCAGCTCCGATGGAATTTCTGTTGAGATCCAAGGAGGTAATGCCCTGCATATGAGAAATGCTCATTGCCCCCGGATTTCTGATTTGATTGGAGCTGAGATCCAAGCTCGTAATTGCCTGCATTTGAGAAATGTGCTTTGCCCCGGATTCTCCTATTTGATTGGAGCTAAGATTTAAGTATTTGACTCCCTTCATTTGAGAAATATGCTTTGCTCCATCATTTCCTATTTGATTATTACGAAGATTTAAGCTTTCGATCTGCTGAATTTGAGAAACAAGAATCGCCTGTTCAGCTGTTATTTGCATGCTGCTAAGATCCAGATTTCTGATGTTATTAATATTCAAAGTTCTGATTTGCTTCATTTTAAAAATGTAACGAGCTCCAGGATTTCTTATTTGATTATCGTAGAGATTCAAAGCGATAATACCCTGCATTTTTGAAATCTGTTCTGCCCCAGCATCTCCGATTCCATTGAAATCAAGATTCAAGTCTTCGATCCCCTGCATGTGTGCGAGGTAAGAAGCTCCGGCATCTCCGATTTGATTTTCAGCAAGATTCAACGTTTCAATTCCTTGGATTTGGGCAATGTAGTAAACGTCTTCCCCCTGGATTTGGTTATGCTTGAGATTTAATCGTTTTATCCTGACTCTGGTGAGATTTATAGGTTTAAAGGAACCGATCTGATTATTGCTGAGGTTTAAAGTTTCAAGCCCCTGCATGGTAAGAATCTCCAGAAACCCGTCATTTGTTATTTGATTGTTCGGGAGATTTAACGTTTTGAGTCCTTGTATTCGAGTTATGGCAGACACGGCTAAGTCATCGATATGCTGATTTTCTAGAGTTAAACTTTCCAAATTGTTCAAATACGCAGCGTTCTCTAAAAACTGATGGACCGAGAGACTATTTCCATGAAGATTTTCAACGCAGTTCAGGGACAATTCCTTAAGACCCGGAGGAAGTCTCCTGAATAGCTCAGTATCTATTTTTGAATGTGAAATTTCTAATTTTTTGATACGTCGAACATTATTTTTTTGAAGAAATTCTGGAAGCTCGGCATTAGTTATGGTTGTCTCAAAAAGTCCTAGTTGAGTTGAAGAAGGTTCGGGGCTATGGTGCATGGCACGAGCAAAAGCGGCATAGTATAAAAAAGTTGCTACCGAAAAAACTCTCATGGTGCTCATCTGAAGTTCATTACTTCAAGGAGATTTTTTAATCAACTTTTTTCGCCTATTTTTGATTTTTTAGTGAAATTAAAATTATTTAACTAAATATTTTTAAAGGATTGATAATTTTTGCCTATGTGCTGAGTATTTTAACTGGTACTATTGTAAAATAGTTGATGGTAACTTTTTTTGCTTCTTGGGATGGTATGGCTTCATGCTTTCAGGGGAATGCTTTAAGTAACCTCGAGTTTTAAGTTTTTTTTAAATTTAATTAATTTATTTTGTGTGCCCGGCATACGTAAAACTAGTAGACGGAATGAGAGTTCCTGTCCCTGAAAGTAGGGAAGATTAAAATCAAGGGTGCTCAAAGAAACTCAATCAAGCTACCTGAAGAAGGAATAACGGTCTGAGGGATGTGGAATCTAAAAACAAAGGAAATCCTTTTTAATTCTATAGGTTCTATTGTTGAATAGTTTTTTTTGTCTATTCCTAGGATGCTATAAGCCTTGCATCGCAAGCGAAGTTGTGCGCCCGGTATGCGCAACTAGCTGGTGGAATACCAGTTTTGGCCCTGAAAGGAGGGAAGACCAAAATCAAGGGTGACCAAAGAAATCAAGTTGCCTGAGGAAGGAATAACGGTTTGACAGATGAGGGATCTGAAGAAAGATGAAGTCTGTGGCCCAAACGAAAGTGAAACTCTGTAAGGTAGGGTTCTGGAGTCGAGTAGCCATAATTATGAGGGCCCAAAATCCTTTTCAGGTCAAATCTAGATACTCGATGGTGTGATTTTTCGATCTCAAAGAATATACGTGTCGTGCGTATCATGTGCCGAAAATGTTTGATTTTTAGTGTCTTAGCAATCATCATTCCTAATTGGTTTGCAGTGAACAAATGGATTAAATTCACATGAAGAGCCGGATACGTGACCCGTAAGTCCGGTTCCGTGGTAAGTCGGCCCTCTTATTGGGGGCCACTTACCCGAGTCACTATTTTTTTTGCGATAAAAAAATTAACTAATTTGATTTAATTTGTTAGATCCGTAAATCTGAAAGATGCAGAGAAGAAAGGTGGAGAGCCCCGGCATCTGTGATTTGATTGCCGGTGAGAACCAAGGAGGAAAGACCCCTAAGAGAAGAAAGGTGGAGAGCCCCGGCATCTGTGATTTGATTGTATCCTAGATCCAAGGAGGAAAGACCCCTAAGAGAAGAAAGGTGGAGAGCCCCGGCATCTGTGATTTGATTGTATCCTAGATCCAAGGAGGAAAGACCCCTCAGAGAAGAAAGGTGGAGAGCCCCGGCATCTGTGATTAGATTGGATCTGAGAACCAAGGAGGAAAGACCCCTCAGAGAAGAAAGGTGGAGAGCCCCGGCATCTGTGATTAGATTGGATCTGAGAAACAAGGAGGAAAGACCCCGCAGAGAAGAAAGGTGGAGAGCCCCGGCATCTGTGATTTGATTGTGGAATAGATTCAAGGAGGAAAGACCCCTCAGAGAAGAAAGGTGGAGAGCCCCGGCATCTGTGATTTGATTGTATCCTAGATCCAAGGAGGAAAGACCCCTCAGAGAAGAAAGGTGGAGAGCCCCGGCATCTGTGATTTGATTGAAGCTGAGAAACAAGGAGGAAAGACCTCTCAGAGAAGAAAGGTGGAGAGCCCCGGCATCTGTGATTTGATTGTTGGTGAGAAACAAGGAGGAAAGACCCCTCAGAGAAGAAAGGTGGAGAGCCCCGACATCTGTGATTTGATTTCCGCTGAGATCCAAGGAGGAAAGACCCCTCAGAGAAGAAAGGTGGAGAGCCCCGGCATCTGTGATTTGATTGTTGTGTAGATCCAAGGAGGAAAGCCCCCGAAGAGGAGAAAGGTGGAGAGCCCCGGCATCTGTGATGGAATTCCATTCTAGATCCAAGGAGGAAAGACCCCTCAGAGAAGAAAGGTGGAGAGCCCCGGCATCTGTGATTAGATTGGATCTGAGAACCAAGGAGGAAAGACCCCTCAGAGAAGAAAGGTGGAGAGCCCCGGCATCTGTGATGGAATTCCATCCTAGATCCAAGGAGGAAAGCCCCCGAAGAGAAGAAAGGTGGAGAGCCCCGGCATCTGTGATTTGATTGTTGTGTAGATTCAAGGAGGAAAGACCCCTCAGAGAAGAAAGGTGGAGAGCCCCGGCATCTGTGATTTGATTGCGGGTGAGATCCAAGGAGGAAAGACCCCGCAGAGAAGAAAGGTGGAGAGCCCCGGCATCTGTGATTTGATTGCGGGTGAGATCCAAGGAGGAAAGACCCCGCAGAGAAGAAAGGTGGAGAGCCCCGGCATCTGTGATTTGATTGTATCCTAGATCCAAGGAGGAAAGACCCCGCAGAGAAGAAAGGTGGAGAGCCCCGGCATCTGTGATTTGATTGTATCCTAGATCCAAGGAGGAAAGACCCCTCAGAGAAGAAAGGTGGAGAGCCCCGGCATCTGTGATTTGATTGGATTTGAGATCCAAGGAGGAAAGACCCCGTAGAGAAGAAAGGTGGAGAGCACCCTCGTCTTTAATGTAATTCCAACTGAGATCCAAGGTGGTAAGACCCTGCATACGAGAAATATGAGCTGCTCCGGCTTCGCCTATTTTGTTGCGAGTAAAAAAAGTACCTCCGAGTTTTAAGGTGGTAAGACCTTGCATTTGAGAAAT
>Ga0208867_1000174_pt1 | contig 20756 bp, 15 predicted proteins | sample CryBogCBE05Oct08_FD_185505 | JGI IMG/M metagenome (GOLD analysis project Ga0208867, IMG submission 185505) | Freshwater microbial communities from Crystal Bog, Wisconsin, USA - CBE05Oct08 (SPAdes) (version 2) | ecosystem: Environmental > Aquatic > Freshwater > Lake | place: Crystal Bog... | reverse complement strand
GGATTAACCTTGGCCTTGGTTCAATGGCCTATGAAAATTCTAACAATGTGTCGATCACAGGTGGTAGTTTATTCAATGTCGATATTGAAACTTCTACAATCAATCAAACAACAATTGGCGCAACCACGCCATCTACGGGTGCATTTACGAATCTCTCATTTACGGGTACAGGTTCCTTCGGCACTATTTCTTCTGGCACTTGGAACGGCTCTACTATCGGTGTCTCTTATGGCGGGACTGGTGCTAATAATGCCACAGGAGCTAGAACGAACCTTGGGGCTGCTGCTTCTGGCGCTAACGGGGATATTACTAGCCTTAGTGGGTTAACAACACCTTTATCAGCCACACAAGGCGGCACAGGCTTTAATCTATATACAACAGGTGATCTGCTTTACGCATCATCATCAACAAGCCTTGCACGTTTAAATGACGTTGCGACAGGCAATGTTCTTTTGTCTGGTGGCGTAGGTGTTGCTCCATCGTGGGGCAAATTAGACCTTACATCGGCTGTTGTTAATGCGCTTCCTGTGGCTAATGGCGGTACTGGCGCAACAAGTCTGTCTGGTTATCTGTTTGGTAACGGAACAGGCGCAGTTACAGCGCAGACAACCATTCCCAATTCTGGTCTTACCAATTCAGCCGTTACAATTGGTAGCACAAGTATATCACTTGGTGGGACATCAACAACACTTGCTGGCCTGACAACTGTCACAGTCACGCAAGATCCAACAATGGCTTTGCAGCTTTCAACAAAACAATATGTCGATGGTCAGGTCGCCGCTGTTTCTAATACAACATTCCATACAGCTGTTCAGGCGGCCACAACAGCAAACCTTAATGCTACATACAGCAATGGTGTTGGCGGTGTAGGCGCAACATTAACAAATGCTGGCACACAGGCCGCATTTACAACTGACGGATATACAGCATCACTTAATGATCGTATTCTCGTTCAATTTCAAACATCTGGCTTCCAAAATGGTATTTATACTGTCACGACAGTTGGATCTGGTTCAACAAACTGGGTTTTAACTCGTGCCACAGATTTTAATACTGTAGGATCTGGCCCTAATTATATTGAAACTGGCGCTGCTACCTATTCTCAAAATGGTAACACATACGGCGCAGCATCATTTGTTATGACCACAACGGGAACAATTGTTGTTGGCACAACAAATCTCGTTTGGACACAAACATCTTCAGCTGCATCGGTCACAGTCTCTGCGCCATTAACTAAAACAGGCAGCAACATTGCTCTTGGTACTGTGACTGTTCCGTATGGTGGCACAGGCCAAACAACTCTCCAACAATATTCTGTTTTGTTGGGTAATGGCACAGGCAATGTGGCTTTTGCAACGCCAAGCACAACTGGTTATCCGCTGCTTTCAACGGGTGCATCTTCCAATCCAGCATTTGGTCAGCTTTCTTTGACTGCTGGCGTGACGGGAACGCTTCCTGTTGGTAATGGCGGCACAGGGACCGCAACAGCATTTACAGCTGGCTCGGTGGTCTTTGCTGGTGCTTCTGGCGTTTATACGCAAGATAACGCTAAGTTCTTTTGGGATAACACCAATTATCGCCTCGGCCTGAACACAGCAACACCACAGACAACCCTCACAATTGTCTCAAACACACAAACAACGACACCGACAACCACACTCCCTTCTGGTACGGACCTTTATATTGTCGGTGCTAATTCGGCGAACACCCGCATCACGCAAGATGCGTATGGCACAGGCAATTACTCTGTTTATACAGGCCGTTCAGCTCGTGGCACAGCCGCATCGCCCACAGCAACACAGTCTGGCGATTTTCTTGCTCAGTTCTCTGGTCGTGGTTATGGCGCAACTGGGTTTGCTTCTAATTCGACTGCTTATTTTGCATTGTCAGCAGCTGAGAATTTCACAGATACAGCGCAGGGTGCTTATGCGTCTGTCTTTACAACCGCCACAGGATCAGCAACAGCAACTGAGGCTTTCCGCTTTGGTTCGGCTGGTCAATTAGGTATTGGCGGCGCAACATACGGGACATCTGGCTATGTGCTTACCTCTGGCGGCCCATCTGCTGCACCCACTTGGTCACAAGTATCCCTCACCACTGGCGTTACAGGCACGTTGCCAGTCGCAAATGGTGGTACTGGCCTTTCATCTTACACAACAGGCAGCCTGTTATATGCAAGCGGCACAACAACAATCGCTGGCTTGGCAGACACGGCTATTGGAAACGTGCTTCTTTCCAATGGAATTGGCGTTGCGCCAGTTTGGGGGCAAGTCCCATTAGCAGGCACATCTCAAGCTGTTACTGGCGTCTTGCCAATTGCAAATGGCGGCACAAACAGCAATGCTACACCAACACAAGGCGGCGTGGGCTACGGCACAGGCACAGCACACGCTTACTCTGCGGCTGGTACATCTGGTCAAATTCTCCAATCCAACGGCACATCAGCACCTTCGTGGATTTCAACATTAGGCGTTGCAAATGGCGGTACTGGGTTAAATACAGCCACAACAAATGGTGTTATTTACGGAAATGGTACGTCAGCCTTTGGTGTTACATCTGCTGGTTTAACAGGGCAATATCTTGTTGGGAATACAGGATCAGCGCCAACGTGGGCAAATATCAGCGGCACATTAGTTACGTCATTTAGTGCTGGCACAACAGGCTTCACACCAAGCACGGCAACATCAGGTGCTGTTACGCTTGCTGGCACACTGGCGACCACAAATGGCGGCACGGGCCTAACATCATTCACATCTGGTGGCGCTTTATATGCCATATCAACATCTGCATTAACGACTGGTACATTGCCAATCGCTTCAGGCGGCACAGGAATTACATCCTTTGGCACGGGTGTGCAGACAGCATTAGGGCAAAATGTCACAGGTTCTGGCGGCATTGTGTTGGCTACATCGCCTACGCTTACAACACCTAACCTTGGCACACCATCCGCAATAAACCTTACTAATGCGACAAATGTTCCGATGTCACAGGCATCTGGGACATTAGGCACAGGAAATGGCGGCACTGGTCTTACTGGTTTTACAGCTGCCAATAACGCTATTTATTCTACATCCTCATCAGCCCTAACGGCGGGTACACTGCCCGTATTGGCTGGTGGTACGGGAACAACAACATCGACGGGTACTGGTTCTGTTGTATTGTCTGCTTCGCCAACACTAACAGGCACATTATCAGCAGCCGCAATCAGTGCTTCTGGCAACATAGCAACATCTGGCGGAACTGTTTCGGATAGTCTTTCAAATGTCAGAACCGTTCCTGTTGAGAGCAAATCAACTGCTTACACATTAACTTCAACTGATGCTGGTCAAGCCATTAGCATTACAACAGGTGGAATAACTGTCCCGTCTGGTGTATTTAGTGCTGGGCAAAATGTGACCATTTACAACAACTCATCATCCAATCAGACAATTACGCAAGGTTCAGGCGTAACAATGTATTTGGTTGGAACATCAACAACTGGCAATAGAACACTTGCGCAATATGGGTTAGCTACGTTATTATGCGTTGCTTCTAACACGTTTGTCATTACTGGAGGGGGACTGACATAATGTCTATTTATAATATTTTTCTTGGTTATGGTGGAATTAGTCAGTATTTGATTAATAATTCATTGCGGATACGTTCTAGTGCATCAGCTTATCTCAGCAGAACGCCAGCAAGTGCGAGCAATAGACAAACATTTACATATAGTATTTGGTTGAAACGTGGTTCGTTAGGTTCACGCATGGCTATTTTCGATGCGTATGCTTCAAGTTCTGGTCACGTTTTGGAATTTCAATCAGATGACACTCTTAATTTCTATTCTTGGGGTTCTGGTGCTACATCATTAAACCTTCTAACAACACAAGTTTTTCGTGATCCATCATCTTGGTATCACATTGTTCTTGCAGTTGATACAACTCAGGCTACTGCATCTAACAGAATAAATATGTATGTTAATGGGGCTAAAATAACTTCATTTGGAGCTGCGACATATCCATCGCAAAACTCATTGCTTTATATTGATAACAACATTGTTCACGAAATAGGTCGACGTGGTGATGCTCAATTTTATTATGACGGTTACCTTGCTGAAGTCAATTTTATTGATGGTCAGCAATTAACACCGACATCATTTGGTTCATACAGCACGACAACAGGTGTATGGCAGCCAATTAAATACGCTGGTACTTATGGAACCAATGGGTTCTATTTGAATTTTAATAACACGACCAGCACAACAACATTGGGTTATGACAGCTCAGGAAACAGCAATAACTGGACGTGCAATAATATCAGCCTGACTGCTGGATCAACATACGATGCTATGATCGACAGCCCAACACTGAGTGCTGCGGCAAGTAATTATGCTGTGATGAATCCTGTTAATAAAGGTGTTTCTTCCACTGTTGTAGATGGAAACTTAACAGCAAGTATTTCTTATGGTACGGATAATGGCGGTATTATAGGAAGTATTGGTGTTTCATCTGGTAAGTGGTATTGGGAAGCAACAATTACGGCTGTAGGTGGTTCATATAATCCACCCGCCCTTATTATTGGTGTTGCAAATCAACAATACATACCAACTGGTGCATTAGGTGCTAACGCTTATGGGTGGGCATATTATGCTCTTAATGGAAATAAATTAAATAATAGTTCAACTTCCTATGGCGCAACATATACGACTGGTGATGTTATCGGCATTGCACTAGATATGAACGCTGGTACTTTGACTTTTTATAAAAACAATGTAAGCCAAGGAACAGCATTTACTGGACTTACTGGCACGTTATTTCCTGCCATATCTCAATATGGTTCAACAACAGCTACAGTTCCATTTAACTTCGGCCAAAAGCCATTTGCATACACCCCACCCACAGGATTTAGCGCATTAAACACATATAATCTACCAACTCCTGCTATTGCTAATGGCGCTTTATATAATGCTGCTACGCTTTACACAGGAACAGGATCTTCTCAGTCTCCTGTCAACTCACAGTCCAATGGCGGGAACAATGCACTTGGTAAGACGTTTGAGCCTGACCTGACATGGATTAAATCTCGTTCTGCGGCAACGGATCATAAGTGGACTGATACTGTGCGTGGAGTAACTAAAGCACTTGTATCTGACAGCACTTCGGCAGAAACAACTGATACAAATGGTTTAACTGCATTTTCCAGCAACGGGTTTACTGTTGGTACGGACACTAACTATAACAATAGTGGCGCTACTTACGTTGCATGGCAATGGAACGCTGGATCAGGAACATCTGGATCTAACACCAACGGATCAATAACAAGCACTGTCAGCGTCAATCAGGCTGCTGGGTTTAGTATTGTGACATATACTGGTACTGGAAGCGCAGCAACTGTAGGACATGGTCTTGGTGTTGCGCCATCTATGATTATTACTAAAAAGCGCAGTTCAACATCAGACTGGGGCGTGTATCATACATCTATTGGAAACACTAATTATCTTCTTTTAGATAGCACAGCAGCGTCGGCATCTAGTAGCACTTATTGGAATAATACATCTCCAACATCTTCTGTATTTTCAATTGGAACCGCTGATCCAGTAAATGTTAATACAGCAACTTATGTAGCCTACTGCTTTGCGCCTATAGCAGGATATTCCGCATTTGGCATCTACACAGGTAATGGTAGTACGGATGGGCCGTTTGTATATTGCGGATTTAGGCCACGTTGGGTTATGGTTAAATCGTCTACTGTTAGTGGCTCAAGTTCTGAATGGTTAATTAAAGACACATCAAGAGACACTTATAATGTGATGCAAAACACATTAACAGCAGATTCAAGCCAAGCTGAGTTTAGCGGAAGCAATCAATACATCGACATCCTGTCAAACGGATTTAAAATTAGAAATGCTACTGGTGCTTACAACAACTCAACATCTGACACATACATTTACGCTGCTTTCGCTGAAAATCCTTTCCGCAATGCCTTGGCGAGATAAGTGTAAGATGATATATAAATACTGTTCAACCAGAGGGGGTTGAGATGAGTAATACGCCAACGCCAATTGAAAAGTATTTATACTTTCCAACATTAGTATATATGGCGCAGCGTTTAGATTTCCTTAAATCTGTGATGGAAGTTTCCGAAGATAATCTTCGTGAAGCAAAGAAAGCGTACCCTAAAAACGAAATATATCCCGTATATATGTCGCAAAGTTATTTTAATGATCCACGAATTGCTGATTTTTCTAAGTTCGTTGCACAAACTGCATGGGATATTCTTAAAGATCAAGGATATAACATGGAGAATAAGCAGACGTTTTTTACGGAAATGTGGACACAAGAACATTCCAAACATTCCCTTATGGAACAGCATACACATAAATTCGGCGCACAAATAGTAGGTTTTTATTTCCTTGATACGCCAGAAGGATGTTCACGTTTGGTTATCCATGATCCACGCCCTGCCAAGACAATCGTTGGATTGGATGAAACGAACATGACAATGGCTACAGAAGCCAGCGACATGATTAATTTTGAACCTAAGCCTGGTATGATTGTCTTTACAAATGGTTGGTTGCCACATTCATTTGGTCGTCACGCAGGTAAAAAGCCAATTAAATTTGTGCATTTTAACCTTAGCGTTCAATTTGCACCACCACCCGCTTGTCCCGCTCCAGCAGCGGAAATAATCTAATGCCAAAGTATAGCATCAGATTTAACAAAAGCCGTGGCATGGATGGGCGGGGTACGCCTGACCATGTGTGGCGGGTATTCGAAGACAACAGCAAAGAATACCTATTCAAACATCTGAATATTTCTGTCCCAATTACGGATGAACGTGATGGGGAGGATTGGAATATCTGTTGTTTTGGTGTATTAAATATAGATCGTGAGTCATCGACTGCGATCATTAAACCAGAGGGAAATGGAAAATGAACGTGAATTTAACCTTAACAGTAGAAGAAGTTAATTACATCCTAAATTGCCTTGGTTCTCGTCCTTTTGCCGAGGTACAGGCTTTAATTAATAAAATTAAAGCTGACGGGGATGCTCAACTTGCTTCTGCGGCCCAAGTTAATGCTGCACCAGCGGCTGATGCAACGGCTACACCAGACGCCCCGCAGGAATGAAAAAATGTCTGATCTTGACCAAACATCCGTAACAATAGGCGATTTACTAGCCAGAGTTAAAATTGTTGAACAGGATATGGTCGATATTAAAAGAAGTCAGGCTGAGATTTTACAAATTTTACATGAAGCTAGAGGTGGATGGCGTATCATGATAGTTCTTGGTACGCTTATCTCTGGTATTATTGGTTATTTATCGTCCCACGATTGGTCATTTAGGTAGAATTTCTTTCACAATTAAATTATATAGTTTTAATAAGCATTTAGAGGGAAGTGCAATGTTGGGGATGAGGCATGGACCCTCTTACAATACTTGCGTTAGCCCAGACTGCCTATGGCGCTATTAAATCAGGCATAGCCGCTGGCAAGGAAATCCAAGGCATGATGCAGGACGTCAGTTCCCTTATGGGTTCTGTCGGCGAAATTACACGTCTTGTTGCAGATCCGCCCAAAAGCATCTTTCAATCGAAAGAAACTGCCGAAAAAAGGGCTATGGATGCTTATGCTGCTAAACAGCAAATTAACAAGATGATGCAGGAAGCTCAAAACTTGTTTGTGTCCGAATATGGCTATGGCGAGTGGATACGGCTACAAGAAGAAATCACCCGTATTAAAAAAGCTGATAAACTTGCTGCCGAAAAAGCCAAGCGTGAACGTGAAAACTTTTTGCGTGGTTTAATGATTTGGGTAAGCGTAGCTGTAATACTTCTGTGCCTTATCTTTGTTGCCTTTTTTGTGGCTTATCTCTTAACTGTGAAAGGTTGATCTTATGAATATGTCTGAAGGCGGATTAAACGCCCTTACAAAACAATTTGAAGGTTGCAAATTAACAGCTTATCGGTGTCCAGCAGGTATTTTGACTATTGGATATGGTCATACATCTGCTGCTGGTGCGCCTGAAGTAACCGAGGGCATGACTATATCACAAGAAGATGCCAATCGTATTTTGGCAGCTGATATGGTTAAATTTGAAAACGATGTTAAAGCTCTTGTTAAAGTAGAACTTACACAGCATCAATTCGATGTATTGGTCGATTTTTGTTACAATGCTGGTAGGGGTAATTTAGCTTCATCAACTCTTTTAAAGTGTGTCAATGCAAAACAATTTGATCGGGTTCCAACAGAACTGCAGAAATGGACTAAAGGTGGCGGGAAGGTATTGCCCGGTCTTGTCCGTCGTCGGAACGCCGAAACAGATTGGTGGAACACGGGCGGCAAACCCGTTGAGGAGCAAGAACAACGCATTACCCCTGACGTACCGCAAACCAAGACGATGGCTGACAGTAAGCAAGGCAATACAGCCTTGGCAACATCTGCGATTGGCGTGGCGGGTGTTGCTAAAACCGCAGCCGATCATGCGTCAGACATTGTTGGTCAAGCGCAATCAGCAAACGACTTACTTACGCAGGTACAAGGGCTTTTATCCAATACGACTTTCGACCTGTTTTTAGTTATTGTCCTTTGTGGGGCAGCAATTTGGTATTGGCGGTCAAAACATTTAGAGGAGCATGGCGTATGATTGCTTTTCTTCTTACCCCTATAGGGCGGTATGTTGCTATAGCAGCCATTGTAATTGTTGCCCTTTTTGGGGTATATTACAAAATAAGTTCAGACGCAGTTTCAGCCTATCAAGCTAAGGAAACGGCGCAGTCTCTGGAGCGGGTCGATGAAGCCATTAAAGCTGGTGATAGGGTTGATGCTATTGACAGCAGCCCTGACGGGTTGCGCAGTCCAGATGCCTTTGAGCGTAAGTAGTACCTGCGCTGTGTGGACTGGTATTGGTTGGTCTCCCAAAGATACCGACCAAACCATTCACGATGTAAAGGAAAATAATGCACGCCGTGAGGCATATTGCCAAGGTGTTAAATGAGCGTTCCAGCAACCAATGCCTTAACGTACAATGGCTACATCACTCAAATGGCTGAGATGGCTATTGTGCCAACCTTTACGTCTGCAACCAATACCACAATTAATGGCATTAATTATTTAGCTAACGTAACCTACGGCGGTACTACATCAAACCCTGATACCAATTTTAATACCATTATACCTATGATGCTAAATTATGCTGAACTTCGTATTCAGCGTGATTTAGATTTAAATCAATCAATGACAACAAATACTTACAATTTGTCTTCTGGTAATAATTCATTGAGTATTTCAGTTAATGATTTTGTTACATTACAAACATTTTCTGTTACCTCAAATGATCAAACTGTTGTTAATGCTCCTTTAATTCCAACAACTAAAGAGTTTATTAATAACGTTTATCCCTATGGAACGGGTGCTACAGGAACCCCTAAATACTTTGCTGTTTATGGTGGTGATCAGGCAACTTCAGGTAATACATCTCAATTATTTATAGTTGGCCCCTATCCAGAACAGAATTATAGTGTTTTGGCTGTTGGTACAATACGCACACCTTCTTTATATCAGTTTGCAAATTCAAGTCAGGCTGGTTCAAGCACAAACTTCATAAGCACATATTTGCCAGATTTATTGATTATGGCATCGCTTGTTTATGTATCTGCATATCAGCGCAACTTTGGTCGTATGTCAGATGATCCTGCTCAAGCTCAAAGCTACGAAAGCCAATATCAAAGTATGGTAGCTCGTGCCATTGCGGAGGAGTATCGCAAAAAATTCCAAGCATCTGCTTGGTCATCTACTTCACCTTCAGCTGTTGCTACGCCTACACGGGGGCCATAATGCCTCATGCTTCACTTCAACTAATACCAGGTGTAGATGAAAACAAAACACCAGCCCTTAACCAAGCAGCTTTATCGTATAGCCAGCTTATTCGTTTTATTCCTGATCGTACTGGCCTTGGCTTGGTTCAAAAGTATGGCGGATGGCAAAAATTTATACCCGTTTCAGTCGGATCACCTGTCAGGGCATTATGGGCTTGGGAAGATATTAATGCTCAAACTTGGTTAGGTTATGGCGCTACCAATTCATTAGGTGTAATACCAAATTCTGGCGGTTCTGTTCAAAATATAACACCGCAAACAATTACAAGTGCATCAGTAGCTGTAAATGTTTCTACGACAGCTGGAAGTAATATTATTACTATTACTCAAACTGGCAGCAATATCAGTAACTACGATAGTGTTTTTATAGAAACGCCTATTGCTGTTGGTGGTTTAGTATTATTTGGCGTTTATCAATGTTATTATGTTTCTGCTGATACTTATCAAATTTTAGCTACCGATGTTTTAGGAAATCCATCACCTGCTTATTTTTCAACAAGCACACCAAATACAACGACTGGCGCATCTGGATCGGGAACAGTTGCAACATTAACTTTTTCTGGGTCTTATGTTTATCCTGTTGGATCATACATACAAGTTAGTGGCGTAACACCAACTGGTTATAATGGTTACTATCAAGTAACCGCTTCATCTGCTGGATCTGTTTCTTATGCAAATACAACAACTGGATCACAAACAGTTGCTGGAACAATATCAAATACTGGCACAGTTCCGCTATATACAGTTGTGAGCGGAAGCCCAGACATTACAGTTACGCTTCCTGATCATGGTTATAGCGTTGGCAGCACTTATACAGATTTAATACCAACAACAATTGGCGGTATTACAATATCTGGCAATTATCTTGTGACTAATGTCATTGATGCAAACAAATTTGTCATTACAAACAACAATTTAGCTACAAGTTCGACTAGCGCATTTATGAATGGCGGAAACGCTTATTATTTGTACTACATTGGTATCGGCCCATTAGCTACTAGCACAGGTTATGGTGTTGGTGGGTATGGCGTTGGCGGTTATGGAACAGGCGTACCTGAAACAGCACAGACTGGAACACCAATAACAGCAACTGATTGGACATTAGACAATTGGGGTAGCGTATTTATTTCAAACCCATTGGGCGGTGGAATATTTACATGGAACCCAACAGCTCAAACACAAGTTGCAAATATTATTCCTGAAGCACCATCAAACAATAATGGTGTTTTTGTCGCAATGCCTCAACGCCAGCTTGTTGCATGGGGTTCAACATTTAACGGAATTATTGACCCGTTATTAATTCGTTGGTCTGATGTTAATAATTATACTGTCTGGGCGGGTCAAATTACCAATCAGGCAGGTTCTTATCGTATTCCAAAAGGTTCAAGAATTGTTCAATGTATTCAAGGGCCACAGCAAGCTCTTATCTGGACTGATCTTGGCCTTTGGTCTATGCAATATATTGGCCCTGATTTTGTTTATAGCTTTAATGAAATCGGTACTGGTTGCGGTTTGATTGGTCGTAAAGCTGCTGCGTCAATGATGGGCGTAGTTTATTGGATGGGTCAATCACAGTTTTATATGTTATCTGGCGGTGGTGTGCAGCCTATTCAATGTCCAGTTTGGGACGTTATTTTCCAAGACTTAGATACAAGCAATTTGGATAAAATTCGCATAGCTGTTAATAGCCGATTTGGTGAAGTTGCTTGGTTTTATCCAACAAAAGGAAACAGCGGCGAAATAAATGCCTATGTTAAGTACAACGTTGTTCTTAATTGTTGGGATTATGGTGTATTGCAACGTACAGCTTGGATCAACGAGAGTGTATTTGGCCCACCAATTGGTGCTGATTCCAATGGCTATATTTATCAGCATGAAACTACTGCTGATGCTGACGGATCGCCAATGATTAGCAATTTCCAGACTGGATATTTTGTTATTCAGGAAGGTGATTTGCAATCATTCATAGATCAAGTATGGCCTGATATGAAGTGGGGGTATTTTTTACCTCCCACAAATGGCGGAGCAACATACCAAACACCATTGGCAAACGTTCAATTGACGTTTTATGTGGCAAATTACCCAGGCGATACACCAGTCGCTTATGGTCCTTTTAATTTAACTCAGGGAACCGAATGGGTTAGCCCAAGGCTTAGGGGTCGATTGGTTTCTATTCAACTAGGATCTAGTGATATTGGCTCATTCTGGCGTATCGGCAATATGCGATACCGCTATCAACCCGATGGAAGATACTAATGAGTGCATCATTATCCGATATTCTAACTACTCAAAAAAATGGTGTTGTTGCTTTAAATAACATCGCTTCTAATAACATTAAGTTTCAAGGAACAGCAACTTCTGCTACTGTGACTGCTAACACTCTTGTTGTTACAGGTAAGGGTCGATTGGTGAATTATGCTGTTGTAGTTGCTGGAACGGGTGTGGGGGGAGTTTATGATAGCGCCACAATAGCCGATGCTGCGGCGGCTAATCAGCTTTGTGCCACAGTAGAAACATTGGGCGTATTTGAAACTGGTCAAATATTCACAAATGGTTTGGTTATAAAGCCAGGCGCAGGTCAATCCATTAACGTAACTTATGCTTTGGGATAATAGCCATGCCACTTAAAAAAGGGTCATCCCAACAAACGATAAGCAGCAATATTGCAGAGATGGTTCATTCGGGTCATCCTCAAGATCAAGCCGTGGCTGCTGCATTAAATATAGCCCGTAAGGGTCGTGATATGGGTGGGTATTTTTCAGGTAGCCCTACTCCTCAAGTTAATACAACTTATACTGGTCCAATGCTTCATGTGGGGCCAATACACAGTCCTGTAGCTGGTCGTACAGATCATTTACCTATGCACGTTCCTTCAGGGTCATACGTTATTCCTGCCGATATTATTTCCTCAATGGGTGAAGGAAATACAATGGCAGGATTTAAACAAATGAAACGTATTTTTGGCGGCACTCCTTATGGACAAGCTGATACGGCTTATAGCCAGCCAACTTCTCCCTATGGGGCAGATTTACCTAATAAAGCCCACGGCGGATCAACTGGATCAGTTCCAATTGTTGCTGCTGGCGGGGAATATGTTCTGGCTCCTCATCAAGTCCAATGGGCTGGGGATGGGGATTTAGACACAGGGCATCGAGTTTTGGATGATTGGGTTAAAACCATGAGAGCCAAAACAATTGATACCCTAAAAAAACTACCTGGCCCAAAGCGTGATTGAGGGAAGCGCATGAAAAAAGGTGTAGAAGTACGAATTGCAACCCCAGAGGATGAGGACGAAATTATTCGTCTGGCTTTAAAGCTTTGGGAAGAAAATGGCATGACGGATATAGATGTGGATCGGGTTAGAGCTATGATCAGACCTGCTTTATATCTTTGGGAAGGAATTTGTGGGGTTATTGGAAAACCAGGCGGTCAACTTGAAGCAGGGGTTTTGCTAAGAGTGACACAAATGTGGTATTCTAATTCCTATGTACTTGAAGAAAAGGCAGTTTTCGTGGACCCTGACTTTAGAAACTCACGGGGTGGCAATTACCCAACGGGTGGTAGGGCTAGAAAATTATGCGACTTTTCTAAAAAAGTTGCAGACGATTTGGGTATTCCATTGTTAATTGGTATATTATCCAACCAACGCACTGAGGCTAAAGTTCGTCTGTACGAAAAGCATTTTGGTAATCCTGCTGGAGCCTATTTTCTGTATAACAGCAAAACTGGCGACCACGAAGGTCTGACGGAGCATTAATATGGGTGGCGGCGGAAAAGGTGGCTCAAGTACACAAACTGTGCAGATACCCCCAGAGGTATTGGCACGATATAATGCCGTCAACGCCCAAGCTCAACAGATTGCTGGTATTAATCCTTGCACTGGTCAACCTAATACGCCCTTTAAATGCTACAGCACGACTGCCTGTGGCTTTGTGGCTGGTATAAACCCAACACAACAGAGCGGCATTAACAACATAGTTGGTAGCCAAAATGCTGCCGCTCCATCGTTCCAAACTGCTTTAGGTCTTACGCAAGGCGCAGCTGGCGCTATTAATCCTAATGCACTTTGCACACAGAAATATATGAACCCATACATTCAGTGTGTTGTTGGTTCATCATCCCGTTTGCTGCAACAGCAACAAGCACAGCAAATGGCTGGGCAAACGGGTAATGCTATCCGTTCTGGCGCATTTGGTGGTGATCGTGCTGGAATTGCTGCTGCTAATTTAACGGGTCAACAAAATTTAGCTTATGCTAACGCAATTAACCCATTGTTATCAGCAGGTTATACACAGGCTCAAGGCGTTGCGCAGCAACAGCAGGGCGTGTGTCTTGCTGCTCAACAAGCCAATGCTGCTCGTCAATTACAAGCTGCTCAACAGATCGGTGGCCTTGGGGCTGCTGCACAGAACGCCGCTATTACTGGCGGTCAAGCTGCTTTGGCTGCTGGTACAGCACAACAACAAACTTGTCAGGCTGGCAAAACGGCTCTTTACAATCAGTTCTTGCAAAAGCAAGGCTACCCCTTCCAGACAACACAATTTTTGGCGAATATTGCCGAAGGTACTGGCGCATTATCTGGCTCTACCACAAATACAAGCACATCTGGTGGTGCGTTTGCGTCTGATGCCCGTCTAAAGGAAAACATTGAACCTGTCGGTAAAACTTACGATGGTCAAACTGTTTATCGTTACAACTATAAAGGCGATCCAAAAACACATATTGGTCTTATTGCCCAAGAAGTTGAGCACAAACATCCTAAAGCCGTTGGGCTTGCTGGAGGATATAAGACTGTTAATTATGACGATGCGACCAAAGATTCCGCAAAACGTGGTCATTTTGCCCAAGGCGGTTTAATTGGCGATTGGATGGGTGGAGCTGTTACAGGTGGCGATGGTCGTCAGCATTATGCGTCTGGCGGAAGTTGCTCGTCATGTGTATCACCTTATCTTGCTCAAATGGGAATGATGACCCCTGCGGCTGGATTGGGTAATCCTTTAGCTATTCAGCAAATGATGTATGCGAATATGCTTAAACAAAATGGTTTAAGTATCCCGCAAAAGGGACCATCTGGTCTTAGCCCACTCAAACCTGCGCCTGCTCCGCAGCAACATACGCCTGACACTATTGGCGATATTTCCAAAGGCATTGGCGCACTTAAAACAGGCCGTGATTTATATAAGGATTGGAAAACTCCTGATCCTAATGCGCCAAAAACAACGGATAGAGCTGCTCCAGATAATCCTAATACTGGAAATACAACTGTTGGTAAAACAGCTAATGCAAATCCCGTTAAAACGCCAGATAAAGTTGCCTCTGGCGATACTAATAATATTTATTCTTATGATCCTAACGCAAACACAATTGGCAGTTCTACCCAAACGGCTGGCCTTAACCCAGTAAAAACGCCAGACGAAGCTGCAAATACTACTACTAGAGATGGTTTAGGTGGTGCAGATAAATCTATTGATACTGCAAGCTTAAATAGCGGTGATAATAGTTTAGGTGATTTGTCAAGTGGTTTGGATGTATCAAATCTTAATACAGACGTTGCTGATGCTAGTTCTGATCTTTCAGGCGGTTTAGGCGATGTAGGTGATTTTGTTGCTCGTGGCGGATTTATGCGTAATAAATTTGCTGATGGTGGTGAATCTTCAATTCTCCCATATCAAAGTGCTGACAACATTGTTCCTAATTCTGTACTTCAAGATGGTGAAGATGAAGCAAGGGCAGATCAAAGAGAATTTGAGTCCTTACAGCCTCACGGCGGTGGTGGTGGCGGAGGCGGCGGCGGTTTCAATCCATTATCTTTAGTTGGTCCTGCTGTATCGTTGTTCTCGCTTTCTGACAAAAATCTTAAACACAACATTCAAGAAGTTGGTAGAACATTTGATGGTCAGCCTATTTATAAATTTCGTTATAAGGGCGAAGACAGCTATCAAATTGGTTTGATTGCTCAAAATGTTGAAAAGCAACATCCTAATGCTGTTTCCAAATCACACGGATTAAAACTTGTTAATTATAAAACAGCAACTGATGATGCGGCACATCGTGGTCATTTTGCATCAGGTGGTCTTGCTGGCAACAGACAAGGTTATGCAACAGCTGGCGGTGGTGGGTTGCTACCTACTACAGATGATAATAGCGCCTCAATTTCACCTTCTATTGATCCTAATGCTATTAATGCTCCACAAGGTGATCTGGTTTCATCGCCGACTGATGACATTTTAAATCGTGCTGATCGAGCTATTAAAACAATTGAAAGCGGTAGCCCCGATGGTAATTATAAAGCCATTGGACCTGACGTTAAGCGTAAAGATGGCACAATTGATAATGGTTATGGTGCACATCAAGTTATGGGTTCAAACATTCCTTCTTGGACTAAAGAAGCTCTTGGTCAGCCTCTTACAAAAGAAGAATTTCTTGCAAGCCCAGAAGCTCAAGATGCTACGTTCCGTTATCATTTTGGCAAAAATTTACAAAAATTTGGCAATCCACAAGATGCTGCGTCAGTTTGGTTCACTGGTCGTCCAATATCTCAAGCAGCTAACAGGCAAGATCCTCTTGGCACAACAATGCCTGCTTATGTAGCTAAATTTAATAAAAACTTTGATAACGCAGATACAACCGATCAAGCTTCAGCTCCAACTGGCGGTCTTGGCGGTGCACGTTATGCTTCCAATACCACTACGCTTAATGATGCTTCATCTGCTTCCGCTCCATCAAATCAAGTTGATTTGGGTGGTGGCAAAGGATTTATTAGCGGCCCAACTCCTGACCAAGATAATGCCCCATCACCTGCGGGTAAAACGCTTGGTGATATTTCATCCAATGCCGTTGATAGCGTCACATCAGGTTTAGGTAATGTGGGCAAAGGTATTGGTAAGTTATTCTCTTATGATCCAGATACGGGCCTTACAGATAGCCAATTAGCAGCTCTAGGTTTCTTGGGTGGTATGTTTGCTTCACCTAACCGCACATTCCTTGGAGCGGTTGGTACGGGTCTTGGGACAGGTATTGAAAGCTATCGTCAGCTTCGCCAACAAGAAATTGAGCAACAAGGCAAAAACATTGAGGCTTATAAGTTCTTCCAAGATAGATATGTGCCTCAATATGACCTTGGGGGTAACATAACTGGTTATACTGATAAAATAAGTGGAAATAATCTTCCCGTTAATCAGTATCAGCAAATGATGTCTGGTTTCCAACAACAATTGTTTGGTGGAGGTGTCGGCAAAATTCAACCACCATCCTCATTCAATCAAGGAACACAACAACAGCAAGGTCAATCTTCAACAGCAAATCCAGCTGTTCAATTAAAACCTCGTGCCGTTGAGGGAACCCAAGAGCAGCCAGTTACTGCTTCATCAGCTGCTGTTGCGCCAGCAAATGCTCCATCAACAGGAGCTTATATACCAGATCCATCTAAAGGTGGACCTGATGCAGTTCGCTTAGATGATCCCAATAGTTTGCAAGATGGTATTGCTTATGAGCGTCGAATGGCTGCTCTTAATGCCAATAATCCAACTGGCGCACAACATACTGAGCAATTAAAAGTTTATCAAACTCAATTAGGTAAAATTGTTAACACTCCCCGTGTTACACAACAGGGAACTGAGTATTATTCCAGATCCAATCCAGCACCCCAAGTTGATGCTCCTCCGCCAATTACTGATCAAACACCAAGAGGAACTATTGACCCTAACACAGGAGCTGTAAAATTAGCATCTCCTAATCTTGGCTATACTAATTCTGGTGGATATGCACCTGACCCTGAAATGTTGCAAGCCAACCACGTTGCAAAAGGTCAAGACAAAGTTATTGCTGATGCGCAAGCTCTTAATGCCCCAATTGAAAAAGATTTCAGGGAAGCAGCCCAAAGAACACCTGAAGGTATTCAATCTTACCTTCGTTTAGCAGCAGCCGCTAAACAAATTCAAACTCAAGGTATGTCAACTGATAGGGCTACACTTGCAAACCAAGCTCGTGGACTTGGTTTAGGAAATATTGCAGATCAGATCATGTCTGAAAAAGATACAGCTGCTGCTCAAACACTGCTCAAAAATTCAATTGATGCAGCTATTGATAAAACAGCTAATTCTTTTGCAAAAACAACCCAAGGCGAATTTAAGATTGTAACATCTCAAAATACGCCAAATGTTGATATGCCAACAGGAGCTTTCCATCCAGTTGTGCAATCACGTTTAGCTGGTTTGCTTTATCAAGATAAACTTAATCAAGAATGGCAAACTGCTTATGCAAAAGGCGCAAGAAACTTTAATGCGTTTGAACAACAATTCCGCACATTAAATCCACCTCAATTGTTTGTTCAATCGGCTGGTAACTTACTTGGAAATTTCAAAGGTGAAGATTTACCAAGCACTAACAATATGACTGAAGGTGCAGTTTATGTAATGCCAGATCAAAAAACGGCACGAAATACGCCTATGTATAAGTCTTTGTTAGATAAGGGTTTAAGGCCTGGTGATATGTTCACTTTTGAAGGTGTTAACCATAATGAAACTGATCCGCAAACACAGAAATCTGGGTTTAGTTTCAAAAACTTAAAGAAAATAAATTCAATGGAAGATGCCTATAGCAATATGCTTTCGGCTCCTGCTGTAACTTATGGTGTAAGGTAAGACCATGGACTTTATCCCTTACGATGATAGCGAAGTTCAAAACCCATCTGATTTGGGCGGTGGAAGCTTTTCGTATGGTGCAGACCAACCCTTGCCACCAGAACCTCCTAAAAAAATAACTGTTCCCAATGTTGACGTTATGGGTAATCCTACTGGTGGGGAACAGGAAATTGAGGTTCCCGCACCTCGCAAGTATGAAGATTTGCCTACTGTAGCGAGTATGCCAGATGTATCTACAACATCCCGTTTAGGTATTCCATTGGCTAATACGCCAGAAGGTATAGCTAACATTCTTAAAAAGAATGATCCTGATATTAAATTTTCATCAGATATGTATGGCAATCCAACTGCTGTAAAAGATGGAAAAGCATATCATTTGGATTACCCAGGCATTAACAAATTAAGCACAGAACAATTTCTTGAAAAGGGATTAGTTTCTGCGCCATTTTTTGCAGGTGCGGCCTTAGCAGGTGGCCCTGTTTCAGCTCCATTAACTGGTGCGGTTGCTGGTGGCGCAAGTACTTATGCAACTAATTATTTAGCAAATTTAGCTGGTGCTCAAGAACCATTAAATTTATCAGAAGTGGGTTTTAACACTTTATTAGGTGCAGCTGCGCCTATTGGTGGTCGTATTCTTAGTAAAGCTGGTCCAGTAATCCCAACTGCTGCAAATCTTGAAAGTTATGCCGCAGGTGACGCATTTAACCAGCTTTCACGAGGTACGCAAACACTTCTTCTTAACAATGGCGAAAAACTTAGATTAATGGAAGCTGGGCAGCCATTCAATTCAGCAAGTGATCTTGTTTTGGATAATCCAGAATTTAAAGGTGTTGCACAAGATATGGTTGCGCAAAATACACCTACAGCTGACAGTATAATTTCAACTATAAAAGAGCGTGAAGCTGCTCGTCCACAACGTGTTATGTCTGATGTTGATCAAAACATTGGTCAACAAACGATTAATGAACGTGAAATGGCCCAATTACTAAATGGGTATAAGGGCGTTTTGAGCGGAGAGTTAAAGCCAATTCTAGATAATGCGCCTCCCATAGATCCATCAGGTGTGGTAGCCAAAATAGATGATATGTTGCCGACTGCCAAAGGTGACATTAAACAAGCTTTAACAAAAATTAGAGGTATGCTTGTTAATAAAGAGGGTACACCAGGCACTGGCCCTAGCGTAAATCCAATTATAGATCCTAAGACTGGCAATTTTATTCGTAATGAACGAATACCAGCTACTCCAGCTACTCCTCCTGTTTATGAAACAAGTGCAGAGGGGCTTGAAAATGCTCGTGTGGCAATAGATCGTATGATTAAATACGGCTATCAAGATGGGAATGTTGGCCTTATTCCTAATGCTGCAAAAAATCCCAATGTTACAGCCGTTAGAAATTCTTTATCCGATTTGTTGAAAAAACAAGTGCCTGGTTATGAAGATGTAATGGGAAAATATAGCAACATTTACGATCAAATGTTTGCAAATCAACGTGGCGATAAGTTATTTGCTAAGGGAGAGGATGCTACCCATCCAGAGTTAGTTCAAAGCCTCATGAATGATCCTGTTACTCGTGATGCTTTTATCGTTGGAGCTAGAGGTGCTGTCAATAACGTTTTAACTAATTCTCCTTCCGAAATGTCTGGTTTGGTACGGGCAGTTGGAGGAAATAATGCAAATAGCGTTATTAGAACCAAACTTGAAACAGTTTTTGGGCCCGATGCTGTAGATAATTTTGTTAATCTTGCTAATCGTGAACAAAATTATAAAAACACAGCGTCTAGTTTAGAGTCAACTTACAATAATTCTAGGGTTAATACTGGAACTAACGTAAGTGCTCAAACAAGAGAGCCTATTTTTACACAACATCCAGTACAACAATTATATCAAGCTGCTGTAGCTCAACCAGCTAACATAGCAGCGGAAAAAGTTTTGGGACGTACAGGTCCATCGTATGAAAAAAGCATGGGTGACTTTTTAACTGCTCCTGCTTCTGAGCTACCTAAGTATAAAACAGGTTATCAAAATGCTCTTAAAGCCAGAGGTACGGCTGTGGGAACAAGTCAGGCGATTAACCCTTTAATTAGTGGTCCTGCATCACAAACCTTTGAGAATAAAGATAACAATGAAGCCCGTGGTGGACGAATTGAGCGAAAACATGGTGGTAAGGTTGGTCATCAACACCTTGTTGATCGTTTGATGCGCCTTGCTGAAAGGGCTAAAAAAGAAGTTAACAAAGGCACTGAGCCATTGCTTAATGC
>Ga0208867_1000168_pt1 | contig 21212 bp, 17 predicted proteins | sample CryBogCBE05Oct08_FD_185505 | JGI IMG/M metagenome (GOLD analysis project Ga0208867, IMG submission 185505) | Freshwater microbial communities from Crystal Bog, Wisconsin, USA - CBE05Oct08 (SPAdes) (version 2) | ecosystem: Environmental > Aquatic > Freshwater > Lake | place: Crystal Bog... | reverse complement strand
GGTTGATAGAACTTAAATCCAACAGGTATAGTTACTTTATCCGTTACCAGTACAAGAAAGACTATAGTCTGTCCCATGAAATAGCCTCCTGTTTTTTTGTCGTATATTTTATAAACTTGACTAATGTGAGAAGTAGATTTGGATCGTCGATATCATAGCGTCTCCTCACAAGTGCTGACTTTCTATGTATCGAATTAATTAATTTTTTCTAGAAAAATTGCAAAGTTTATTCAAAAAAGTTTAAAAAAAACTTGAGTAGAAAATGCTTAACCGATAAGATGGACCGATAACTTCGCTTGCGATGCAAGGCTTGTAGCATCCTAGGAATAGACGAAAAAAACTATTCAGCAATGGAACCTATGGAATTAAAAAGGATTTCCTTTTTTTTTCAGATCCCGCATCCCTCAGATCGTTATTCCTTTGTCGTGTAGATTGATTGAGTTGCTTTGAGCGCCCTTGATTTTGATCTTCCCTACTTTCAGGGGCAGGAACTCGCATTCCGTCTACTAGTTGTTGCGTATGCCGGGCACACAAAATAATTTAATTAAATTTATAAAAAACTTAAAACTCGAGTGATAGAAAAAAACTGAAAGCAACTAACGCTTGAGCATAAACTTTATAAATTGGATCCCCTTAGAGACCGCAAGCATTAACAAGGATTCAAATATTGAAAATGCTTTCAATTTTATTGCACATTTAATGGAACTAAAAAAGAATGCCACGATGGAATTCTTTAAAAACTTCACAAAAACTAACACCAAAAATCATTTAAAATTTCTTAACAGTTCAGTAGAAGCTGAATGTTGTTATTTAATAAATAATAATAAATATTTTTATAATATTTACGAAAATCCTAGTGTTACATTACTTCTAGCCACGCTTGAAGTTCAATACGCTGCTCTCACTGAAAGTGCGTGGAATCAGATAAATTCATTCCTGGTATCTTCTCAAGGTTTTCCACCGCTTGATAATTTTCATAATATGCCATCTATAGAGGATATGAAAAAAGAAAATCCATTCGAAGACATGAGATGCGTTATTCGATCTTTTTACATTATATTTAACATCGCTGAAATAGACGATAGGTTTACTTACTTCATCAGCGACCACACATCTTTATCCAAACATTTTAACCTCTCAACTGAAGCGGCAGTCTATTATATTTGAGTAAAGTTGAATACAAACTCTTAATGGAAAAATGCTTTTCATCTGACCTTCCTAAAAAAGACATCGGTCGCGTCTGGGATAAGCGAACCCCTGATCAGGGGATCTTCCCACGGAACTAAACTTACGCATTCGGTTCTTCATGTGCTTTGATTCATTTCCCTAATTCAAACGAGTCAGGCTATTTATCCGGTACCCGGATGTTTTCATCTACCTGATGATATCAACTAACTGTGAGACAAAACATCATTGAAAATATTTAAATTTTATCACTTAACTTTGAAGAGTGTAGTTCAGGTAGAAGGGATTTTCTGCTGAAAGACCCGGTTTGAATACCGATATGCCTAGATCACCTCGGCGCTCGAGGCAGGCATTCACTTTTTGAGATGAGCACAGAAGTATGATGAAGATCGACCTGGTTGACATTGAGCCAGATATTCAAAAAACCTTGGGTAAAAACTTCAATCTGTACGGAAGCTTTTTTAGCTTGGTGGATCTCTTTTCTTCCGGAACGCATGAAATAGCTTGAAGCTCAAAGGCAGCAGGAATCATCAATCGCTGCTTGGCTAAAAGGCGACATTCATTTTTCAAGATCTCTACTGCATTTCTGGATTTCGTGAAATTTCCAATAATCCCCAAAATCACCACTTGCACAAGTGATCTAAAGCTTACAAAAATCACTGCTTCTATTGAACAACCCTACCCCCTATCATTCTTTCCTGATAACAGGGATACCCCTTCAATGACTCCTGTATCCATGACTCTTAGGCTTCAGTATGAAGCATTGAGTCAAAGAGTATTTTACAAGGTCAGGTCAAGACTACGTGCATCCAAGCAACAAAGAGTACAAAGCAGAAGCATGCACTTATACCCCAGTCTGAGGCTTGTCGAACCCCCCATCGGTAGATCTGAACTTGAAACCCTTTGTTCCTCAATCAAGATATACAATTTTGTTTTACTGCTTTTTTCAATTTTTTGAATTGACCTTACGCTCCAACAGAAAGTCACCCCCACTACACTTCATTCCCATGAGAAAAAATGCAACTACAACCTCTCTGCCGCTGAGCTTTCGGTACTCTCATTTTGACTAGTCCTCCGCTTCTACTTCTTCTGGGCCCCAAATTCAGGCTCCACATGGCAGAACCCAACACTTATATGCCGAACGCTTTGGGACAGTCATCAGGTATCCTTCCATTTTCCCGAATAAATTTGGCACTTGAGTTTGACATTATCTACATTCGACAATGCCTGAATTGAATCTGGTCTCTCAGATCTCCAGCTGATACGAATACACCTTTTCTGTCAGACTCAGCATCTCATAGCACCTCCGCCCCGATCCTACCTGAGTGACTCCATGAGAGATTACCCACAGTTAAGGTGCTCATCCATTTCGAGCTATACCCAGATTTTGATATGCTGCAGCAATCAAGGCATCATGATCCATCGTTAGGTTTTTGGTATTTTATTGAGCAATTTCTAGGATATTCAAAATGAAAATAGATGATTATTGAGCATCATTCAAAATAATGTGGATTTTAGGCATCCCCAACCAAGTATTTTAAGATGACTCTAGCCTCTAAGCTTCGAAGCATTCTCTGCATCTGCGCAACTTCCTTTTTTTTGTAGAAAAGTCATGTCTCGAAGTGAGAGGCGTTTACGCAAAATAGGAGAAGCACCCAAAAGACCTCCCTCAAAAGTACAACAGTTTTTTACAGCTGCTCATTCATGCTAAAAAATTTGGATTTTGACCCGAAAAAAACCTTAAACTCGAAACCTTCCTAAATGCTGCTCAGGCTCCGACAGATCCTTTTTATCGATCTCAAAAGTTGAAGAAAAAAAATCGAGTAACTAATTTTGACTAGTCGAAAGTTTTTAATCATGCTATCTATGAGTTTTGTAAGAGTCTTTTATTTAATCGTCAAAAAAGGAGCCATTTTATGTCAAAATTTCCTCAAGGGTCCCCTGCTCATCACGATGATCATCATACCGAACGTCGATCATTTTTTAAGTATTCCGCAGCCTTCCTGGCTTCTGTGACCATCCTTCCGTACTTAAAAGGGTTTACCCGAGCTTTTGCTGCTAACACACCCCTTTCAGAAAAAGACCAAACCGCACAATTGATGGGCTACCATGCGAACGCTAAAAAGGTAGATACAAAAAAATGGGAAAAACGAAAAGGCGCAGAGGGTGCTAAGCAATTTTGCCACAATTGCCAGTTTTATTCGGCAATTGCTGGTAACAAAGATCACGGCAATTGCACCCTTTTCCCCAATAATACGGTTACCGCTAATGGTTGGTGTAACTCCTGGACAAAGAAGGCTTAATTTTTGGCCTCAGTCTCGAGTCCTTCTTCAGTCTAAAAACTACCCTTGTAGACTATGAAAAACCCTTATCGATCTTATTTTTCTCGTACTTCTTCAGCAAAGTGTTTTTCTGACGTTCAACCAGAAGTAAGCTTCCCCCAGCTAGAGGAAGCTTGCCTGGAGTTCTGGCAGGAGCATCAAGTTTTTGAGCGATCTTTGGAGTCCTCTGGAAATGATGCTCCTTTTTATCATTTTTATGATGGACCTCCCTTTGCAACAGGACTTCCTCACTATGGTCACCTTTTAGCGGGAATCCTCAAGGATATTGTTCCTCGCTACTGGACGATGCAAGGTTTTCGTGTTCCGAGACGCTTTGGATGGGACTGCCACGGACTTCCTGTAGAATGCGAAATCAATAAGACCCATGGTATCCGAAGCCGTGAGGATGTTTTATCCATGGGGGTTGCGCAATACAATGAAGCCTGCCGATCAATTGTCAAGCGCTACGTCCAAGAATGGAAAAAAACAGTCAAACGCATAGGACGCTGGGTCGACATGGATCGCGCTTACATGACCATGGACATGAGCTACATGCAAAGTGTCTGGTGGGTATTTCATGAACTTTTTCAAAAAAACCTCATTTACGAAGGTCACAAAGTCGTTCCTTATTCCGTAGGTATTTCAACGGCTCTTTCCAATTTTGAAGCAAACTTAAATTACAAGATGGTTCAAGATCCAGCCATCACCGTTCGTTTTTTACTAGAAGAAAATACCTATATCCTTGCATGGACCACGACTCCCTGGACATTACCGAGTAATTTAGCACTCGCAGTGAACGAAGAGATCGACTATGTCAAAATACAAGCAGCTTCTCAAAAATGGATTCTAGCAGAAGTACGCTTAACGGCTTATTTCTCTGAATACAAGATTCTGGAACGATTCAAGGGTAAGGCATTGGTAGGCCGAAACTACGATCCCTTATTTCCTTATTTCGAATCCAAACGTGCACAAGGAGCTTTCAGGATCATCTCTTCTGAGCACGTCACTTCCACGGCCGGTACAGGCATTGTCCATCTTGCGCCTGCTTTCGGGGAAGAAGATTATTATGCGTGCATCCGAGCAGGCATTGCGGTCGTCAACCCCGTCAATGACGACGGGAAATTCACTGAAGAAGTCAGTGATTTTGCCGGAGAAATGGTCAGAGACGCCGATCCCAAGATCATTGCTTGGCTCAAAGCCAAAAAACAGCTTTTCAAACAAGAAACAATCGATCACAGTTACCCTTTTTGCTACCGTTCTGACACTCCTTTGATTTATCGTGCAGTCTCAAGCTGGTTTGTATCTGTCGAAAAAATCAAATCCCAGCTGATCGCAAACAATGCTAAAACCCATTGGGTTCCTGAACATCTCAAGGACGGAAGGTTTGGTAATTGGCTGCAACAAGCAAGAGATTGGGCTATTTCTAGAAATCGATTTTGGGGAACGCCTATTCCGATTTGGAGAAATGAAGAAGGGGAATGCCTTTGCATCAGCTCCCAAGCAGCGTTAGAAAAATATTCTGGAAAAAAAATCCAAGACCTCCATCGAGACTCCTTAGACGCTATCGTCATTGCCTCCCCTACAGGAAAATCACCTTTAAAGCGGGTTGAAGAGGTTTTAGATTGCTGGTTTGAATCAGGATCCATGCCTTACGCTCAATGGGGCTACCCTTTTTCACCCTCTGTCAACCTTTCGAACTTTTTTCCCGCTGATTTTATTGCAGAAGGCCTTGATCAAACACGCGCATGGTTTTACACATTACTGGTCATCAGTACCGCACTTTTTGACGAGCCCCCTTTCAAAAACGTGGTAGTCAACGGCCTGATTTTAGCAGAAGACGGAAAAAAAATGTCCAAAAGTCTTCGCAATTACCCGGATCCTACAGAGATCTTAAACAGGCACGGAGCAGACGCTCTCAGACTCTACCTCATCGATTCTCCCGTCGTTAAAGCTCAAGAACTGAAGTTTTCAGAGGACGGGGTCAAAGAAATAGTACGAAAAATCTTACTTCGCTGGTGGAATGCTTATGCTTTTTTCGTCAATTATGCCAATGTAGATGGCTTCTTACCACGGCAAGATTTTGCTTCTTCTCCGAATATTTTAGATCAATGGATTTTGTCCAAATTGCACTCATTAATTACAAACACAAAAATAGAAATGGAAAATTACCGACTGTACCAGGTGGTACCTAGGCTCATTGAGTTCATTGAACAATTGACAAACACCTACATTCGATTTAACCGCAATCATTTTTGGCAAGAAGGAATGCCTGAGGACAAGCGCCTAGCGTATGAAACTCTTTACGAAGTCTTGCTCAGCTTCGCTAAAATCATGGCTCCTTTTGCTCCTTTTTTAACAGAAGCTATCTTTTTAAATTTAACAAGTGTGCTTCCTAGCGAGAATCTCAGTGTGCACCTGAAGCGCTATCCTGAAGCACAACCGCAATGGATTCAACCAGAGCTAGAAGCCTCTGTGCAAACTTTAGAGGCCTTGGTCACTTTAGGCAGAAATCAACGTGAGAAACTAGGCATTAAATCTAAAATTCCTTTAAAGCGCATGAGAATCATCCATAGAAATACAGAAGTTTTGGCAAGCTTAAAACGCTTTGAGCCTTATTTTTCACATGAATTGAATGTTCAAGAAGTCATCTACGATTCTGATGAAGACGCTTCCATTCAAATCATCACCAAAGCTTGTTTTCCCGTATTAGGAAAACGTCTGGGAAATAAAATGAAAGATATTGCAACAGCTATTGAAAAGCTTTCTCGAGAAGCAATTCACACTCTTGAAGAAAAAAAATCTTTCACGCTTTTAGGTGAATCGCTCACTTTAGAAGATGTTGAAATCAGGAGAAAAGCGAAACTACCACACATTGCAACACATCCTTTGATTTCCATGGAATTAGATCCCACGATCAGTGCAGAACAACTTCAGGAAGGATTAGCGCGTGAGATCATTCGCAAAATTCAATCTGCTCGAAAATCAGCTCAATTCAAACTCAACGATCGCATTGAGCTACAGCTTCATTCCCAAGGAGCACTAGCAGAAGCAGGACAGGCCTACCAAGAAAAAATCTGTTCAGAAACATTAACGAGCAAGTGCTCGTGGGTACCGTCACCCAGTGGAGAACACCTGGAAGTGGCAGAGATTGAAGGAAATACTTTAACCATAGGATTACGCGTCATTTGAGTCCAATTATTGAAGTTGAAAATATCAGCAGATCGTTTCGTTCTACCAAAAAAACTCAAGGCAGCTGGGGAACCTGGAAGTTACTTTGGAAACCTGAATTTCAAGTGCGGGAAGCCCTAAAAGATGTGAGCTTTACCCTAGAAGAGGGCACATTTAATGGGTTAATCGGAGCTAATGGCGCAGGGAAAACCACACTTTTAAAAATTCTTACAGGTCTGATCCCACCTTCTTCAGGCAAAGCCCGAGTTTTAGGATTGGAACCTTTTCAAAGAAGTTTTAAGTTTCGACATAGTATCTCTTTAGTGATGGGGCAAAAAGCTCAATTATGGTGGGATCTGCCTGCTATTGATGCCTTTGATCTTTTGAGAGCTATTTACGAAATTCCTTCCAGAATTTATCAAGAACGCCTTCAAACTTTAGCCAATCTTTTGGATGTCAGCAAGCACTTAAACACACAGATTCGAAGACTTTCTTTAGGAGAACGCATGAAGATGGAACTCATCGGAGCGATTCTTCACTGGCCTAAAGTTATTTTTTTGGATGAACCCACAATTGGGCTTGATGTATTAGCTGCCTCCAAACTAAGAGATTTTCTCAAGGTTTTCAACGCTCAAGAGAAAGCAACAATCATTCTCACAAGTCATAATATGGATGATATTGAAAAACTTTGCTCACGTGTTTTAATCATGCAATCGGGAAAACTCATTTATGATGGTCGCCCTGCAAAACTCACCCATGAGGGAGAACGCCGATTAAAAGTACGCTTCTTTGAAGCCCCTTCGCTTCAAGAACTCCAAGAAACGACAGGTATTGCCCAAGATCTTATAGAATGCGAACATAATCAAGACGATCGGTCGTTTCATTTCAGCTTAAAACAAGAAAGAATTGTTTCTGTGCTTCAATCACTTCTCAATAAATACCATGTTATTGATATGGGCATTGAAGAACAAAGCCTAGAGAAAGTCATTCAGAGAATTTACGAAAATGAGCTTTCAGGAACACAAGAAAGTCATTTCAAAACTTAGGAAAACCATCATGCATTTAGGCTGGCGCTGGGAAGCGTTAAAAAATGGATTTCGTGATGCAACCGCTTACCGCGTAGAATTTCTTTTTGAGATTTTAGGCTCAGCTTTGGTGCCTGCATCTATTCAATTAGTTTTTTGGTACGCACTTTTTAAAGTGGGAGGCTCTCAAACAATCGCAGGCTTAACGCATGCGGATCTTTTAACCTATACTTGGGTAAGCATGCTTTTTACGCAAGTACGAGGAGGAGATCATGATTTTGAACTTCAAGAGCTCATTCGAACAGGTCAACTCAGTCAGTACCTATTAAGACCAGTCGGTGTCGTAGAATTCACGTACATTCGAGGATTAGCTCCTCGTCTTTTTATTGCTGCACTCTCTTTAAGCGCAGGAAGCCTCATTGCTTTTTTTTTAAAATTATCGATTTATAAGATCTTTGCCGCTATGACTCTCGCATTATTAGGCAACGTCATTCACTATCAAATAGGAGCAAGCTTAGCCACAAGTGCCTTTTTGTGGGAAGAAGCTTACAGCGTTTTAATGATTAAAAACATGGCTGTTAATTTTCTCTCAGGAGAACTCATCCCTTTAAATCTTTTTCCAGAATCTATGACATGGATGTGGAAATACACTCCTTTTTATCTTTATGTTTATGGGCCGACTCAGTACGCCTTAGGAAGATGGAGTGATGCAGAATTTTTTCACGCTTTGATACTTGCATTACTATGGATCGTCTTGGGTTTTTTTATGATACGCCTGAGTTGGAGCTGGGGCATTAAAAAATACCTGAGCTTGGGAGGATAAAGTGTTTCAATACCTGGAAACCTTTCGCGTGCAATTAAAAAATAACTTTGTTCGCCAAGCTGTTTATCGCACAAACTTTCTCACTTCTTTAATCGCCGACAGCATTTGGATTTGCATTGAACTTGCTTTATTTTCAGTGATTTATGCAAATACTAGCTTTATTTCAGGCTGGACTAAACCTCAAGTTTGCTTTTTTTTAGGCATTTTTTTTACTTCAGATGCTTTGTACGCTATTTTTTTTCAAACAAATATGTGGAATTTTTCAAATCTTGTCAATCAAGGCGAATTAGATATTTTATTGACAAAACCCATAAATCCTCTTTTCCTGGCACTCACACGATCTATGAATTTAGGATCTATTTTAAACGTAATTTTTGGTTTAACTATCGCATCCCACTATGCCACAAGCTCAGGATTTCAAGGCGGATTACATTGGCTGAAACTAGGATACTGGTTAACCGTAGGAGTCAGCACCGCTTTACTGCTACGATTTAGCTTTTGCATTTGGGTATTTTGGACAGAAAGAGGAGGAGCGTTCTCCCGATTGTACTATCAATTTTTTACCTTTGCGACTAAACCAGACTCTCTTTATCCCAAAATGATTCGTTATACGATCTTAAGTGTTTTGCCTTTTGCTTTCATAGGAAGTGTTCCAGCTCGAGCACTTCTTCATGGATTAAGTCTTGAAGAACATCTCCATATCCTTGCAGTACTTTTAGGATTTTATCTTTTGAATAGGACACTTTGGAGACAAGGACTAAAACGCTACCAAAGTGCAAGCAGCTGATATTCATCAGCAATAGCTTTAAGCATTAACGCTATCATCCTTTCTCTTCTAACACTTCGAGTATTTTTTGGTTCTCGTGTATCTTGAAAAACCCCTTTTTTAACTTAGCAAGCATTTTTGGGTCCACTATAATTCACACGTAGTGTGGCAAAAAAGTTTTATCATAACAACCTATCTGACTTACTGAAAATGTGACCCTTGTCTGAATCCCATCAGCACCGCATGCAACTATTGCTCAGATTATCTGTCAATCTTAAAAATTTAAGACAGGCGGTTAAAACCACAGAAGTATCCTGCCAAAAAAGAGAACAGCAGGAATCAAAAAAACCCGTAAAATACCTCCAAAGAACTCCTTTTTAATGATTGATCAACAAAAGCATGTGCATGAGTTTAATATGTAACTTTAAAGATTTACTGAACCTTGCCTCGAAGCCTTCGTTGCGGAAAAAATTCTGAGCTATTTTAGGACTTCAAATTTTTTCTTTCTAAGACTCAAAATCTATCAGCAAAACCTCTCATGATCTAGACAAAGCTAAAAAATTAAACTACTACCCTAGTGCTATAACACTCAAGCAGGAATGATGAAATCAGTAAGATCACAGACAGGAATAAGGAAGCATTTACGGTTCAACTGAAAATGTAACAAGTCAAGTCACTGCTTGAGATAGAAGAAGCGATTTCGCAACAACTTGATGAGGCTAAAACGCTGGCTATAGAAGAAATGAAGCGGTTTCATGCAAATAATACTTTGGTTGAGACATCCCATGAAAGCCTTCAGGACAAAAAAATTTCTTCTCCTCTTGAACCGGATGAAGTAATGATGGGCAAGTAAACATCACATTCTGCCCGTTTTTTAATCAAATACAATCAGCAAATCGAAAGTGTGAAATTCTAAAATATTTCGTGCATTCGTTAATCCGGCGGGATAACCCGCCGGAGACGAAAAGACCTCTTTTGCTTTATGTTTAAATCTCAGCATAGATGATTGAATAAAGAAACTATTCTAAAATTAGTTTTTTTTCATTTTTTCCAAGATATTCTAAATTATTATTTAAAATTTCATCGTATTGAGCCACCAGATGAGACGCGAAATTTCTTTTTTGACCATTTTGAGCGGCTAGGTAATGAGATTCCTGATAAAAAAATGCCGGAAAAAGATCATTAAATTTTAAATGAGCATTCGGGAGAGATCGATTTTTAATATTTTTCATACTATCCTCAATCAGCCAACCAACACTGTGATAACCGATCTTCTCATTGAGGATATGTGCAACAGGATCTCCTGCTACATGAATTCTTAAAATATTTTCTTCCCCCAAAGTATTCGAAACCCAAAGCTTCGAATCTTTTCCGTAAAAAACCCGAGGAGATGAAAATAAAACCGCAGCCACATGAACTTCCTTATAAAAATGTTTTTTATTTTTATTATTTAAGAAGCTCTTAAAGATAGGAGCAGAAAGACTCGCCATTCCTCCTCCCTTGCTATGTCCGGTAAAAATAATAATACTTTTTCTTAAAACTTCATGTTCATTTAAAAGACTGATTAACTTTTCATTAATATCATTCTGAACACTTGAAAGATTATTCGCGATACCTCTATGCACAAAAACAGATGGATCAATATCTTGAATATTTAAATCATACGCTCGAACCGGCATAAAATCTCGATTGGAACCCCAATCCGTTTCATCATCTAACTTGCTTGGAAGCAGGGATCCCGTTTGAGAGCCATGAAAAGCAACAATAATCGCAGGCTCATCAAGCTTATAGGCAATAACACAAGAAATATCTTTTCCCCCATTATTTCTACCCGTTCTTCCCTCAATAGGAATAAAACCACTCCATCCCTTCAAAGAATATTCATCTTCGATTTTTTTACTCATCATTTTAAAATTTTCAATTTTCTCCTTAATCTTATTGATTTTTTTAGTTATCTTTTTGTCATCATAATACCCTTGAGATGAAAAAAAATTAACAAATTTTTTGGAGAAATAATTTTCCAGTTTTCTTTCTCGACTATCTATTTTCGCTTTTAAGTAACTTAATTCGTTAAAAGTTAAAACAGACCGATAAACTTCTGAATTTAATTTAGGATGAAATTTAAAAGAAGCTCCATCAAAAGAAAAAAGCGTCATTGAGCGACCAAGAAGTCCATTATTCCTATCATTTCCTTGATCATTATATAAATAATCTTGAGAATACTTTTTTGAGTCGGTATTCGGAATGAGCTCTCTAAAGCTTTTCCATTCTTCAAAAATACTTAATTTTTTGCTGTTTCTTATTAATTCTTGATTGTTCGAGTAATTTATATCAGTTTCTGCCATCACTTGAGAAGAAAAAATTAACGAAAAAATAGTCAAAAAAATTTTTATCATCTCCACCCCTTTATATTTTAAATTAAAGAAATATTTAAATCAGAATAAATAATAACACTAAGTGAAAAATCTGGCAATTTTTTAATCATTAAGAGTCACCCGAAATAGACGTTACTAAAATAGGTCAAAATGTTCAGAATACCAGACTTTTTCAAGCCAAAGCGCTCGAGCAGGAGCAGCAACGCCTGCATTCCTTCTATCTTTTGAATCAAGAATTTCTTTTATCCATAACGGACTTTTCTTGCATTCTCCTACTTGAAGAATAGATCCAGCAATAGTACGTACCATTTGCTTTAAAAAACCCGTACCCACCAAACAAAGACGGACCAAATAAAAACTTTTATCCATACTCATAAAATCTGGAAAATTCGGCAATTGAATACTTACTTTTGCTTCTATAATTTCACGAACAGTAGAACGAACCAAGGTTCCACTTGACTGAAAAGACTTGAAATCATGAGTGCCTACTAAAAAATTTGCTGATTGTTGCATTTTTTCTATATTTAAATGCTTACGAATCCACCACGTATAAGGCTCATAATAAGGAAGAGAAGCTAATCCTTGCTGAAAATAATAACTATACTGTTTTTTCAAAGCACTTCTTTGAGCATGAAATTCCGATGAAACTGTTTTTATTTTTAAAATTCGAATGGTTTTGGGTAACAATGCGTTACAAGCAAGCTGCAAGCGTTCAGGTATCCATGGTTTTTGTAAAGAACAATGCACCACTTGTGCGCAGGCATGAACTCCCGAATCAGTTCTTCCGCTTGAAATACAATAAATTTTTTCTTGTGTTACCGCAAAAAAAGCTTCTTCTAAAACCTGCTGAATACTTAAAGGATGATGCTTTTGTCGTTGCCATCCTACAAAAGAAGTCCCTACATAAGAAATCAGTAAAGCGTACCTAGTATTCAAAAACAATTCCAGTATAAAAAGTCTTTATGTCGTATCGAACAAATCCATTAAAAGTACGAATATTCACAAAATCTAACGTAAGATACAAATGCTTAATGCCATACTCAGCATACAAATTCCAAATACCACTAGGATAAATCCAATCCAATAAAAATGAAGCTCCCCCTGAAAGCAAATATCCTTCTGTATGACCACGACTTCCTTTCGTTGCGTCTTCACGATCTTCCACAAAAATCACACTACTACCTCCAACCATCACATAGGGCTGAATAAACTTTGCTAAATCAAATTGATATTTGATCCCCAAACTCAGAGGAATACTATAAAACTTGAATAATGTACGAGATTCTGAAGAAAACGTAGTTCCATTGGGTGCAAGAAGATTTTGAGCAAATCGCCCATAACCATGGTAATATTGAAATCCCATCAATCCAAAAAAACTCCACTTACCTAGATAATTTTGAATCGCTTGATACTCAAACATCAAAGAAAAGCTAGGGGAATATTTTTTTCCATAAACATCAAAGAAATTTTGTAACCCTCGAGTAGAGCTAATCGTTCCTCGAGATAAAACACCATACCTCAAACCAAAACCAAAAGAAGACTCTCCCTGAAATCTTGGATGAAGCTCCGATTTTCCCTGACGAAAAGCCTCAATCGCACTTTCCTCAGAGGCAGGCCCTAATTTTCTCTTTTCTTCCTCCGTATAGGATGTATCAGATTTCATCACAGGATGTTCTGACTGAATTTTTTTAATGTAATCTTCGTTGAGCAAAACAGGCTCTTTATCCTTCATGATATATGGAATATAATTGTCGTCTTTTCTGAAATCGTCACTTGAAGATTCTGATTTTTTTTTCTCTAATTGTATTTTAATAGAATCAATATAAGGCTGATTCTCTGCTAAAGCGAGATTAGCAAACAAAGATGCGCTCAGAAAAATCTTAGTAAAATTTTTTTGCTTAACCACCAAAAAAAACTCCCTAAACAAAAGAAAAAAAACACTTTTTGATGCAATGCCATCCAAGCAAATCCAACGATTGGTAGAAGAAACAATAGCACCAAGTATCTTGCTAACATATGATCTACCAACCATAAAGATGCTTCAGGCGACCAACGATAGTACCAATTGACCCATTCCGTACTAAAATCATATTTCAATAAAATACGATCTCTAAATGATCTTAAAGTATCTAAAAAAAATCCTTCAGAAGAACCGAAAGCAGCCGTTGCAATAAAACACTGATTGCTATTCGAAGGCAAAAATCCATAAATATCGCTTGTCATCACATTGTTGATCCTACAATCTGGACTAGCGCCAACATAAACTCCTGAAGCATCTTGACCGATAAAAGAAAGATTGTAATTTTTATTATTCAAAAACCCTGACACAACCTGATTAAATGCACCAGCAGATACCGTGGCAGAAAGACTATTGGCTTTATTAAAGTTACTAGTCGTATCTGGATCACCAGGAGCATCAGCTCCTACAACTACAAGATTCTGAATAGGCGCAGTAGAATTTAATGAACGAAATATAGAAAAAATAGAAGTATTTAAAAAAATTTTTCCATCTCCTGGAAAATAACTGCTATTTAAAGCACTCAAAGAACATTGAAAAGTTGGCACTCCACTTTGAAATACAAAACTCACAAACCCCGGCGTAGAATCTAAAACTTGTCCATCAGGATACTGATACTGCGAAGTCGTGATACCTGCTGTCTGCGTAGTATTCGTAGCACTAATAAACGAATAGCTTTTAATGGAAAATTTCAATTGCATCACAGTCGCAAAATCTACTGTCGAAGTCACTGAGTCAGCAGTGCATCCTGAAACAGATGCAATGTCTGATGCCATCAAACTACTTGAATCAGAACAAATCGAAGCAGGATTTAATCCAATAATAACAGGACTGGAACTTGAAGACAAAACAACACCATAATAATGACCGGTGGTATTATTTCCACTAGGATAATTCCCCGCTCCTTGACTCCAATTACGAAAAACACACCCACTATCTAACTGATTACAAGGCTTTCCGTTCAAGCTTGAAATAGGAACTGGAGGATATAAAGCACTACTAGTATTGGACGTCGCAGCAACCGAAACCGTCAAAACCACAAAATTTCCCACTGTACTATCACTAGGAATATCGGAACGCACTCGAACCTGAATGCTATTTCTCAACTCAGCATCCTGCTCTATCGTTACGCCGAGATCAATGGGATCAAATAAAACAAACGCCGGACTACTCAATTGCGCGGTTCCTGTAAAATAATAAATTTTACCGCCTGAAGTCACTGAAGGAGAAACACTTCCAGCATTTTGCGGAGTAACCCATACAGCTCCCAAAGACCAAGTAGGCAACAAATATCCTAATAAAAAAAGCCAAGAACTTATCTTCGACCACATACTTCCATCCTAGTGCAATACCGAAATCAACATCTCCCCTAACTCAATAGCATTCAAAGCAGCTCCCTTATTTAAATTGTCAGATACCACCCAAAGCTGAAGGGTATTGCTACTTTCACCATGCCTCAAGCGTCCCACATAAACGGCATCCCTACCCTGAGCTCCATACGTTTCGCTGATCCCCAAGGGATAAGAAGCAGTGCTAGGATCGTCCAAAACTACCACACCAGGCTGAGCACGTAATGCCTGACGTACCTCAGCTAGATCCAAACCATACTCACACTCCAAATAAATAGACAGCGCATGGCAAAAAAAAGTAGGCACACGCACTGCCGTGACCGCCATTTTCAGATCAGGTCTTTCTAAAATTTTTCTCGTTTCTAAAACGATTTTCCTCTCTTCACTGGTAGCACCATCCTGCTGAAAACTTCCTATCTGAGGGATACAATTAAAAGCAATGGGATGAGCAAAAACCTTCGCAACAAGCGGCTTCTGGTCCAAACTACTTCGCGATTGAGCCTCAAGCTCTTGCATCGCAGCATTCCCAGCTCCACTCGTACTTTGATAGGTCGAAAGCACCACTCGCTGAATCCCCCAAGGTAAAAGAGGCTTCAAAGCCATGACCAGTGGGACCACTACACAATTAGGACCACTGATGACCGTGGGAACAACCGGTGTCTTTTTCAAAAAAGAACGTAAAAGATCTCCATTGACTTCAGGAACTAAAAGAAAACTCCCCTCTTCCAGCCTAAAAACAGAGGCATTATCGACCACCCAAGCCCCTTCTTTCAAAGCCTGAGGAACAAAATGGAGAGAAACCTCATCAGAAGCATCAAAAAAAACAAGATCCAATCCCTGAAAGCAACCCGGTACTAATTTCTGACACCGATAGGTCTGCCCACCAACCTCTATCTTCTTACCTAAAGACCGATCAGAAGCGAAGAGACGAAGACCCCTCCAAGGAAACTTTCGAGACTCCAAAAATCCCAGCAATCTTCTGCCCACCATCCCGGTGGCTCCAACCACAGCTACTTGCATGAAATCCCATCATCCTCGGGTTTCGAAGAAAAAAAACAACGACGAAAAATCAAAGAATAAGCATTTTCCGCTAAGTTAAAAAGTAGATAAATTCCTAAAGTTGCAAAAAGCGACCATGCTAATTGAACCCATGCCCATAACAAAAATCCCATGCACCAAAAAAAACTCAATCTCCAAGTGACTTCTTTATAAGATCGAAACCGAACGGTACTGACCATCAGCAGCGAAAGCAACAGCAGAAGCCCTAAAACCCAAATCTTGAAATCAAACGCCCAAACCAATGATTCCCCTGCAATCACAAAACTTGCTAAAAACTGAGCCGCAAGAGTGATAGGCAACCCTTGAAAGTAGGTCTTAGGCAAAGAGGTCTGAGACACATTAAATCGAGCAAGTCTCAGAGCTCCACAGGTAACAAAAATAAAAGCAAAGAGCCAAGTAACATTCCCCAAAGACTCAAGAACCCAAAGATACACAAGAACCGCAGGCGCCACCCCAAATGAAAGAAGGTCTGATAAACTATCGTACTGAACTCCAAAAGGACTGGTAGCCTTTGCCAAACGCGCCACCCTTCCATCCAACATGTCAAAAACCCCAGCAGCTGCGATAGCCCAACCAGAGATCAAGTACTCCTGGTGAAGCGCAGAAACAATAGAATAAAAGCCAAAAAACATGGCAAGCGTCGTAATGAAATTGGGAACGAGATAAATTTTCCGCATTCCAGTCTACCTATACAGGAAAAACACAAGATATACCAAACTAAGTTCATCTTTGCATCTACATTGAGATCAATCAAAAACAGAAGCAATCCAGAAAACCAATCCATTGAGAAGATTTTTCTATCCATTCACTTGTATCTCGCAGCAATCGAAGGCTCAACCAATGACCTATCACCACTTCTAGCTTTTTTGAGATGTCATTTCCATGACGTCGGATGAAAAACAATCAAAAAACTATAGCGAGCTGTACGAACATGATACCTTTTTTTATTTTGTTGACCTCAAGCATTCTCTCACTCGATGCATTGATACAATGATGCAAAAAATGCACTTAAAAAGTAAGCAGATCAACTCATCAAAGATATACAAACCAGGATCCTTTTCCATCCTCTCAACAATCATGCTCCTGAAAAAATCATGAAAAAAGTTGAAATTTTCTTAACAATAAATCATTTTTATTAATTATTTTTTAACTTATTTTTGTTTTATTAAAAAAAATATGATAAAAATCAGAATCTCATGACAACTCGAATAAACCCAGGAACAGTCAAGTGAATTTAATTTATCGACAACTTCTTATCTTTTTTTTATTAGGATCAAGTGCAAGAAGCTTTGCCGCAGAAAAAAAACCTCAATACCTTGATTATGAAAAAAATACCATGATTTGCGCTTCTGATGAAATTGATATCTCACTACAAATAGAAGAAAAGAAAAAAAATCTAAATACTTTAGAATCTATTCACAATAAATTGAATATCAAATGCATGAAAAAAGATTTTTTTCGTAAATTCACTTTTTTCTTGAAGGCCGTCGAAGAACAAGAGTGGCAACTAGATTTTTATGAAGTTTATGATTTATTTAAAACAATCCAAACGAATAAAGAATCATGGAACTCTATAGCGAAAAAAAAAGATGCTATCATTAAAAGAACTGCTTTCTTAGTTAACGAAACAGGAAAAGAAAAAAAAGCTTCTTTTTTTATCGCACCCAATTATCAATGGTTGGTAAGCTATAAAAACAGAATACTAGGAAAAGGAAGCTCAAAAAAAGCTAAAACCATCATGAATTTTGATACTTCTTCAACTATTCGTCATATAAATAAATTTACGCTTTTAAAAGCAAATAAGAAAAAAAACTTAAGATCTATTAAAAATGAAATAAAAATATACGAAATAATTAATGCTTATTCTAAAGATCACTTTCCTGAAAAAAAAATACCAGGTCTGAGCCAAGGACTTCCTTTTCAATTGAAAAAAAATGAATACGCTATCATACAAGAAAACTACGACAGCGAACTGAAGGAAAAAATGCTCAAAGGTCGTTTCGGAAAATCTATCCTCAAAACGATTGCTCAAGGACTCAGGCATCTTCACGCTATGGGATTCGTTCACGGAGATATCAAAGAAGATAATATTCTCGTGAAAAGAAAAGGGAAAAATCTTCAAGTTGACATTTCTGATTTTGGATGTACCACGGATACCCATACTCAACCAGTAAGCAGAGGCTCAGCAAGCCACGAAGCTCCTGAGATGCTTAACCCCGCATTTCAAATAAAATCTCAAGAACAAATACAAAAAAGAGACATTTTTGCATGGGGCATGATTGCTTTAAATACGCTTCCCTCAGAATATAGAGTAAAGACTCCCTATGAATATTGCTACAAGCACTTTAAAGATTACTATAAAGACACAAAGAATTACAAAAAATGTATCAAAAAATACGCACCGACTTTCCACGAAAAAATAGAAGGAATCGCTTCGGAATTATGCCGAAGCGATAAGGAATGCTTATTTGAAATCATCGCAGACACCCTTCATCCCCATCCTGATCAAAGACCCGATGCTAGAACCCTCTACAAGCTCTTAACGAGACTTGATTGATATTTTTTTCTCCATGAGAGTACGTCATTTATTCGAGTTGCATTGAAGCCCTCTCACCTGAGATCTCCCTCATCTTCTCAATTCAAGGTACAAACGGCCTTGAAATGTGATCCTAGAACCCTTGGCTTGAATTTGCCAAATCTGGAGATCCTGTTAGCAATACAGTAGCTTCTTCGCATAGGGAAATGATCGCTCTATTTCTTCGGTTAAATCTTTTCTACCCAAACCTCTTTTCAAAACTTGCAAAACCATGCTGAAACAAGGGTGAATCTTTTTTTGAGTTCTCATCACAGTAAGTAATTTTTTGAAATTGAAAACATCGAGTGGTCTGCCCTAAGGAACATACCAGAAAAAACTTCCTTCTTACTTCAGACGAAGATCAGTTTGGGCAACGTCTGAGACTCTAAGAACTGTCTTTAAAATCTCTTTTCTTTGTGAAATAAATCATTTTTTTCTGCAAGCATTTTATGCATCTGACCAGATCAGATTTGAAAACCAATTTTTTAAATTTTTCTTCAGTAACTCTTCCAGAATGATGCAAAAAAAGAACGAATGTTCCCAGATTCCCCCCAAAATCTCCTTCGACTCTGACTGGTAAATCTATTGGAAAGGTTTCTTTTGCATCACAGTCATAAAAGTGAGGAGTGCTATACTCAGTGTTATGCGTCTTCATAATCAAATCCTGAATTACTGTATTTTTAGTCCATGAATTTGAATTTTTCTGGAACAGGCCCATTAGGCGCACAAACTATTTTTTCATCAATACGAATTTTATTCTTAGATTTTTTAGTGGCTCCCTTTTTGCTGCCGCCACGTTTATTTTTTTTATTGTTTGGAGGATTTCCGTTTTGTACTTTGCCTTGACGGGAAGTATTATTTGGATTTAACTTCGATCTTTTGGGGCTATTGTTTGGCCTTAAATTCTGTTTTTGAGGTAGCTTTTTAGACTTTTTCAGCTCATCTGAGAATTGACTAATCATAGCTTTAGACTCTTTGTGCTTAGCCTTATATTTAATTAGTTCTCCGGTATAAAAGTTAACTTCTTTATCCCATCCCTCAATTTGTATTTTTTGAAATTAGCATTGTTGTTCTTATTTAAAGATTCGAATTCTGTTGAATTTACATTTTTTTCGATTAGCTTAGCTTCAATTTTCTTTTTTCTTCTAATCTTCCTTCAATCCTATAGCTTAGCACATTTAAATCATCATGATTCTTTTTAATCTCCTATTATTTTTCTGATTTTTTGGAAGATTCAAAGATTTTTTTAATTTTTTCTTCTTTTTTTTTCAAGCGGAAGAAGAATTTACGCGCTGTAATTCTTGGGAGTAAGGGACTTTGGCAAGAATGGGCACTGCAGTGTGATTTGCAATGAACTATTTACTATTTTTAATACGATTCACAGTAAAAGTCGTCTTAGTTTTTTGAAAATTTCAGGATGTAATAAAACTTGGTTCACTTTTAACAAAGCAGCATTTTCTTACTTGAAAAAAATGAAATTGCCTAAGAATTGGATGGATGGATAGATTTATTTGATTATGGTGATAAATTCGTCGAAAATGATTTGTACGATTTGCTTAAAAAAAATGAAATAAACATAAATAGAAAAGTTCATCGGAGCATACTCGAAGCGGGTCCTATGAGTTATCTTTTTGAAAGTAATTTTAATATGGAGATAATCCTTCATAGTGACGGAGCCAAGGAGTTTATGTTATTTATTTGCTGTCTTTGCTGGATCCATGCGCCAAGACCGATAAAAGAAATCAACTCATCAACGGAGCATAAAGTTGAATTGATTGAAACCGCTTTAACAAAATTTTGGGAATTTTATAAAAAGCTTAAATTATATAAAATTAATCCAACACAAAAAGATGCAAAAAGTTTAGAATCCAAGTTTATTACTATTTTTAGTGAAAAAACTGGTTATGATTCTATTGATAAGGTTATCAACGGTATTTTGCTAAAAAAAGACCCGAGGCTCCAATCCATAACAACAGCTCTGAAACGCAAGGAAGAGAATCGGTTGTAAGAGCAATATCTCAAAAACAAATAGTGAAATTGGCACAAAGTCTAGAGATACTTTTTTGAGTTTAATGAAAACGACCAGAAAACTAAAAATTGCTTTTTGGGATTATCTTCATGATCGAATTCACCATAGTAATAAGATTGAAAATCTTGCAAAGATTATAGAAAAGAGAGCCTGGAAGCAACCAATCTACGCATCAGCCTAAGCAATAAACTTTGAAATTATAAAATTCATCGATCTTTCTATTTCAATGCTAATCAGCTAGACACTTGCTATTCTTATTTTCATATAAAAAAGTGCTATATGACTAGGATGTTAAAACTGCTCAAGAAACGGTTGTGGCTAACAGATTGAGTATCGATATGTTCTTTCTTCCCAAGTATTGCTCTATTTGAACTGCGATCATCAAAATCAATCGAGAGAGAATTTTAATTATTTTTAATGATATTTTTGTTACTGCACAACTTAATGAGTGGATACTTCGACAGTATAGCAAAATTCAATTGTTTCTATTGCTTATGTAGCAGATAACAGTCTACAATTT
>Ga0208867_1000163_pt1 | contig 21730 bp, 15 predicted proteins | sample CryBogCBE05Oct08_FD_185505 | JGI IMG/M metagenome (GOLD analysis project Ga0208867, IMG submission 185505) | Freshwater microbial communities from Crystal Bog, Wisconsin, USA - CBE05Oct08 (SPAdes) (version 2) | ecosystem: Environmental > Aquatic > Freshwater > Lake | place: Crystal Bog... | reverse complement strand
TGGCGCGCTTCCGGGAAGCAATGCAATCAAGCAGGTTTCTGCGAAGCACAAGACACCTCGTAACGCAATTGTGGTCGGAACAGTGATTCCATTCCTCTTCTTGCTTCTAGTACTTGTAACCCCACCGGCTGCGGGTTGGCACATCTTGTGGTTCACGTACCCTGCAGGTGTTAACGCTCTGTATGCACTTGTTTCGTTCGCCACTTCAGGTATCTACTTGTCATTCTTCCTTACAGTGCTTGGAGCATTCATTGCCCGCCAGCGTGGCTGGAAGCCAAGCGGAACTTTCACGCTTGGTAAGTGGGGAATGCCAGTAACGATTGGTGCAATGACCTACTTGTTCTTAATGATGCTCAACATTGTTTGGCCAAGTGCGCTAACTAGTGGACGCGCAATGTACTTCAACTACGGGTGGGTCACGTTGGTTGTGATGGCTCTGATTGTTGCGATTGGTGCCCTCTATGAATTGATTGCACGACCAACCAGCAAGAAGTAATTAGCTCATATCTAAAAATCCCCCGGCCTAATACAGGCCGGGGGATTTTTATTTGCGAATTAGTTTTCCAGTGTCTTCATGTGGGCAACAATCATCGACGCCACTTCAGTGTAGAAAGACTTGTCGTGAGTAATGTCGTCACGATAAGTGTCGAGCAGCCCTGTGAGTGTTTCGTAGTTAACACGAACGACCATTTTTCTTCGAGCAGGTGAAGCGTTGGGGAAGCGCACTGAGTACAAAGTATTTAGTCGAGTAACTACTTCTTCATTACGAATTCTGTCAGCATCGAGTAACTCTGGGATTGAGCGAATTGCACGGCGGAGTTCAACAGTTGCCGGGTGATCTTTTCGAAGTTTGTAGGTAAACTCAACGACTTCGTGAACACAGTTCTCTAGGTCAGGTGCCGAAGGTAGCTCTGAAACCTTGTCGATTATGTAACTTGATAGAAGGTCACGGTCAGCTTTTGATAGTTCAAGAAGAATTGCAATCTTGTCTGGAAAGTAGTGATAGACGGTACCGATGTTGATCCCCGCACGTTCAGCAACAAGATTTGTATTGAGCGCAGCAATGCCTTGTTCGACGATGATCTCTTTCGCGACGCTAAGAATGCGGTCGAACGTGATCCGTGACCTTGCCTGCGAAGGTCGAGTGATTCGGTCATTAATTCCAGATATTGTCATGAACAAACTTTCCTATTTGAATCCAGTTTAAGTGACTTCTCAAGTAACGACTACATTAAGTAGAGATGTAAGGGGGAAATCGTGCCAATAGTCATTTATCGTGCTTGTGAAATCGTGACACTTGATAGTAATTGCCCCACCGCAAATGCAGTTGCAGTAAGTGATGGGCGAATCCTTCATGTGGGTGAATTTACTAACATCTGTGAATACCTTTCTGACGCTGTGTTCGAAGTGGATGATCGGTTCAAAGATGATGTGATTGTTCCTGGCTTCATTGAGGCACACGGCCACACATTTGGTGACGGCGCACTCGGCAAGCTTGTTTGGACTGGTATTGATGATCGTCCAAGCCCTGACGGCACAATTTCTAAAGGATGTAAATCGATCCAGGACGTGATCGACCGCTTAGTCGAACGATCCGCAGAATTCCCTGAAGGGACCATTTCTGGTTACGGATTTGACCCGTCATTCCATGACGGTCGCGCCCTGCGACGTGAAGACTTGGATCGTGTGAGTACCTCACAAGGTGTTGCGGTGATGAATGCGAGCGGCCACCTTGCTTATGCAAACTCTAAGCAGATGGAATTAAGTGGTGTCACTTCAAACACGGATGAAGTCGGTGTTATCAAGGATCAAGACGGTAATCCGACTGGTGAATTCCATGAGAAAGCTATGGATTTAATCTTTGATCAGGTACGAGTTCTTTCGAGTGATCCAGAGAAGTCTGTGCGAAACGGCGGTGAACTTCTACGCCAAGTCGGTGTGACCACTGGAAGTGATCTATCACTCTTTGCGGCTGGTCGTGCTTTTGAAACATACGCAGAAGTTGTGTCTGACGAAAGCTTTCCTGTTCGAATTACATATTCTCCAAATGTTGAAGAGATGTCTCGAATTCTTGACGAGAAAACTATTTTTCCCCTAATGCTTAAATTGCGCGAGGAAAGTAATGATCGATTCACGTTTGGCCCCATCAAATGGGTTTCCGATGGATCTATTCAGGGCTTTACCGGAAAGTTGAAATGGCCTGGTTACTGCGGTGGTGAAGATCACGGTCAACTACTTCTCGATGAAGCGGCGTTGGTTGAGGGATTAACTCCATACCATGACGCCGGATTTCAATTAGCCGTACACGCCAATGGAGATGAAGCCATTGACACCGTGGTCGGAGCATTTGAGAAGATATTAAATTCTTCACCACGACTTAATCACCGCCATCGTTTGGAGCACTTTCAAATGGCATCACCAGCGGTAATGACGAAGATGGCAACTCTCGGACTCTGTGCCAACATCTTTTCTAACCACATCTATTACTGGGGTGACACTCACCGAAGGAAAACTATGGGGCCAGATAAAGCACGTCGCATGGACGCAGCTGCGTCTGCACTTCGTGTTGGACTTGTGATTTCACTTCACTCTGATCACCCAGTAACGCCTGTCAATCCGCTCTTCACGATGTGGTGTGCCGTTAATCGACGTACAAGAAGTAACTTCGAACTTGGAGCAGCCGAGAAAATTACTCCACTGCAGGCTTTGACGGCGATGACCCTCGGATCTGCCTATCTGATGAACCGAGACGACATGCTCGGTTCAATTGAGGTTGGTAAATTTGCCGACTTTACAGTTCTTGCAGAGAACCCACTCACTGTTGAGCCAATGACGATTAAGGACATAAAAGTAATTGGAACAGTTGTTGGCGGCAAGCCAACAACTAATTAGTTACCACGCAATGTCAATTACAGGTCGAACACCTTCACGATCTTCAATTGCTTTTCCTGCCTGAATGAGTAGATCTTCACGGAACATTGAAGCTACAAGTTGAACTCCATTTGGTTTAGTCGTGCCAACATTGATTGGTACTTGAAGCACAGGGAAGCCGGTTGTTGGAAGTGAAAACTGGTATCGCATTTGCTCGAAAATGTCATCAACAGCTGCTGGGCCCTTCGTGTCATACGCCGCTGGCATTGTGTGATTTGCGTTTGTAATCATCAACATGAGTGGGTACTCCTGCATGAACGCTGTCCATGCTCGACAAATTAAGTCACGTTCAGCCATTGCATTGAAATACAACGCAAAGTTTGTCTCTGGCATCTTCCTCATAAGTTCACGACCCCAAGCTACAAAACCTGGGTCTGGAATCTGTTCAACGAGCGCAGCGTTTAAAAGTAGTTCTGGAGCTGCAATGCGCTCCCACATACTAAAAGTCGCTTCGAGCATTGGCGGGTTCACTTGCTCTACTTCGTAACCTGCATCGGATAAGTGCTTCGCGGCTGTCGCGAGTGCTTGCTTTGTTTCAGAGCTCATGTGGTGCCCGTCGTCGCTTATCAGTGCGACTTTTCGTGAGGCTTTTGGTCCGTAGTTCTCAATTGGGAATGAAACCGACCTTGGGTCATCGATGTTGTAGATGGACATGGCTTCAAACGTCGCCCATAGATCGTCAATGTTTCGCGCCATGGGTCCATTTGTCGACATCAACAAGCTAAATGTGAATCTTGGCGATGTGGTGTTTGCCTTCATGGTTGGCATTCGACCCACGGTCGGGCGGAGTGCAGTAATACCTGAGTTGAATGCTGGCCACCTCACAGAACCACCAATGTCGTTTCCTTGTGCAACGGCACACATTCCGGTTGCAACAGCAACGCCTGCACCACCACTTGATCCACCAGGAGTTATTGCTTGGTCAAACGGATTTAGAGTCGCCCCGTGAAGTGCATTGTCTGTATGTATACGAAGGGCCATTGCGGGCGAGTTTGACCTACCAATCATGGTTCCACCAGCGTCTTCAAGGCCACTAATCACGTGGGTAGTTGACGGTGCAATGGCATCAGCCTGAAAAGTGAGCCCGTCGTCTGTTGGATAACCCTTGTGGTCAACATTGATTTTTGAAGAAAAAACAACACCAGCAAGTTTGCCCAGGCGGCTGCCTTGGTCAAATTTTTTGGCTCGCTCCACTGATTCACTATCGACAAGCGTGAGTGCGTTAAGTCGAGGATTTACCTGAGCGATTCGCTCTAAATGTGATTTTGCTACTTCTTCGGCAGAGACTTCTTTACTGCTCACCATTTTCGATATTTCTACAGCACTTTTTTGCCAGAGCTCAGTCATCTGTCTACTTTCGTTTGAGTTAAAAGAATAAGAAATTCTAGAGAAAGTGCAGGCTTTTCCTCGCCGTGCAGCTCCATAGTTGTTTTGACACGACACAGAAAGCCACTTGGCTTGTCAGTCACTGAGAGCAGTACTGCTCGCGCTCTCATTTTGTGCTCAAGGTATGCAGTCGCCGGAAATCGAAGTGAATCTACGCCGTAGTTGTACGTAACAACTCCTTCTTCATAAAAAGGAAAGTTGTCAAAAAATGCAGATTGAAGTAACGAAAGAAGCATGAAACCGTCAATGTTCTCGCTAGCTCTTGGAAAGTCAGAGTTAACCCAAGTGTCTGACAATTCTGGAACCGAATCGACTGACCAGTGAAATTGATCCAGATGTTCTTTATCAACGCTTCGCCACTCAGTTACGAATACTTCGCGTCCTATCGAGCCGCGTAATTCACTTAGTGGTCGCCTCTCAATACTTGATTCAGGCTTCCAGCGAAGGAACTGTTCGCTCATTGACTGTCAGTGACTACTAAATTTGTCCAATCCCCAACAAGCACCGGACGCTCTGATCCTTCAAGATCCATCACATTGTGCGTTGTAATGAGAGTTCCTTTCGCATGTGAGCGAACATCAGTGAGAGTGGCAGTAACTTTCACACGCTGCTCGAGGAAAACTGGAGCGGGGAATCTGAAATTTTCGAGGGCATAGTTGAGTCCAAATGCTCCAGGAGAATTAATCGGGTTGTTGTTGAAGTGAGCTGTGATCAAGAGTGAGACCAGCATGAAACCGTCTACATTTTCGTAGCCCACTGGATTCGTTAGGCACATCTCCATGTCAGCATCATCGCCGTTTGCAAAAGTGGACCACCGAAACTGCTTGACACGGTCTTCACTAATGGTGAGCCAGTCGGTAGTGAATAGTTCTTTGCCAATGTGCAAATGTGCTTCATCCACAGGGATAGTTGGCTGCATTTTTCCACGCATACCGAATGCAATTGATGACATGTGGCCTCTCTTTAAACTAAGCATATAGTTACTTTCAGAAGATTATAAGCAGAGGAATCAATGGTGGAGAAAAAGTTTGAGCAGTTTTCTGAAGCGGTTCAATACTTTGCTTCAACAGCGCCAGAGTCTCCGGCAACTTGGTTTCAAGGTGCGGAAATCACCTATGGAGAACTCGACCAGCGTGTTACAGAATTCGCTCGAGCATTAGTGGCCAGTGGCGTGAACAAGGGTGACCGTGTTGTAGTTCTCTCGACTCCACGACCTGAGTTCTGGATTGCAGCCTTAGGAGTAATGAGGGCTGGAGCAATTTATACCGGCATCAATCCTTCCTACACTCCACGTGAGCAAGCTCACGTTGTCACAAACTGTGAACCAGTTTTGATTTTCTCTCTAGCTAGTAATGCCGGTCGTTCTTACGTTGATGAAGTTGAAGAGCTGCTTAAAAATTCAACTTTGCGAGAAGCAATTCGCCTGGACCAAGGAGACGGACAGGGTGCTCTTGTCAGCATGGCTGATTTCTTGTCTCGAGCGACCGATCAATTTCTTCCAGAAGTTTCACCTCGCGATCCAGGTGCAATCGTTTATACCTCTGGTTCAACTGGCGCTCCCAAGGGAGCTTTGATTCCTCACTTTGCACTTACGTATGGTGCTTACTGTGACGCAGATGCAATGCTCGTCTCGCAACCACGTGTGCCGTGCAACCTCCCGACAAACCACACAGGATGCATTGTTGACGTTTGTGGTGCAACATTGGTTGAAGGTGGCATGCTCGCATTTATCGAGAAATTTGACGCAGGAGACATCCTTCGTCTCATAGAAGAGCTCAAACTCACTAATTTGCAACATGTTCCAACTGTTCTTCAAATGATTGCTCTCCACCCAGACTTTGCTAGGACCGATCTTTCAAGTCTTCAGATTGTGGCGTGGGGTGGTGCTGCGCTACCAATTGAATTTGTGAACATTTATAAAGCGCTAGGCGTGAAGTTACTAACCACGTTTGGTCAAACCGAGACCGTTGGCAATGCAGCTTGGTCTCAGCTAACTGACACTGCGGAACAGTTGGCTAATTCTGTTGGCCACCCAAATCCCGATGCAGAAGTGCTGCTAGTTGACGAAGATGGAAATGAAGTAGAACAAGGGACTGAAGGTGAGGTCTGGTACCGGCACCCGGCAATTTTTCTTCGCTACTGGAACAATCCTGAAGCCACGAAGAAAACCATTACAGAAGATGGCTTTCTAAAAATGGGCGATGTTGCTGTACAAAATCCTGATGGCACTCTTCGACTTGTGGGACGCCGCTCTGAGATGTTTAAGTCTGGTGGGCTTAACGTGTACCCACGTGAGGTTGAATTAGTCCTTGAATCGCATAATGACGTTGCACTCGCTGCAGTATTTGGGCTGAAGAACGAGAAGTGGGGTGAAATAGGTGCTGCGTACGTAGTCCTTCACGAGAACGCGACTGCAACTGATGAAGAACTACTCACGTGGTGCCGATCTAATCTTGCCGGTTACAAGATTCCCAAAATCCTTAGGATAGAAAAAGATTTACCATTCTTGCCAATTGGAAAAGTTGACAAAAACTCATTGCGTGAGCGTTTAGTCGAATCGTTGCAATAAAGATTTTTGCGCTCGAACACGTGCGTTCAGGGTTAAACCAACAGCTGTCCTGAGTCATCGGATTTCATTTTGGAAGCCATTTTTGTGCATTTTCCCAATAGATTCCTGCAAAGTTGCAAAGTACAACAGGGGAGTTCTTCCGGCGGTTACTGTTTGCTACTAGTTAGTAACTCAGGAGGCAACCATGAAAATCGGAACAATGCTCACGTACTCGGGCAACATCAAGGAAATTGAAAAAGATGTTGTGGACATGGAAAGTGCCGGTCTCGACATCATCTGGTTCGCTGAGGCCTACAGCTTCGACAGTGTTTCACAGATGGGTTACCTCGCAGCCGTAACGAAGACGGTTGAAATCGGTGCAGAAATTCTTCCGATCTACTCACGAACACCTTCACTACTTGGAATGACTGCAGCTGGGCTCGACTTTGTGTCGGGTGGGCGTTTCCACTTAGGTATTGGCGCCTCTGGTCCTCAGGTGATTGAAGGATTCCACGGAGTGCCTTACACCGCTCCACTCGGACGCACACGAGAGATCATTGACATTTGTCGAATGATGTGGCGCCGCGAAAAACTCGTTTACGACGGCAAGTACTACAAGCTTCCACTTCCAGCAGGTGAGGGCACCGGACTCGGCAAACCGCTGAAGCTCATCAACCACCCAGTGCGAGAGAACATTCCAATTTGGGTTGCTTCAATTGGTATGAAGAACGTGGAACTCACTGCAGAGATCGCAAACGGTTGGATGCCTATCTTCTTCATTCCAGAAAGAGCCAATGACATCTGGGGCGAGTCTCTGAAGGCCGGTAAGGCTAAGCGTGACCCTGCACTCGGAGAACTAATGATCAGTGCTGGATCGCTGGTTGCAATTGGCGAAGGTGAAGACGCAATCAAGGTTCGCCAGTACGCACGCTCAATGGCTGCTCTCTACATTGGTGGCATGGGTGCAGTTGGGCAAAACTTCTACACCGAACTGGCAACTCGCTACGGTTACGGCGATGACGCCAAGATTATTCAAGAGCTCTACCTGAGTGGCAAGAAGGCTGAAGCCGAAGCTGCTGTTCCTGAAGAATTCTTGGAGCTCACTACCATCTGTGGATCAAAGGGTTACGTGAAAGAACGTCTCGCTGCTTACAAAGAAGCTGGAATTACTCACTTGCAGATACACCCAGTCACGCTGGGCGACCAGACAAAGCCTCAGATGATCGAGATGCTTAAGGACATGGTTTAAACATCACTACGAGTGGCGTCGCGTCCTCCGGACTCGAGCCAAGCGTTATACATACCTGCGTAGGCACCGCCCTTTGCGAGGAGCTCCTTAGGGGTTCCCATCTCAACAATGCCACCGTGATCAATAACTACGATTCGGTTCGCACGCTGGGCTGTTGTTAGACGGTGAGCAATAAGAATTGCTGATCTTCCTTCAAGGATGCGGTCGAGCGCACGTTCAATGATTGTTTCACTTCGAAGGTCAAGTGACGATGTTGCTTCATCCAAGATGAGCACACGCGGGCGAGCAAGGAACGCGCGCGCGAGGGCCAGCAACTGACGTTCACCAGCGGCGAGTGTTTGTCCACGCTCATGAACAATGGTGTCAATGCCTTGGGGGAGTCGTTCAATTAAGTCTCTTAGTCCCACTACATCAATTGCATCTTCAATCTCTTCGTCAGTGATCCCTTGACGGCCAAAGCTCAAGTTCGTCTTAATTGAACCTGCAAACAAGAATGCTTCCTGTGGAACAACGCCTAGTTGTGAGCGGAGCGATTGAAGAGTAACGGTTTTGATGTCGACACCGTCAAGTAACACGCGTCCAGCGGTTGGATCATAAAAACGGTTGGCCAGTTTTGCCATCGTTGATTTACCTGCACCCGTTGGACCAACGAACGCTACAGATTCTCCTGGAGCGATTTCGAGGTTGATGTTCTCGAGAACAGGTCGACCTTCGAGGTAACCGAAGCTCACATTTTCGAAGGTCATTCGGCCTTCAATGGTTGGTAGTTCTGGGGCGTTTACTTCTTCGTCAACACTCGGTGGAGTTTGGAGTAGTTCACGAAGTCGGATAATTGATGAGCGACCTTGCTGCAGTGCGTTGTACTGCTGGACCAGCAACTGAATCGGGTTGAAGAATCGGTTGAGGTACAAGAAGAAGGCAATGAGTGCACCGATGCTGAGTTTGTGATCGAGCACCATGTTGCCGCCAATACTGAGCAGAATACCTTGGCCAAGAATTCCAATCATTGATGTTGACGGACCATAAATTGCGTTGACACGACCGGTGTACATGTTGGCGTCACGGTAAGCACCAACAACGTGTTGGTGGTTCAGCATGTTGCGCTTCTGGCGATTGTTTGCAGTCACGACGCGAATTCCATACAGCGACTCTGATAGGTCGGCTAGAACATTCGCAATTCGGTCGCGGCTAAGCAGGTAACCCTTCTCTGAAGCCACGTGGAACCAGATTGAAAATACGAAGAGAAGCGGAACAATCAAGAGGATCGTCCAGGTTGCCAGCACGACGTTGGTGGAGAAGAGGATGACCGTGATCGTAATCATGGTGAGCCCCTGCAGAGCAAAGGAGCTAATGCCGTCTTGGATCAATTGCTGCAAGTTTTCAATGTCGCTCGTCATGCGACTCATCAAGACTCCAGCCTTTTCTTCAGTGAAAAAGTCGAGGCTCAGTCGCTGAAAATGTGTAAAAACACGAACACGCAACTCGTGCATGACTCGTGCAGCAAGTCGACCGGTCACATTGATTTGAAGTCGTTGAAAGATGGCGCTGCCAACTGCGAGCACGAGGTAGAGAGCGCCACAGACACTAATGACCGTCATCGAATGATGACCCTTGGCCATTCCGTTATTGATTGCGTACTCAGTGAGCTTTGGCCCCGCCTGCATTGCAAGGCTTATAACAATGGTGAGGAGCGACCCCCAAAAGACGTAACCAGGAAATGCCTTAACCATTCGAAACAGCGTGAGAGGTAATTTCTCAGACTCACTAGGCAGCTGGCTAAAGGAAATCGACGACGGTTCGCGCTTTGGTTCGGTGGAGACAATCTTCGTCGCCTCTTCCATCAGCTCACTAGGGATTCCACCAAAAGGAAGACCGGTGTTGGAACTGGCCTGGAACATTCCACCACCACCAGGCCCACCCCAACCGCCTCCGCCGCCACCCCAACCCATTACGCACCGTCCGATGTCGTTTGGGCAAGAACTTCTGCGTAGAGAGGCGATGTAGCGAGGAGGTGTTCGTGGGTCCCTGTTGCAATAACGCGGCCTTCGTCCAAGAGAATTACTCGGCTCGCGAGCGCAATGGTTGAGATTCGGTGAGCAATCACGATAGTAGTTCGCTTGGTTAACAGTTTGGTGAGCTCGGCGTAAATTCCAGCTTCAACGTGAACGTCAATGGCGCTCGTTGCATCGTCGAGAATAAGGATTGGTGGGTTAACTAGCAGAGTTCGAGCAATCGAAATACGTTGACGTTGTCCACCAGAAAGCGTGTAGCCGCGCTCTCCGACAACCGTGTCATAACCCTCAGGGAGCTTCACAATGAACTCATGAGCGTTCGCAGCCTTGGCAGCTGCAGTGATGTCTTCAATCGAGGCATCGGGTAGTCCGTAGGCGATGTTGTCTCTGATGGAAATTGAAAAGAGGAATGGATCATCTAGAACCACTCCAACGGTGTCACGCAGAGTCTGGAGTGTGACGTCTCTAACGTCATGCCCATCAATCTGCACCGACCCATCGCTGACGTCATAGAAACGCGTCAGCATTCGAGCAACCGTTGATTTACCTGAACCAGTACGCCCCACGATTGCAACTGTTTCTCCAGCTTCAATGTGTGCATCAAAATCATGCAAGATTTCTGCACCATTGGCGTAAGCAAATCTGACGTGATTGAAATCAATTTTTCCCGAAACATCCAAGAGATCGAACACGCCAGGTCGCTCCACGATTTCTGGTGATTCGTCGAGTACTTCAAAAATTCGCTCGGCACTCGCTTTGGCGCGTTGGCCCATCATGACGAGTTGACCCAGCATCATGAATGGTGCCTGGAGCATAAGAAGGTAGGCATTGAAAGCGAGGATCGCACCAATTTCGAGCTTGCCTTGCAGCACCATCCATCCACCAAAAAAGAGGACAAGCGCGAGTCCTAGCTGGGGAAGGCTCTGAACCCATGGCCCCCAAACACCACGAATCTCGGCGTCCTTTACGTAGCCCCACGCAACGCGTTCAGCAGCGTCAGCGAGTCGGTTAACTTCAGCACCTTCTTGTGCGAAGGACTTAACAACACGAACTCCATTTATGTTCTCATCAACAATCGTTGCTACTTCTGCCAAACGAGCTTGAAGGATCCACGAGATTGGAAACAAGACGCGGCGCATTTTGATTCCAATGAAGTAGAGCAATGGCATGATGCACATTGCAATTAAGGCCAGAGGCACATCGATTGACAGCATGAATCCAAACGCAAGTACTCCAATGAAACTCTGAACAAGAATTAGGGGAGCAAACGTTGAATACATTTGGACACTTCTGATGTCACTGTTCGATCGACTTATTAATTGCCCCGACTGAACACGGTCGTAGAAACTAAATGAGAGCCACGTGAGGTGGTTGTACATGAGGGCTCGAAGGTCAGCTTCGACGTTGTACGCAGTGCGGTAAACGTACTGTCGAGAAATAATTCCGGTGATGCCCGCAAGCACGCCAACGATCAAAATCTCAATCACAGTCCGCTGAAGGTTTCCGGTGTGGCGAATGAGCCCGTTATCAATTGCACTATTGAGCATGTTTGGAACAAGCGTTTGGAAGACCAAACTCACTAGCGAAAGGCTTATTGAGGTAATGAATGCAAAACGGTGTGAGGCAATAACTGGAAGGATTCTGCGCCACCAGGTGAGACTTCGGTCAGGTGAAATAAGTGCACGAGGTCCTGGGTATTTCGAGTGAACTCCACCAAGAGGGTTGGCGCTTGGCCTCGTGGAGTGTGAAATTGCCATTACCTGATGTTACTTGCTCACTTGTGCAGGAATTCACGAAGAAACATGACCTATTGTGTCGGTGTGGCTTCTACTTATTTCATCGATCATCCACTTGTTGCTGACAAGATTCGCCAACTCCGTGATGAAAAAACTTCCAATGCAGACTTCCTGCGCCTCGCCGGTGAAATTGCACGATTTGTAGCCTACGAAGCATTCCGTGACGCAAAAGTTTCGCCAACAACCGTTGACACTCCTGTTGTCAAAGGAGCACCTGCAGTCAAAGCCGATACGCAGTACATAATCATCCCAATCCTTCGTGCAGGACTGGGTATGAGTCCAGCGGCTCAAGAAATTCTTCCGGTGCACAGAGTTTGTTTGATGGGTCTACGTCGAAACGAAGAAACACTTCTTCCAGACGTGTATCTCGACGGGGTTCCTGAAGATCTAGGCGGCGCTCCAATTGTTATTTGTGACCCGATGCTCGCAACTGGTGGATCACTCGTTTGCGTGCTCGACATCATCGCTCAGCGCAATCCTGGTCCAGTGACAGTGCTGTGTTTGCTTGCAGCGCAGCCGGGACTTGACTACGTGCTCTCTAAATATCCAGACATCAAGATTTTTGGCGCGGCACTCGATGCAAAATTAACTGATGTTGGTTACATCACACCTGGCCTTGGTGACGCTGGCGACCGACTCTTTGGTGCTCCAGTTCGCTAACTAGAGGCCAATGTCCTCGTTCCAAAGTTCGGGGTGCTCGTGAGTGAACTTCGAAAGTATCTCAATACATGCTTTGTCGTTCAAGACAACGATCTCAACGCCAAGCTCTTCTAGCCAATCATGTCCACCATGGAACGTCTCTGCTTCACCAATAACTACAGCGCCGATATTGAATTGGCGAACAAGCCCTGAGCAGTACCAGCATGGCGAGAGCGTGGTGACCATTACACAGTCGGGGTAATCGCGACGACGACCTGCTTTTCTAAACGCATCTGTTTCTGCGTGCACCGATGCATCGTCTTCTTGGACTCGGCGGTTGTGTCCTGCGCCAAGGAGTTCACCCTCTCTGGTGAAGAGTGCCGCACCAATGGGAATGCCCCCTTCGCTAAGTCCAAGGACTGCTTCTTGGTACGCGGTTTCGAGCATCTTGTTGGCCAGCTCTGTACTTAATGGGGCATGATTTTTGTTCATGAATGTAAGTATGCTCCAAAGTTGTAGTTGATTGCTCAAACCTTTACCAAGTTAATCAAAGGACTGAAAATGTCAGATCGCCAAACTGCTTTCCCCGCCGACTTTATGTGGGGTACTTCAACCGCTGGGTATCAAATTGAAGGTGGCGGAGATAATACAGACTGGTCTCGCTTTGAAACTAAGCCTGACACCATTGCCGCAGAGCCATGTGGGGATGCATGCGACTCATGGAATCGTTATGAAGAGGACTTAGAAATAATCGAGTCACTTGGACTTAATTCATTCAGACTTTCTCTCGAATGGGCAAAGATTGAACCTCAACAAGGTGTGATTTCTAAAGAAGCAGTCTCGCACTACAAAGATGTTTTGAAAGCGTGTCACGCCAAGGGTATTCAAACAGTTGTTACTTTGCACCACTTCACCTTGCCACTCTGGGTAGCTGACCTTGGTGGCTTCGAGAATCCGAATATTGCTGAGTGGATGGGAAACTACGCAAAACTTGTGGCGACAGAGTTTGGTGAAGACATTGATATTGCCTGCACAATTAATGAGCCAAACATCGTTGCTCTCATGGGGTATCTGCTTGGCGTTTTTCCACCACAAGTGAAAGACCGTTCACGCTACGACAAAGTAAATGAAGCGATGCGTAGCTGCCACTTGGCCATGCGTGATGAGCTCAGAAAAGGGCCTGGAACATATCCAATTGGCATGTGTCTTTCCATGCAGGAATACGTGTGCGCTGAAGGTGGAGAAGAGACCATGCAAGTGATCCGCACTTCAATGGAAGACCAATATCTAGCTGCGGTGGGCGCCGATGACTTTATTGGTGTGCAGTGCTACACAAAAATTGAACTCGGCCCTAGTGGAATCATGCCCGTTACTGGCGAAGTGACAGAAATGGGTTACGCCTTTTGGCCACAATGTGTTGAGTACACAGTGAGGCGTGCTGCAGAAGTTACGGGCATTCCAGTGATTGTTACTGAAAACGGCATTGGTACTGATGACGACGAGCAGCGAATTAGATACTTAGACGGTGCATTGCGCGGTCTAGCAAAAGTAATTGACGAAGGACATGACGTTCGTGGTTATTTCCAATGGTCTCTTCTCGACAATTTCGAATGGGTGCTTGGATACCGTCCGAAGTTTGGCATTGTCGAAGTTGACCGAACAACTTTTAAGCGCACTCGCAAACCGTCAGCTGCTTGGTACGCAAACGCTGCAAAAAGTTTTCCAGCTGCGTTTAAATAATTACGAAAGCGCTAAGCGCTCGAATTGAAGAGATGGCGCTTCGATTGCCTTCAATGCTTCACGCATAGCTTCAACTTGCGACGAAGTTGCTTCTACAGATGTGCCCTTCACGAGATTCTGCTCTTCGAGCGGGTCTTCTTTTCTGTTGAAAACAACGTCACCATGAAATGAGTTCATTCGCGCCCAGAATGGAACCTCATCTCCGGTGGTGAAAGGTTGGCGAATAACAGGAACGTCTGAGCCCGGCATGTATTCCAACGTGGCTCGACGATCTGGTCGAGGAAGACGGATAGTGGGGTAGGCGTGAATTGGCATGGTTGACCATCTATTGGAGAACATCTCCAGTGGTCGGTTTCCTTCAATAGGGGCACGCACAAATTTCGTCTCTTTGTCAATGAACACCACTTCTCGTCCCCAGATCCCAGTCAGGATGTGGTCGCGAGTTGTTGTCCCGGTGCCACTGAGTACAGACGTGAGTGAATGTCCATGGGTGCGGTGCTCTGGTTGAACGTCAAAAACTTCGCACAGCGTTGCGTGGATGTCAACAGTTGTCGTTAAGTCGTTTACTTCTGAAGCCGCACTTCCCGGCCACGCAATCATGAGTGGAATGTGACCCATCTCTGAATAGATAGGAACACCTGGCTTGCCCCAGATTCCACCACGCTCACCTAAGTAGTGGCCGTGGTCGGTCATAACAATGACTGCAGTATTGTCCCAAGCATTTGTTTCATCAATGGCGTCGAGAACTTTTCCAAAATAATGATCAATCATTGACAACTTTGCGCCGTAGTTTGCTCGGATGTGTCGACCAGTTCGTTCATCGGGAACGTTTGGACCACCGGCATCGGTATAGGGCGGCCAGATGACTTTTGGTCCGGCCCACTCTTCGTCGTACATTGACGCCCACGGCTCAGGAGTATCAAAGGGCTCGTGCGGATCAAACTCATCGACGAATAAAAAGAAGCGCTCGTCGCTGTCTTTATTGTCGCGAATCCATTTTGCCGCCGCAGTCATTGTCTTTGGGCCAGGAAAGTCTTCTACTTCTTTGAAATAGGTTCGTGATTTGTCGTAGCCGCGTTCAATTGACGCTGGTTGAGCAGGGAGCGCTGGGGAGCCGAACCAAGAAGGATCGAGACGAGTTTTCCACGGATCATCTTCGCCACCTCGCACGTAGTCCCACGCAGAGAAGTCGGTGTGATAATTCTCACCGCCAGATTCAAACAAGTGAGGGTGGTCAGTAATTAACTGTGTGGTGATCCCTTTGCGACGCAGTTCAAAGGTGATGGCATCTTCCCAGATCTCAATTGATCCCCAAGGGCGCCATAAGAAGTCGAGTGCGCCACAAAGAATGTCGTGTCGAGCGGGCATACAAGGCAGTGAGCCGGTGTGGTGGTTGGCAAATTTGATGGATCGATTTGCGAATCTTGTGAGATTTGGCGTTGTGAATTCGTTGAATCCATATGCCTCAAGCAAGTGACGATTGAGTGAGTCAAGTACGACAACAATTACGTTCTGTGGCTTGTTGCTTTCGGGTGAAGACTGCATTTGGCAACGGTACATCAAGTCCCAGCTGTTTTACGATGCTGGCTCTAGTCCCTTTTGTTTTTGTACTTGCCTGCCAATGTGCCCAGAGCGCTTTTCAAGAACGAAGTAAACCAATGCTGAAAGGAGTACACCGGCGAAGACGGAGAAGTCAGCTCCTCCGTACCAGCCAGATGTGCAGACACCATTCACAAGGTCTCCGGCGCAGCTGGCTGCGAAGTGATTAGAAATAGGTGTCATCCAGTGAAAAGGAAATGTAACTGGTGGTGGAGCCTTTGAGAAGCACACTGTTGCGCTCAGCACCCCAACAGCGAATGCGACTAGCGCGTTCCAGCGCACACCGCTTCGCCCCCCGTAGTAAATACCGTCTTTGTCAGTGCGCTGCAACTCTTCGGGGTTGTACTTCATTCTTCTGAGCAGCCAGTCCATTAAGAAGATTCCAAGCCAAGGGCCAATCCACACAATGATGACGCCAACAAACTCTTTCATGTAGAGAGAAAAGGTCGATTGAAACATTGCCCAGATGGTGAGAGCACACGAAATTACCGAGTCCAGCAATACGGCTTGGTAGCGCTTGATGCGTACGCCCATGGCCTGAAGTGAAACTCCTGAGGAATAGAGATCTAGTGAATTCACAGCGAAGAGTTGGAGTATTGCAAAGAGCAAGAACAAGACTACAAACCATCGTGGCAGCAAGTCCTGCGCATAGAGAGCCTGGAAAGGATTTGCTCCATTCCACTGAACTACTTGCGAAGGATTTGAAAGGAATGTAAAAGTTGTGGCACCAAGCAGCATTAATAATGTTTCTGGAACAGCGGTGCCTAAAAATACCCAGCCGACAATTGCTGACTTCTTCGCATTGCGCGGAACGTAGCGCGTGTAGTCATTCGCACAGTTCGTCCAACCGAGTCCCGAAAGTGCGAATACAAATGCGAGTGCTGCGCTATACAGTTCCCATCCGCCGCCTATTCCCGAGAAGTTCGGTAATGCATGTTTGATGTCGAAGAAGGCGAGCAATGCGAAGATTGCACCAAAGGGGATAATCATGGCTCGAAGAACTTTGACCATTGTGGCGTGACCAAAGTACGGAACGACTGCTTGAACACCTGCTGCAAAAATGATTAGCAGCACTTCGAACCCACTGCTCACATGAATGTTTGCAATCTGAAAGAGCACCAACGCAGCTCCGACAATAAGTATGAGACCTTCTGTTTCGAATCCGAGCAGTGTTATCCAATTGAAGAATGCAAACAGCTTCGATCCCTTCACACCAAAGGGGGCTCTATTAATAGTGAACCCGGTTGTCCCAGCCTCTGGTCCCTGGAGCGAAGCGATTCCAACGAGAAAGAAGGAAAGGTTTCCAATCAGAATCAAACTGATGGTTGTCGCGAAATTGAAACCGAAGCCCATTAAAAGGGCTCCGTAAACAAAATATTCAACGTTGAGCGAAGAGCCCGCCCACAGTGATCCAATGGCACGTGGCGTTGCCCACTTCTGAGCTTCATTGATCAAATCAGTTCCCGTTGTTTCGATCACGAAAGCTTGCGAAGAACTCGAACGGTTAGAAGTCACACATCATCTTCTCATTCGATTCTTCACAGAACTGACGAAAGATTTAAAGAGTTGAAATCGATGCAGCATCGAAATAAATCCACTGATGCATCGAGGCAAAAAGACTTAAGTTAATACTTGAGATTGAAAAAATCAGGAGATTGTTTTCCGGGAATATGATTAGGTTTTGGCTCTGAAGAAAATGCATAGCCTTCAAAACCCTTGAAATTAAAGGACTTTTGGCCCTACCAACTATTGAAATGGAATTCCTGCAAGCAAACTAGGTAAAGGCTTGACTTCTTGCTATGTTGAGCGAATTGGTGAAACGGCACAAGGCAATTTCACCGGAGGGAAGCAGGTAAAAATGTCATTAGAGATGGACCGCAGGTCTTTTCTAGCAAACTCAGCCGCCACTGTTGGTGGAGTTGCAATGGCCGGAACTGTCGTTGACAGTCTTCTTGCAGGCGCAGCGAGTGCCGCAACTGTTGGTATCAACACAGGCACACCAAAGCGAGGCGGAACACTGACTGTCCGTTTGGATAGTGACGTCCTTTCATTGTTAGCGTTCAACGGACAAAAGGGTTCATGGGGTGCCTCACAGTACTCACGTGGAGCAGCTCTCTACGACCCACTCTTCAACGTCGCAACTGACGGTGTAACTATCCTTCCATGCCTTGGACTTTCAATCACTCCAAACGCAAACTTCACTTCATGGACAATTCAACTTCGCCAAGGTGTGAAGTTCCACAACGGAACTCCATTTAATGCTGACGTTGTTGTTAAGAACTACCAGGCAACTGGCCTTGACGCCAGCCCAGTAGGTCCAGCTATTGCACCGATCATTAAGAACGTTGTTAAGGGTGCAAACGACTACGAAGTTATTTACAACTGCGTAATTCCATTCTCTGGAATGCCTGCACAACTTGCTGCATCACAGATCACGTACATGGCTGAGCCTTCGACTCTTGTTAAGGGTTACAACGACATCGCCATTGGAACCGGTCCATTCATGATGAAGTCAGCTTCTGACTGGCAGTACAACGACCACTGCTTGCTTCACGCAAACCCTAACTACTGGCGCACTGATGCCAAGGGTGGTGCACTCCCTTACGTTGACGCAATCAACTTCAAGGTGATCTTGGATGCAGGCTCTGGTTACTCAGCTCTGCAAGCTGGTTCAATTGACGTTATGTACACAACAGACGATCTCGTTGGAAACCAGATGTTGGCTGACAAGAGGTTCGCTGTTCGTAACGACACGGCAGACCACCGTGAGCCAGCTACTAACTACTTGCTCATGAACACAACTGGAACAATGAACCAATACGGTGTGTGGGCTGCGGCTGCGCTTCCTTACATCTTGAAGGGTGCAGCAGTTCCAACAGCAGTTCAATTGGCGCTTGCTGGTAACCGCACGTACAGTAACGCTGTCGGTGCTGGATCGGGAACATACGTTGTTGGTGCAGTTAACCCAACGACACTTACATGGGACCACACCTACACGAACCACTTGACCGATGCTTCAATACGTACAGCTATTGCTCAGTCAATCAACCCAACGACATTTGTTAAGACAATCACAGGTGGTCATGGAACATTTGCTGATGGTGTGTTCGGGAAGAAGTCTCCTTACTACCAGGACCCTAACTACGCGAAGTTCAACCCTTCAGCTGCAAAGAAGGCCGTCGACGCTTACAAGGCAGCTAAGAACATCACCGATGTGACAATTGTTATTGACTATGCAACAGGAAGCGCTTCAACTTTGAAGGCATTCCAGTTCATTCAGAACGGTTGCAAGGCGGCTGGCATCAACGTTGTTGGTCGCCCACTGGAAAGTGGAGTTGAAATTGCGAACTTCATTAACGGTGTGAACACAGCCTCACTAACATTCCAATTCGGTGGAATTGACCAGTCACTGAACTACGTATGGTGGAACTCAGTTCCAGCTGCTGGAACCAACATCCCACTGGGACTTGGATTAACTGCATGGCCGTACACTTCATACGCTGGAAATGGTGACTACACCACATCACCAAACGTTGCGGGTGCGGTTAACTTCTCTCACCAGAACAACCCAGTTATTCAGAAGGCAATGGCAACGGCACTTGCGAGCCCAGGCGGATCAGGGCAGCACGTAAGTGCTTGGCGAGTAGTGAACTCTACTTTTGCAGCAGATCAGACCTACGTTTTCCTGACTCAAGTTGTTACAACTTTGGCAGCGAACAAGAAGGTTCAGAACTTTGTCGGTGCACAGTTTGCTGGAAAGACTGTGATGCAGCAGGCTGGAACGGTTCGTTTCGACCAGGCTTGGAAAGCATAAGTAACTAACGCATAAGCAAAAGAGCGGCGCTTCGGCGCCGCTCTTTTGCTTTTACTAAACAAAACTTACCTTTCAAAATTTCATTCAAGTTGTGGAAAAAATTTTGTGAAGTGCAGTCAGTGAAGGAAAGTTCTATTCGCAGCTGTTCAGTTGTAAGTAAATGTTTAATGAATTAGTCAAGTAAACAGTTAATACAAATATTGAGTTTTTAGTAGTTACTGACTAAAACGATTTTTTTTGTTGCTAAGTTCGAATTTGTTAATGACACAATGTCATTTCATTTTTGAAAGCAGAAGAAAATGTCACTAGAGATGGACCGCAGGTCTTTTCTAACAAATTCAGCCGCCACTATTGGTGGAGTTGCAATAGCCGGAACTGTTGTTGACAGTCTTCTTGCTGGCGCAGCGAGTGCCGCAACTGTTGGTGTCAGTACCGGTACGCCAAAGAGAGGCGGAACACTTACTGTTGCGTTAGAGAGCGACATTCTTTCTTTGACTGCATTCAACGGTCAAAAGGGTTCATGGGGTGCTTCGCACTACCCACGTGGAGTTGCTCTTTACGACCCACTCTTCAACATCGCTACTGACGGAGTAACAATCCTTCCAGGACTTGGACTTTCAATCACTCCAAACGCAAACTTCACAGTATGGACGGTTCAACTGCGCCAGGGTGTGAAGTTCCACAACGGAACAACTTTCAATGCTGATGCTGTTGTGAAGAACTACCAGGCAACTGGCCTCGACAACAGCCCAGTAGGTCCAGCGATTGCTCCACTCATCAAGAGTGTTGTTAAGGGTTCAAACGATTACGAAGTTCTCTACAACACGGTGCTTCCATTCTCAGGAATGCCTTCTCAGCTTGCAGCATCACAGATCACCTACATGGCTGAACCTTCGACTCTTGTTACGGGTTACAACGGCATCGCCATTGGAACTGGTCCATTCATGATGAAGTCAGCTTCTGACTGGCAGTACAACGACCACTGCTTGCTTCACGCAAACCCTAACTACTGGCGCAAGGACTCAAAAGGTGGTGCACTCCCTTACGTTGACGCAATCAACTTCAAGGTGATTCTTGATGCAGGTTCTGCTTACTCAGCTCTTCAGGCTGGTTCAGTTGATGTTGTCTACACAACAGACGAGCTTGTTGGAAACCAGATGTTGGCTAACACCAAGTTTGCAGTTCGAAACGACAAGGCAGATCACCGTGAGCCAGCAACGAACATCCTTCTGATCAACACAACTGGAACAATGAACCAATACGGTGTGTGGGCAGCGGCTGCGCTTCCTTACATCTTGAAGGGTGCAGCAGTTCCAACAGCAGTTCAATTGGCGCTTGCTGGTAACCGCACGTACAGCAAGGCCGTAGGCGCAGGATCAGGAACATACGTTGTTGGAGCAGTTAACCCAACAACATTGACTTGGGACCCTAACTACGTCAACCACTTGACCGACTCATCAATCCGTAGGGCTGTGGCTCAGGCAATCAACCCTTCTTCATATGTGAAGACAATCACAGATGGCAAGGGAACATTTGCTGATGGTGTGTTCAAGAAGTCTTCACCGTTCTACCAGAACCCCCAGTACGCAACTTTCAACCCTTCAGCTGCAAAGAAGGCCGTTGATGCCTACAAGAAGGCCAAGAACATCAGCGATGTAACAATTGTTATTGACTATTCGACTGGAAGCTCGAATGATCAGAAGATGTTCTTGTTCATTCAGAATGCTTGCAAGGCAATTGGTATAACTGTGGTTGGTCGTCCACTCGAAAGTGGAGTCTCAGTTGCTAACTTCATCAATGGAGTGAACACGGCTTCGATTACGTTCCAGTTCGGTGGAGCAGATCAGTCACTGAACTACGTATGGTGGAACTCAGTTCCAGCAGCTGGTACCAACATCCCACTGGGACTTGGATTAACTGCATGGCCGTACACTTCATACGCTGGAAATGGTGACTACACCACATCACCAAACGTTGCGGGTGCGGTTAACTTCTCTCACCAGAACAACCCAGTTA
>Ga0208867_1000160_pt1 | contig 22028 bp, 20 predicted proteins | sample CryBogCBE05Oct08_FD_185505 | JGI IMG/M metagenome (GOLD analysis project Ga0208867, IMG submission 185505) | Freshwater microbial communities from Crystal Bog, Wisconsin, USA - CBE05Oct08 (SPAdes) (version 2) | ecosystem: Environmental > Aquatic > Freshwater > Lake | place: Crystal Bog... | reverse complement strand
AGATGGGGGGGGGGTATGCACGGAGGTGCGTGGTGGTCGCGGGGGACGGCGGCGGCGCACTGCTCAGGTTCGGTGCGCCATACTCAGATGTGTGAGAAAATCAGCGACAACTCGCACTGGAATTGGCGGCACTGTGGCTGAAATCGACTTCGTTATTTCGCCAATGAAGGTCACATTTCGCCAAGGAGATGGGAACTCATCAGCGAGCAGTGCCTACGCACGCGGGGCGCATCGGGTATCTGATCAGGTGAAATGTTACGGGCGAAATGTCAGGGCGATTGCGGCAACTACTTTTGGTAAATGGAACGTTGTTCTCTAGTTGAACTGGTTTTCGGATTGGTATTGCCGTGTGATTGCGTAGTGATACTGTCATTGGTATGACAAAGACTCTGGCAGCTCCAAAGGGTTCGAAGCCCGGGCTTGACGGGCTCGTGCGCTCCACTCAGCCCATCGACGTAGTGGTCAAGGACCTTCGCGAACTATTGGGTGCTCGCCTCGTTGCCTACATCGCCGGCGTGCAAGAGACCCGTGCGGTGCACCAGTGGGCTGACGAGGGTCGCGAGGTTCGTGGTACGGCTGAGCGGAGACTGCGGCTGGCCCTGCATGTGGCGGTGCTGCTTGGTGAGCGTGACGAGACGGCAGTGATCCAGGCGTGGTTCCAAGGACTCAACCCACAGCTCGAGGATCGTTCACCGGCTCGGGTGCTGCGAGATGGTGACGTGGACGAAGTAGGTCCAGAGGTTCTCGCCGCGGCGCGGGCGTTTGCGGCGGTGGGCTGAGTTTGAATGAGGGAAGTCTCGAGGTCGTTGAAGTCGCCGGCCTTGCGATCTGGAGAGTGGGTTTTGCGCCAGACGCGTTCGCGTGGCCCGCGTGGGAGTACTCGCCGTTTGCTGGGCGCTTTGACGACCCCGAGGAGGAGTATCGGGTTGTTTACGTTGGAACCTCTGCGGTGGCGTGCCTAGTTGAAGTGCTCTCGCGGTTTCGCGTTGACCCGGAACTTGCCGCACAAATAGACGCCATCAACCCGAGCGAGATTGACGTGCACTTCCCCACCGTTGCTGTAGGAGTAGTGCCACGGGAGTTCTTTTCAGCGCGGCGCCTGGGCAGTGGTGAGTTGTGGGGTACCTACGTCGATCTGCTGCACGCTCGCACGATTGCGAATTTGTGGCGGCAATTTGTTGGCGCGGCGAAAGATCTGGGTCTAGCGGACTTTGATGGGGCGGCGCTTCGTGCGCGAGACGCCAGAGAGCTGACGCGAGCAGTGTCTCGGCACCTGTTCCTACAGAACGACCAGCCTGTAGACGGGATTCGGTTCGAGTCGAGGCACGGTGCGGGACTTGATCTCTACGCCGTCTTCGAAAACGCAGGCGGCATCGGATCGCCAGCTCTTCGCCACCCAGTCACGCTCGCACTCGATGCGGCATCATCTGATGTTCGCGAAGTGCTTGATCTACTCGGCCTCGAACTGGGTTGAAGTGGTAAGGCTTCTTACCGCTGGCATAGCGACGGGGTCTTGTCATCAGCTGAATTTCGACACCTTGAATCGGTCCAGGTTGACGACCCCCTGCGTTCTCGTGACTGCAGGGTCGGGTGACAGAAGCGTACCCCTTGAGTACAACAACAGCCCCAGGCAGTGCCTGGGGCTGTTGTTGTAAAAGCGTGGCCTTGATCAGAGACTGGCTCGGCAGTAGTTCACCGGTAGCTTGAGCCTGTCTACACGCAGATCCGCAGTGACGCGGGTTTTGCCGGAGCTACGCCTCAAGGCGGAGCTTGAATGCCAGGCGAGCAACCAAGTAGCTAAGCACTGCGCCGAGGGGGAAGAAGAGCGTGAAGATCGCCCAGGCCACCGGCTTCATGTCAATGACGCGACCCTTGAGCGTGCCGTAGCCAACACCAAGGTTTGAGGCGTCAAAGCCAATCGTCATAGCCAGCGCGACGGCGGCGCCGGTGATTTTGACAGTGATGCCCCCGGAGCGCAACACCCAGTAGACCTCGAGAAGCATGCCGGCAATGGCAAGCATCAGCGAGATGGTGGTGTAGGACTTGATCTTTGCTTCCATGGTGGAGCCTTTCGTAGTTGGTAGTGCAAAGACCTGTCCGGATATGGGGGGGGGTCTGCACGGAGGTGCGTGGTGATCGCCGGCTTTGTGAGTGCCGCAGGACAGGTGGGTCGTGCCCCTAGGTAGCAACTGCTTCTCGTAGCGCTGCCGTGGGTGTTTCGTTCTACGGCAGGCATCTTTGTATAGCTACGGCGCCAGTGGCTTCGCTGAAATGAGTACCGCCCCGAGCATGTGCTCGGGGCGGCTCATCAAGATGTGGTGCTAGCGGATCAGACTTCGCCGCTCGCGTCGATGACGACGGTCTTGGCCCAGATGTCGTACCAAGTTTGCTTCTTCTTGCTGATGTCGATCCACAGGACCGAGATAAGCCACAAGAGCGAGGTGGCGAGGAAGACCGGGATGGTTTGAGCAGTACTCGAAAGAACATCTCCCACGTTGTGAGAAGCGGCCAGGCGAGAGTTGGACCAGAGGCTTGCGATGTCGAGTGGCAGCACGGTCACCCAAAAGAGCAGTGCGCGCTTAAAGCTCTCTGCGAGAGTGAGGCGTGCGCCGGTTGTGGCGTTAGCTGCGCGGACCTTCATGGCCTTGCCGCCGAGCGTGGTGCCGGTTTTGGCGATCATGAAGGTCACGTACACGACGTACGTCAGGGTCGAGACGATCCACTTGATTGACGGCGACGTGATGGCGACCAGCAGGTTCACCGGGATGGCGAGCACGAGGGAGTCGAGCAGGAATCCGAGGATGCGACGCCAGTCGGTTGCGAGGTTAAGCGTGCGGCCATCTGCGAGGGTGACCTGCTTGAGTTTCTTTGCCACAAGGGACCTTTCAATAGTGGGTGATTTTTGATGCTGTCGGTGACAGTTCTGTTGTGGGTGGGGCCTGCACGGAACTTGAAAACGCAGAGAAATCATGAGGGCGCCTTAGTAGGTGCCGGGAGGCATTTGGCACAACGCGAAGAGGTGCGCACCATTTAAAGAAGCACCGACCGGTGCGAAGTGGTGGTGTTTTTGTGACAATATTTTCGAGCAGTTTCGTGGAAGATGGCGGTGGCGGGCACTTCTACGATGACGAGGTCAGCGAGATCGCGAGCGAGATTAAGCGACTCGAGCGGTACTTGGACCAACTGGACCCAGAAGACCGCGAGAATGCGGTGGACTACTTGCAACGACTACGGCAGTGGCGGGTGCTGCAGATCCAAAACCACCACGAGGCCGTCTACACGGTGATGTACGCCGATGGGCTCTCGACGTGCGTGTGTTCGTGCGGCCTGATTGTTCCGGGCGCGGCCGGTGGCGACTTTGGCGAACTCGAGGGGCATCGGCGGATGCCCGAAGTAGGCGGGGCGCGGCCCTAAGTAGTGCTGGCGAGGGCACTAAGGGCGGCCTACTTGGGTGAGTGAACGGAGAAGGGCGACCGACACAGTAACTGGTATGAAAGACTCCCCCACTGATCCCTTATCGACCCCGATCCCGGGAGGCCTATCTGGCACGAGCGACATCGTGCAGGCCTCCTTAAACGCGTATGGCGCAAGCGAGGGTGCGGTGCGCCGGGCGCACCGTGACTCGGGTGCCAACGTCAGCGACGGGCCGTTTGCCCTCAAGGGTCGCGAAGCGCGTGAAGAGGCCGAGGAGCTGATCTTGTCGCCGGGGGCGACGCGCGCTCGGGGTGCGGGAGTGCGCGAGCGGGTAGAAGAAGCCGACGCCATTCGAACCTGCTTCGAACGCGACCTGGATCGCATCAAGCACACGCGTGCCTTTAGGCGTTTGTCGGGCAAGTGCCAGGTCTTCTTGGCGCCCGACAACGTACACATTCGAAATCGCATGACGCACGCCATTGAGGTGGCTCAGGTGGCCACCTCAATCGCGCGGGCGCTCGGATTGAACCTGGCCCTTAGCGAAGCCATTGCGCTCGGTCACGACTGTGGGCATGGACCGGGAGGGCACGCCAGCGAGGACGCCTTTGCCGAGTACGTACCGGGTGGGTTCGATCACGCGTTGTGGGGGGCCGACGTGGTACTCAGTGATCAGAACCTCTGCGTAGAGACCTTGGACGGTATTCGCCAACACAGCTGGCGCTTGGCAGCACCACAGACACCAGAAGGCGAGACGGTGTCACTCAGTGACCGATTGGCCTACGTCTGCCATGACTTTGATGACGCGGTTCGCGCGGGCGTTTTGCACCCCGACGAGCTGCCGCGCGAGGTAGCGATGGTCCTTGGCGAGCGCCAGAGTGAGCAGATCCGTTCACTAGTGGGTTCAGTGCTGCAGGCCGCCGAGCTGACGGGAAAGGTCGGCATCATGGAACGAGAGGCGAGCGCGCTTGACACCTTTCGAGCCTTCAACTACGAGCGCATTTACTTGCGAGCAGCGAGCGTGTCCCAAAACGACCGCGTGGTAGAGATGTTGCGGGGCCTCGTTGAGTGGTACGTCGAGCACCCCTTCCAGCTACCCGATCTGGCGCTTCGGGGACGCGAAGCGCTTAGTGAGGCGAACGTCTTGCAAGAGGCGGTTCGCTACGTGTCGGGGATGACGGACCGCTTTGCGATGGGCCAGGCCCAGAGCCTGCTCGGCTGGTCGGATGCTCGGCTGCCTCGGGGAGTCTGATGGCCATCGAATACGTTCTTGGTGACGCGACGGAGCCGCGGGGCGTGGGTGAGCGCGTGATCGTGCACATCTGCAACGACCAGGGTGGCTGGGGTGCGGGGTTTGTCTTGAGCCTCAGTGCCAAGTGGCCCGGCCCGGAAGCTGAGTATCGCAAGTGGGCGAAGTCCGGCGAGGATTTTTCACTCGGTCAAGTGCAACTGGTCGAGGTGGCACCGAAGCTTCACGTGGCCAACGTCATCGCGCAGGCGGGGTACGCCAGTGCGAAGCGTCCGGTGGCGGTGAGCTACGAGGCCCTGCGCGAGGGACTTACTCGCGTCGCCGAGCGACTCGGGCCCGGCGTGAGTGTGCACATGCCCCGTATTGGCGTAGGCCTTGGTGGGGGCGACTGGACGGTCATCGAAGAGATCATCGAAGAGACTCTCTTGGCCAGAGGAATACCCGTCACGGTTTATGACTGGGTGCGGGGGCGCTGACGAAGATTCTGCGAACCAAGAGGTCCTTGGTTGCTCAGTAGCGAGGTGCGTTAAAAGTACCTGGCATGCTCGAACAAAACAAAGCAGAGCTGGGCGCCGAGGCGCTCAGTTGCGAGAGCGGCACTGCCGGCTCTCGTTCTTGGGCTGATACCCAACGTGAACGACGCCGCGTCATGAAGATGATGCTGGCGGCTGACGCGCGGTTTACTCGCTGTCACGACTGCCGGGCTCGTCTGCAGCTCGAAAGTTATGGCGAAGGTGGACGTAGTCGCATGAGCACCATTGCTCGAAGCCCCGAGGGTACAAATAGTACCGATCTCATGAATTCGAAGGCGCACCCCGTGCACCTTCGCACTCTGTTGATGCGCGATGACGTTGTCTTCTTGTGCCCAGACTGCAACCACAGTCGACGCAGTGGAAGCGACCCGTCGTAGATCTACCAAATGGACCCGCGCAAGCGGGTCCATTTTTCGTTACGCGTGCTGGCGATGGGTCAACTCCAGCGGGGCGTACCGATGGCGATGGAGACGTGGAAGGCGGCGAGGGCTTCGCCGAACTCGGCGGCAGCTTCTTGGGCGGCGCACACCACGTCGGCGAGGTGGGTGCGGGGGTGAAGCAGGCATTCAGCGCAGGCGGCACCAAGCTCCGAGGACTTCTGGGACATGATGGCTTCACCGGACCAGAAGTGGTCCCACAGCTCACTGACGCGTGCTACTTGGACGTCAAAGACCAATTGACGATCAGAGGGGACAATGTGGGTGGCTACTTCTAAGAAGGTGACCGGTCCACACTCGCACTCGGAGTCGGGGGCCGGGTTGTCACCGTGGGTGCAGTTGACGTCGTCTTTCCACCAACAGCCGTAGAGGTCCATGACGGGCAGTGACAGGGTCATCTGCTCATCGGGACTTTCTTGCGGATCGCTCTCAAGCTCATCGGGCAGACTGACGTACAGATCGCCGGCCAGCGGATCAAACCCGGGGTCTTGCTCGGCGCGGTGGTCGAGCAAGAGGCGTTGGGCGGTAGAGAGGCTTGAAAGCAGGCGGAACACTCCGTCGCCATTTGAGCTCGGTACGACGTGCAGATCCATGGCAACCACCGTGACTGCTTTTTTTGAGTGCGCCAGCAGGGGCGAGTTTGTCGCCAAACACCAAGGAGATCGAAGCGTTCGTTTTACGACGCGTGGTCGAGCAGTACGACCGTGGCGGCGAAGGCGTCGAGTAGTTGGTACTCGATGGCGGCGAGAGTCCCGGGCTGTCCAGGGCGACTCGCTACTTCCATGGCTCCTGGACCAAAGGCTCCGCTTAGCGGAGTAGTGGCGCGCGTGCTCATGCCGAGGGCGAGCTCTATGGCGCTCGGGCCGTGGCGGTGCAGTTCTTGCAAGGTGCGGGCGACCTTGGTGAAGATGTGAAGACGTACTTGCAAGTTCTCGTTCGGGTCCGAGGTGAAGTAGGGCCAGAGAAAGTTCACCAGCTGGCGAGTGAGTTTGGGGTGGGCGGCAAAGAGATAGAGGGCGGTGGGGAGATCGCCTATCTCTTCTACACAGACAGGCACTCCCCTCGCTCGGGCTTCTTGCACGTCAAAGAAGAAGGCGTAGTTCGCGTCAAAGTCGCGGCCGCGGACCTCGCGGGAAAAGAGTCGGCGACCGGCGAAGGTGAACCGCGACGCTTCGGCGGACGACCACGGTGTGGTCTCGTTAGCGAGCATGCCCATGAGGGCGGCTTGCACCTGGGCGTGGCGCAAGGTGTTCGCGGGCCGGTTCAGCCAGCGCGCCACCAGGGCGCCCGCGCTCGCGGGTGGCAGTAAGTTCAGCACTCCGGGATGTCGTCTCATCACCAAGAACACGCAGGCACGCACCTGCCACGGGCGAAGGGCGCCGTTCAAGCGGTGACCTCGGGGCTTGCGGGCGGTGCGAGGGTGTCGGGGTGCAGAGCTGTATAGAGAGCGGAGGCGACGGCGGTTGGCAGGTAGGAGATCTCTTTTAACTCAGATAAAGACAGGGTGCGCAAGCGAGTGACCGAGGAGTACTCGGCGAGCAGGCGGGCCTGGCGGGCGGGGCCGAGGCCTTTTACCTGGTCGAGCGTGGAGTTGGTCATGGACTTGGCGCGACGCTTGGCGTGATGGGTGTTTGCGCGTCGGTGGGCCTCGTCGCGCAGGCGCTGGACGAGGTAGAGGGCTTTTGAGTCAGCGGGCAGACGGATGGGCTCTTTGCGGCCCGGCAGGTACAGCTCTTCGAAGCGCTTGGCCAGGGCGGCTACGGGGATGTCCAGACCGAGGTCGACGAGGACTTCTTGAACGGTGGCGAGTTGGGTGGGTCCGCCGTCGATGAGCAAGAGATCGGGAGTTGTAGACAGCGAGGGGTCGTCGACGGGCGCATCGGTGAGGTGGCGTAGGCGGCGCGTGAGCATGGTGCGCATCGCGGAGAGGTCGTCACCGGCTTGCAGTTTTTCGAAGCTGAAGGACCGGTAGTGGGCGGGCCGGGGCACGCCATCTACGAAGACGACCATGGAGCCGACGTAGTTGGTGGTTTGCAGGTGCGCGTTGTCGTAGCACTCAATGCGTAGTGGGGCCGAGGGAAGATCGAGCGCGCTTTGTAGCTCCAAGATGGCGGCGGAACGCTCGGCGTGGTCTTGGGGTCTTAGCGTACGGCGAGCGACGTCTTTGGCGTGAGCGATTGCTCGGGTGAGCAGTTCGTAGCGAAGCGCGCGCTTCGGTGTTTGCACCTTGGGCGCTTTATTTTCCGGCGAGAGGACCGCGAGGGCTGGAGCCAATTCTGGCAACTCGACGTCAGTGAGTACGAGCGGGGCGGGTTCATGCTCGCGGTAGTAGACCAATGCGGCGGCCAGTGAGGCGCGCTGGCGCCAGGCGGGGTCGGCGCACTGGTCAAAGTCCAAGGCGGAGTCGAGCAACTCTTCGGTGGAGACAACCGAGGAATGAAAGGCCACCAAGCGGCCGTGACGTACGACCAAGACGGCGAGGGCCGTAGAGGCGGGCCCGAGCGCGGTCGCGAGGACGTCACAGTTGAGAGACGCCGGCAGGTCCAACTGGTCTTTCATGGCGATGGAGTCAATAGCCTTCAGAAGGTCTCGAAGCCGGGCGGCCTCTTCGTACTCACGGGCAGCAGCCAGGCGCTGCATCTGAGCAGAGAGCGCGGCGGCGAGGTTGCGATCTTTTCCAAGAAAGACTGAGCGGATGGTGTCGACCTTTTCGTCGTAGCTCTTCTTGTCGATCGCGGAGATACAGGGGGCCGAGCAGCGCCCCAGCTCATACAAGAGGCAGGGGCGCTTGGTGCGAATGGCGCTCTTGTACACACCAGGGCGACAGCTGCGCAACTGCAAAGCAGCCACGAGGTTCTCTACGAGAACGCCGAGTTGCTTGGTGGCCGGGTAGGGTCCGAAGATCTCGGCGCCCGGTGGTGGGTTGTGCGTCAAGTAGACGCGAGGAAACTCTTCTTTCGTGATGACGACCACGGGATAGGCGTCGTGGGCGCGCAGGCGGACGTTATAGCGCGGTTGGTTGGCGGAGATGAGCTGTTGTTCGACGAGCAGGGCCTCTTGTTCAGAAGCGAGCTCGAGCCAGGTGACGCTGGTGGCTTCTTTGACCATGGCCGCGGTACGCGGATGTAGGGTGTCGGGGCTGGCGAAGTAGTTGGCGAGGCGGTTGGCTAAGTCCTTGGCCTTGCCGATGTAGATGACCGCGCCAGCGGCGTTGGAGAAGCGATAGACCCCGGGGACGTGAGGGATGTTGCGGGGGCGGTCACTCGGTTTCACTCACGGGACTGTGAATGACCGAGCGGGACTCGCACCTAGGCCGAGTGCGGCGTAGGGGCTCAGGGGGAACGAAAGCGCGCCACGCAGGTGCGAGATCCGGGTAGCACTTCGGTGAAGCCCGCGTCGTGGACAACGACGACGTCGGGGCCTTGCAGCGTGCGCCACTCAAGGTCGGTGGCGGGGCGGACGAAGACCGGGCGAGTGGCGTTGAACCACTGCTCGCGAACAGCGGGGTCGAGCCGAGCGGTGGCCAGTTGGGCGGCGTGGGCTACTTGCACGGCCGCCTTGGCTGAACTCATGGTGAGGTCGGGGGCGATGAGGATCTCGAGCGCGTTAGGCGTCGGGACCACGTAGGTGGTCTCGCGGGCTGGTAGATCGGTGCCGGCCATTTGCAACTTGGCGAGGGCGGGCGGCTGGCTGGCGACCGCAGTCGGCACAAAGGCCCGCACGGTGGCTGTGGCGACGGTGACTTCGACGTGGTCTAACTCATCGGTGGCGTGCCACTTGGCACCGCGAGCGCGCCGACAGAGCTTTCGGATGCGTCCGTCTCGCCAGCGATCGATCGCGGGCTGCCACGAGGTGGTAGCCCGGTCGTCGTAGAGGAGCGCCAAGGTGGCCTGGGCGGCGGCTACGAGGAGGTCTTGTTCGTAGACAACGACGTCTTTTTCCAAGCGAACGACCAGGTTGAGGGCCCATGGATTTTGGTCGTCGGGGCGTCGCGAAGTGCCGGGGTCTTGGTTGGTCATGGTACATAGTGTGAGTGCGGTGGTGAAGTGCGCCGGGAACGTTGGCGGTGGGTGAAGAAAAGAAAAGGACCCCCAGCTTTGAAAAGCTGGGGGTCCTTTTTGGTTTGACTACTTGAAGGCAGCCAGGAGCACGTCGACGTCAATGCCGTCTTTGTCAGCGTCGAGGCTGGTCGCGATGTCGACGTCGGCCTTGGCCGGAACATCGGGGCAGAAGTGCTTCAAGCCCTCTTCCATCGTGGCCTTCAAGATCTCAGCGATCTCAACAGCCTCTTCGACGTTGACTTCCAAGACAATGGAGTCGTGCACGCTTTGTACCGGAACGGCGCTTTGGAACCGGGCCAGGCGCTCGTAGAGCAGCTGGTAGGCCATCAACACCGCGTCAGCCACACCACCTTGGATCGGGGCGTTGCGGTACGCGTTTCCGAGACCACCGATGCAGTCGGCTACGGCGGCGTAGCAGAGCTGATCGGCCCGAGCACCGAGGTGGCGCAAGATGAAGTTCAGAAGGGACATCTTTAGGTCCTTGTCTTCGAACTTCTTCTTGAGCTGGTCGCGAGTCAGGGTCTTGCCGTCGGGCTTGGAGAGCGCGACTTCTGACTGGGCCTCGAAGGCCTGTCGAATGGCCACGTACTCACCGCGGCGAGCGGTGGCGACGGACAAGAGCATGGACGCGATCCAGGCCTCAGTCGAGACATTAAAGATACGTCGACGACCAACGCTGGTACGTGACTCGAAGGCCAGAGGTTCGCCATTTTCGGCCACTACCACGGGAGCGCGAAAGCGCAGAGCCCAGGTGGCGACTTCGATGCGACGAGCCCACTCGGTTTCCAGTTCCTCAGATGAGGGAACGTGGCCGAGACGGCGGGTCATCTCGTCGGCGAGTTCGGCGCGGGGCGTTACTCGTTCGACGATTTCGTCCATTGACGGGGCGCGGTCCAGCTCGGCCTTGAGGGCCTTCTTGGCCGCGGTGACCTTGGGCAGCAGACGGTGCAGGCGCAGCGTGCGATCAAAGTCGCAGCGCGGCGGCTGGTCAGTCAGCGCCTTAATGGTGGCGTCACGTCCCGCGAGCCACTTGGCGACCTCGGGGAAGGCCTCTAAGTACAAGCGCAGCAACTCAGCCGCTTCGTCTGGCGTGGTGGGAACACCGGCCAGCGTGAGAGTCTGGCCGAGGGCGCGAGGGCCCAGGCCGTAGATCACCGCGAAGTTCATGGTCTTGCCGCGTTGGCGGTAAGTCTTGTACTCCTTGGGGTCGGACTCTTTGAGAGCGGCCATGTCAACTTTGAACATGCGCGAGGCAGTCACGACGTGCATGTCATCACCACGGATGAAGGCATCAATCAGTGCGGGGTCACCCGAGACCTGAGCGGCGTAGCGCAGCTCAGCTTGTCCGAGGTCACCGAGCACGAAGACCCGCTGGCCCGCCTTCACGTCCCAAGTCCCGTCGGCGAGACGAGTGGGGCGGTTGACGGGGGCGTAGTACGGCTTCATCTGCGGCGCGTTGTTTTGCATGTTGGGCTTCGACGAGGACAGACGTCCCGTTGAAACGATGTTTTGCAGGTAGCGCGCGTGAACGCGGCCGTCGTCTCGAACGTTGGTGATGAACTTCTCACCGTAGGTCGAGAGCAACTTGGCTTGTTCGCGGTGCTCGAGCAGGGCTCGGGCAATGTCGCAGTCCAGCATCTGGAGAGCGGCGTTGTCGATGGAGTCGAACTTCTCGAAGAGGCGGCCACCGAGGTGGGCACGCACGGCGTCAGGGGCGTAGGTGTTCAGCGCCTTCTTGACGTCTTCGGGACTCGACGGGTTCCAGGTTGGCCGTTCGACAGCGTCGAAGAGGTTGGCCTGTCCCCCACCAGTGAGCTCAGCGAGGCGACCCTCGATGCGCTCGAGTTCGGACTCGACTTTGGCCAGCACCGCTCGCCAACCAGTGACGTCGAAGGGAATACCCGAGCGCTCCATGAGAGAGCGAAACGGGCGAGCCCCGACTTCCAAGTTGACGGTGTCTCGCAGATTGGACTCAGCAACTTTGTCACTGAGGACCTTTACAAGCTCACAGGTAGCGATAACGTCGTCACCGGCGTAGCGGACCTGGTCAACATCGAGCGGCTGGTCGGCGGTGTAGCTGAGCTGCACCGTGCCCTTACCTTCAATGTCAACGCCCAGGTACCAGTTGGCCACTTGAGCGAGCGAGTCGTAGAAGGACACACCTGAACTACCAAGGGCCAGTGAGGCCTGGTAGAGCATGAGGTCTTCGTAGAAGCGCGGCGAGATGCCGGCCTCTTGCAAGACGCGCTCGTCGAAGTCGGCGTTCCAGAAGTACCACGTGCAGTCCTTGATCGCGTGGGCGAAAGCCGTGCGGTCAATGAAAGCCTCGGTGGCCGAGACGTTGTACTGCGCGGCCGTTGTTGGGTCCACGGGCACGTGCGTGCCGAAGTCAAAGACGTAGGACTCGATGAGCACACCGTCAGGCGTGTCAAAGCGTCCGGCCAGCGAGAGCACGCGCAGCGCACCGGGTCCGTCGACCGAGAGGTCGCGCAGCGTGCCGTCTTCGTGGCGAGCCACGGTTTCGGTGTCAGCGGCGACCCAGGTGGCGTTAGCCAAACGGGCAACGGCGGCCAAAGCCGCGTTGGTGTCCACGATGTAGGAAACGGGCGCGACCTGGTAGGTCGCGGCGTTAGCTACCTCTTTTGTATTGGTTGTGATTGTCATGGTGATCACTGTTCGTGCGTGACGGGCGGGGGCAATCAAAGTCGAGGGGCGACGACGGGCGTGGTTGAAAGGCCGGCGTAGTGGCGATTGCGTCGTTGCTCGGAGTCGTGACAGTAGCGAGCGTGACCCCGCGCGCACCCGACTCTCCATCACCAAGACGTCCTTTTACTGACCGAGGGCGCGTGAACGGTGCTTTGCAGTCGCCCCGCAACCGCGGGGCGAATTTGAACAAGCAAAGACAGGAGTTCAGTGTGACCACTGGCCAGCAAGCTCAGCGCAAAGCGCCCAAGCTCGCGGGCCCTTCGCGGCCCGCATCGAACCTCAAGACCGAAGCCGAGATTGAATCAGCTTCGCGTCAACTTCCCCTGGCGGCCGCCCTGTGCGGTCTCGCTGACGGAAAGAACCTGACCTGCCCCTGGTGTGGGACTTCGAAGCGCGGCACGGTGCAGCTCGTCACGAGCGCCACCGGTTCGTACTTCAAGTGCCACAAGTGCAAGGGCTTTGCGGGAGCTACCAAGCTCGTGCAAGAGGTACTCGGTGTCTCTTTCCCCGAAGCCGTCGATCTCTTGAACGGCAAGACCAGCGACACGGGCGAAAGCGACGAGCACCGCCAGCAACGTTTGTCGGAAGCCGCCAAACGTGCCGAAGCGCTCGCCAAGAACTCGTTCAAGGCCGAACTCACCGAGCAAACCGTTGCGGTGTACAACGCCATTTTGGCCAGTGCGCACGCGAGTTTGCCCGAAGCAGTTCGCTACTACGCCACGTGGCACATCAGTGCCGAGGCCATAGCGACGGTGGGCTTTGTGTACATCACCGACCCTGACGCGTTGGCCAAAGAGCTCGTTAGCTCCTTTGGCGTTGACGGAGTCGTTAAGGCCGGCGTTGGTGCGCCGATCGAGGACGGAACTACTGACCGGTTAGGTCTGGGGCTGCGCTTCATGTTCAGCGCCAACTACCCCGTCGTGGAGCCGCAGATCGGTCCGAGTGGTAACTGCATGTCCATGCAGTTCCGCCCGAGCGCCAAGCAAAAAGCCAAGATCGCCGCGCACAAGCGAGGCGAAGGACCGTACGTTCCCGCCTTCATGAGTTTGCGTGGTGCAGGACCGGACCACCTGGTGGGCATCGGTCTTGAGTACTTGTGCAAGCTGGCACCGTCGCGCGTTGACATCGTCGAAGGCGCCAAGGACGTTGCGGCCGATCTCACGCTCGGCAACAAGGCCTTTGGTATGCCCGGTACGGGTGTGCTGCCACCGGTGAAGTCAGTGAAGGCTCTCGCCAAAGCGGGTCACAGCGTGCGTATCTGCATGGACGGTGACGAAGCGGGACGGGCCAGTCAAAAGCTGGTCTACGACCACTTTTTGGCGAGTGGCTTTCCCGAAGCACGCCTCAGCATCCACGAGATGCCCGTCGACATGGACATTGCCGACATCTTGGTTGCGCGCAACGCGGCTAAGGGCTGCGAGTGCGCGACCTGTACGGCGTGGCGACAAAGTCACCCTGGAGCGTAAAGCCGCTCGAAAATCAAAAGACCCCCGAAGAGCAATCTTCGGGGGTCTTTTTCTCTTTCGCGGTATTTGGTGCGTCGGCTAACTGGTCAGCACAGTACTTGGGGTGCAGACCTTCTTGCCGTACGCCGACTTCGCGATGAGTGCGCGAGTACTCGATCGTCAGCGCCTCGGTAAGCAACGGGTGGAAACTCTGCAGATCATGAATGCGTTATTGGTGCCCGGGTACGGCTGGGCTAACCACCCAGCGGTGCGCATGTGGCGTGGGTACGAAAGGGCGCTGGGGCGCTACCAAGAGGCGGTGTGCGCGGAGTGGGTGGCGCGGGGCTACCAAGACAGCTGTTTGGCAAAGACGCGCCAGGCACTGGCTGCCTTCGAAACGGCGCACGGAGCGAGGTCGGACGCGGACCCTGAGTGGCTGGGGCGCGACGACGTGCACCGCAGTCACCGGAGCAACCTGAAGCGCAAGTGGCCAGAGTTCTACGGACCCCTCTTCGAAGAGGGCTTAGAGATGGATCTCGCGTACGTCTGGCCCGAGTAGCGGGGTGGGCGTAGACGCGGGCCTGGGGTTTTTGGTCCCTTGGCGGCGTGTGAACTGGCCAGCCAAGCGGACACTGTAGAGCCCATGACCACTCTGGCCCCTACTCTCATCTTTCCCGTCGAAGTCGCCGTCGTTGGTGTCTCGTGGCACCAAGAACAGGTGGCGAAATGTCGCGTGGGTATGAAGGTGCGAGCAGTTCACGAACCAGAGAACCCCTTTGACGCCAATGCGTACGCGGTATACGCCGGCGGTGATCTCGTCGGGCACCTGCCCAAAGCAGTGGCGGCCAAGATGGTGGCGGGCGAAGCCGGTGAGTTATGCGGTGAGATTGTCCGAGTCGGCGAAGGCGAGGTCGTGGGACTGCGCATTCAACTCTGGCAGCCGAGTGGTGAAGAACACGCGTCCCACGAAAGAACATCAACGCCTGAGGAGACTCGTGGCTCTTTTGACGTTGCCGTTCGTGAGTTCGGTGCGGATGTGGGCAAAACCGTGCGGGTGCGCGCCTCGGGCCGAGTGCTCGGGACGCTTGTGAGCAGTGGCGGTGGGGCGAGTGTGGTTCTTATGACCAACGGCGTCGAGGTGCGCTATCCGACTTCGATGGTAGAAGTAATCGAGGTACCCAATAGCCCTGACGAGGCGAGTTCAGCCGAGGGTGCGAGAACCAAAGCGTAGCTTCACACCGTTGCCCCGGTGGCGGCTTTGGTCTTTTCTACCAGGGTGCGGATCTGATCAGGCAGGTCGTGAAGAGAGAAGGGTTTTACCAAGTATCCCTGTACGCCGAGGCGACGAAGCTCAGCCTCGGTAGAGCGCCGGGCGTCGGCGGTGGTGACGATGACGGGTAGATCGCGGAACTCAGCCGAGCTGCGAAGCGTCGACAAGATCTCTTGACCAGACCCGTCAGGCAACGACAAGTCGAGCACCAGAACATCGACGGGCAGTGAGAGCAGGAGTTCTTGGCCAGAGTGGGCAGTTGCGGCCTGGTGGAGCTCTAAGTCACACGACGAGCCAATGACTTGGGCGAGCAAGAGAGCGGTGACGGGGTCGTCTTCGATCTGTAGAACCACAGACTTGGGCGACAACTCTGGTGGTTCTTGGGAGGTTGGCGTTGTCTCCCCCGTCAAGGCGAGTGGCAGTGGCAGAGACACAACGAAGGTGTTGCCCGCCACGCGCACGTTGGCGCCGAGAGCACTGGCGATAGAAGCAACAACCGTTAGGCCCAGGCCCGAGCCCGGGGCGCTCTTGCCAGCGCGTCCGCGATAGAAGGGCTGGAAGATGGCCTGGGCCTCTTCGGGGGCCACACCCGGTCCGGCGTCAGTGACGCGAAACTCGACGTTGCCGCCAGAAGCGACGCAGTTGACGGTGATCGTGGAGAAGGGCGGTGAGTACTTGATGGCGTTAGCGAGCAGGTTGGTGAGTGCCTGGGCGAGACGTTGACGATCAGTAAGAATGGTGGGGTTGTCGCGCGCGATGGAGATAACTTCGGTTCTTTGCGGTGTGGCTAGGGGTGTCGCGAGGACGATGGCGTCGTTGATGATCTCAGCGCTACTGACGGGGCGTAAATCTAAGGCGAGCGAGTCGGCGTCGAGGGTGGTGATGTCGAGCACGTCATCGATAAGGGCGCGCAGGTGTGTCGTCGCGGTGTCTAACTGATTCAAGTAGCACTCGGCCTCAACGGGCAGGTTGGTGCGTAGCAGCTCGCTATAGCCCAAGATGGCGTGCAGCGGGGTTCGTAGTTCGTGGCTGACCCGAGAGAGCAACGTGGCCTTTAGCTGGTTGGCGTAGTCAACGGCGGAGTGGGCAAGGACGGTGGCCTCGTGGGCGTGGATGCGGGCACTGACGTCGGCCACCGTGGCGACGAAGCCTCCTTCGAATAGAGAACTGAGAGTGGCCTCGGTGACGAGTGGCGGTGCGTTCTTGGGACTTAGGACCAGTGCGAAGCGCTCTTTCGCGGTTTCGACGAATGAGGCGAAGCCGGCAGTCGCGACCCAGTGATGGGCCGGGTCGATGAAGTTGAGGCAGCTGTGGCCGAGTAGCTCAGTGGCAGAGACGTTCAACATGGCACAGAGCGCGGGGTTGGCGTAGGTGGTGATGCCTTGATCGTCAATGACCCAGACGCCTTCGTTGAGTTGTTCGAGGATCTGGGCTTGGCGCTGTAGCTGCTCGGCGAGGGCGCGGGCCGCGACGACTTGTTCGGTGACGTCGCGGGCGTCGATGAGGATTCCGCCGACCATGGCCAGTTCACTTAAGTTGCGAGCGAAGACCTCGATGTAACGGATGGCTCCGGTGAAATCGAACATGCGAACGGTGACGGGGCCGATGGGCTCGTGGCTGGCGACGACGTCGTAGAGACCATTGAGTGCGATGTCGACGTCGTCGGGGTGCACGAACTCCATCACGCAGTGACCAATGACGTTCTCGGGCGGACCCAGGATGGTGGCGGCGGCGCCGTTGAGCGAGGTGAAGTACAGGTTCATGTCGAGAGCGGCGACGAGTGGCGTGCTCGTTTGGTGGATCTGTTCGTAAGTGGGCTTGTTGATCAGTTCGGCGCAGCGCAAGATGATGCCGTTGAAGCGGTTCTTTTCGTCAAAGAGCGGCTGAGCGAGAGCGATCATGTGGATGATCTGCTTGGTGTCGCGGTGAACCAGGCGGTAGTAGGCCCCGATGCCCCGGCGTTGGTTCACGGCGGCCGAGCAGCTGGTCATGACGGTGAGAACGTCTTCGGGGTGCACGCACAACAAATAGCCCTGTCCTCGGGACTCCTCTTTGGACATGCCGGTGAGCTCGCTAAAGCGTGTCGAGACGTGGACCAGGGCACCTTGCGCGTCAAAGACGGCTACTACCCGGGAGGGGTCATCCAACGTGTCTGCGTCAATGAGGCGTTGGGCGGCTTGGAAGGATTTGTCGGCGTGGCGCATGAGTTGTCCCCGGTATCTGGTGGCTCGTCATTCTAGGTGGCCAACAAACAGGACCCAAACGGCGTGGCGGTATCTAACCGGTATCTTTTTGCCGGACCTACAAAGGTGCCAGAGGGTTGCTCGTCAGCGCGAGTGCCAAATGGGACGGGTACCGGCGTAGAGGACAAGATTTCCGTCACCTTGCATGTCGAGGTGGGTGCCACCAGCGCCGACGTGCCAGTAGACACGTCCCGAGGGCACACCAATGAGGTAAAGAGCTCCGTTTCCACGCAGCCAGGCTTGGCGGGCCGGTGTCGGTGAGGTGGTAGAGCGCCACACGAGGCCGCGGGGTCCGTAGACGGCCAGGACACCCGAGCGGAGCAAGGTCGCGTGATAGAGGCCGTTGGCTGAGTAGAGCGATTGACCGACGGCCAGGCCGTGGCCGGGTGTCAGGCGAGTACCAAAGAGGTAGACCGAGCTCACACCGAGCAGGGGAACCCACGCTCCCCCAACGAACTGAACAACCGTGAAGGTCTGCAGGCCGTAGGGCGTGGTGTTGGCGCAGGTGAACCGCGGGGCGGTGTAGCTGCAGATCTGGATGCGGTTCTTCGGGCCCGAGGTGACGCGCAGGCCAATGGTGTTGGTGCTTGCGACCCCAGTGGCTTGGACGGCCGGCATGGTGCCGGCGGCGTTCAGCAGTTCGAACGAGACGCTCGTGGAGCCCGCCGAGAGGGTGGACGGGCTGTATCCGCCAAAGCCGTAGAGACCAGCGATAACTGCCGACGACGTTGGCGAGGCCAGCGTGGTACCACCGGAAATCAAGAATGACAGCTGATTCGTTCCAGCCCCCACCAAGGGTGTGAACGTGGCGACGCCTTGGGAGTTGATGACCGCTGTGTAGGAGATGCCGTTCACGAGCAAGGTGACCGGTGTTCCTGACGCGGGCAGGGTGGTGGTGGGCAGTCCAGGGTTCAACTGCAGGGTGACCGAGGGGTGTGAACCGACGAGGGCGCTGGTGGGCGCCGAGAGCGACCAGGTGAACACGGGCGCGGGGCTGGCTGAAGTGCTCGGTGAAGCTACGGAGGATCCGTACGCGTTTGCGGCCACGACGTACACGCTGTAGCTCGTGTTGTTGGTGAGCCCGGTGATGAAGCAACTGGTGCTCGACGTGGTGCACGAATAGGTGGAAGACCCGTCGAAGGCGTACGCGGTGTAGCTCGTGGCGTTCGTGGCCGACCACGAGACATTGAGCGTGTTGTTGAGCGCAGTTACGCTCGGGGCGTCGGGGGCCGACGGGGGTCCGAGCGTGTAGACACTTGGCAGTACGGCCGGGTCAGAGGTCCCGTCAGCGGCGATGGCGACCACGCTGAGCGAGTAGCTCACCGAGGGGCTAAGGCCCGTGATGGTGCACGTGAGCGTGGTGGTAGTGCACGAGAAGGTGTTCGTGCCATCCGTGGCGGAGGCGACGTATTCGGAGATTGGGTAGCCGCTTTGGGGAGTGGCGGCGGACCACGATGGCGTGATTGATCCGGCTCCGGGCGCGGCGGTGAGGCTGGTCGGCGATCCCGGACCAGCGGTGGGGGTGGCGGGGCGGGCAAGATTGGGTGACGAGCCCATGGCGTTGAGAGCAACAATGGTGACGGAGTACTCCAGACCGTTTTGCAGGCCAGTCAACGTGTAGCTGGTAGTTGATGCGCCAACGTTCGTGGTTATTGGGGTGCTGCCAAGATTCTTGTCAGTGATCTGGTATCCCGTTAGAGGGGCGCCGCCGTTGAAGGCCGGCGCTGTCCAGGTGAGGTAGATGCGGGCGTTGCCCGGCGTGGCAGTCAGTGACGAGGGCGCGCTCGGCACGGTCGCGGGGGTCACGGCCAGCGTGTTCGAGGCGGGAGAGAGCCCTCCGGCGGTGACTGCGGAAACTGAGACTAGGTAGTTAGTTCCGTTTTGGAGACCGGTAATGGTGCACGCCAGGGATGTTGTGGAGCACGACAGGGTGGATGTGCCCGCAATGGCGACGGCCACGTAACCAGTAATGATCTGACCCGAGGTGTAGCTGGGTGCTTGCCAGGTGGCGGTGATCTGGGCGTTGCCCGGCGTGGCTGACATGAGAGTTGGTCCGGAGAGTGGCGGAGTGCCGGGACTGGTGCTCAGGCCCGCTACCTCGGCGTTGCCCGCGTAGAAGACTGAGACGCCGGTAAGTGGGGAGTTCGGGAATGAGGCGTTGCCGTCCTGGTCGGTCGTAGCGGTGGCGACAATGCCGTTTGCGTTGACGAGCAATACTTGCGCATTGGTGATGGGTGTACCCGCGTTGGCGAGGTAGGTCGAAATGGTCGCTGTGCCATTTGAGGGCGATGAGTAGCTCGCGGTCAAGACAGCAGCCGGTTTGGTGAGGATGCAATTGGCGCCCAGGTTGGAAAACTCGTACTGCAAGAAGTAGTTGTAGGTGCTCCCTGGTAGCTGGGCCGCTACTGGACCCCCGTACTCGCAGAGGTCTCCTATCTCCCACGAGTTGCCGGCGTTGAACCACGCCGAGATTGCGGGGTCGGTGATGACCTCCATGAGCTCGTGAGCGAGTACGGGGGTCCAGTTGTCAAAGGCGATAGCGGACTGGCCGGAGTAGCTGCACCCGGGGTTTGCGGCCTCGTTGGGCAGCACAACGTAGTTAAGTTCTTGGGGAACATTGTTGTTCGCACCGAAAGCTGACACCCACGAGTGATAACCGCAGAAACCAGTAGTCGAGTCGATGCCTGAGGCGTTGATCGTAACTACTTGGTTACTGCGAAAGACAGCGACGAAGATCGAGTTGGCGTCGTAGCTGGGTAGTTGGCCGGAGTAGCTGGCCGAACGCAAAGCGGCGGTGATCTGGGTGTCGTCGATCGTCGTGGCGTCGGCGAGGGTGGGGTTGTAGAGCGTGACGACGCCGGCAAAGGAGCCGTGCTGGATGAAGTAGCCCTTGGAGGGTACGTCGTACTCGGCGGCGAGGGCGTCAAGGGCTGATGAGTTCACGACCGCGTTTATGGCGCCGGCCCCGTTTGGCTCGGAGCTCGCGAAGATTCCTGGTACGAAACCACCCGCTGGCTGTAGTGAGCCTTGGGTGTCAGAAAAGCGCACCAGATAGACCTTGGGAGTGGTGACAATGGGCCCGCCCTGGTAGGTCATTGAGGCATACCCTGCGGGTGGGCAGTCAGGGGTGTTGCACTGGGTGAGTGTGGTGAGTCCGGCGGCGTGAGCGTGACTTGATCCGTGCACGGGGAAGATGTGGATCTTGTGCGAGGTTGAAAGAGTGGGAGCGCTCGGTGACGGCGTGGCCCCAGCAGTAGGAGCCAGGTAGAACAAGGGGGCCAAAAGAGTAAACAGGGCCAAGAGTGACAAGGCGTGGGTACGGGCTTTTCTCATAACTCGTACCGTTGAAGCGATTGACGGGTAGCAACGATAGGGAGCGTTTTTCATACTGCAAATTGTGTCCGAAACGAGCGGGCGTGCACTCGCGTTTTCTCGGCCCCGGCGGCGGAGAGGCGGCGTTAGAAAAGGGGCGGTTGCTTGGTTGCCGGAGAGACGTCGAGAGCAGCGCTGCACACAGAGAGCGCGAACGACGGGTGCAGATCAAGCGAGTAGTTGTCGAGCACGACGGTGACGTTTAACACCGTGGGGCACGCGGCGGCGGTTGACTGCACGTCGCCATAGCGAACGTAGAAGTATAGATGCTTGGCGGGAAGAACCTTCTCGCGCGGGGCCGTGATGAAGTCGCTGGCGGGAACAATCCAGCTGCTTGCCGGGGAGTGAGTCGTGGGTACCGAGTTGCCCTGGTCGTCAGTCGTCCGCAAGCGCAGTGGGCTTGGCACCGTGCACGCGACGTGGGAGCGGTTGTACAGGGAGATGGCGTCGAGGATGGTTCCCGCTGCCCCGCTGCCTTGTACCCAAGCGGCCGACACCTGGCTTGGTTGACAGGTGGTGAGGGGCCCGGGCGAGGGAGTGGATTTGGTGGTGAAGAGGGCCACGACGATCCACAGAGCAAGGGGAAGCAACAACAGAGCCGTGGCGGCACGCGGGGCCCAGGATTTGTTGAAAAAAGAGTTGGGAGCCATGTACTTCAATAGTCCCGGCCACCAAGCAGTGCGCACTGGGTGCTTGCAGTGGGGCCTTTGACAAAGATGTAGCCGAGAGTTCCGTGGCGTCAGGGTATGCGCGGCGGAACTGTTTGGACACTATCTACGGTATGCAAACATTGCTCGGACTTGATGGAACCAACCTGCTGCACCGCTCCTTTTACGCGCTGGAGTCAACCCAGATGACGGACAAGGACGGGAGGGCCATTTGGGCCGTGCACGGACTCGTGAACTTGATCGCCAAGTACATCGATGAACTGCAGCCGAGCTCTTTGATGGTGGCCTTTGATCTGCCCGGGGGCTGTCCCAGCCGTAAGGCCCTGGCGCCCAGCTACAAACAGGGGCGCAGCGCGCCCGCACCAGAGCTCGTTGACCAACTGGCCCTCGTGCACGTGATTTTGGAAGCCGCGGGAGTGGCCTGTGGTTCAGTGCCCGACTGGGAGGCTGATGACGTGCTCGCGACGCTGGCGCAGATGGCCATTGATAACCAGGCTCGGGCCGTGGTGGTTAGCTCGGACAAAGACGCCCACCAGTTGGTGGGTCCCACGTGCGCTGTGTACAAGCCCGAAGGTAAGTTGGTGACTGACGTCGAGTTGCAAGCGAAGTACGCGGTGACGGGCAGTAGGTGGG
>Ga0208867_1000159_pt1 | contig 22195 bp, 21 predicted proteins | sample CryBogCBE05Oct08_FD_185505 | JGI IMG/M metagenome (GOLD analysis project Ga0208867, IMG submission 185505) | Freshwater microbial communities from Crystal Bog, Wisconsin, USA - CBE05Oct08 (SPAdes) (version 2) | ecosystem: Environmental > Aquatic > Freshwater > Lake | place: Crystal Bog... | reverse complement strand
ATTTTGCGCACACGGAAACAACAAGAGAGGAAGCGTTAAAAAGAAAAAGTCATTACCACGTCGTGATAACAAAATAAATCCGAGCGCAAAGAAATCCGCCCAAGGTAAGTCCGTGTCTAAATATTAATCCGTGTCTAAATATTAATCCGTGTCTAAATATTAATCCGTGTCTAAATATTAATCCGTGTCTAAATATTAATCCGTGTCTAAATATTAATCCGTGTATAAATAATAGTCCATGTGTAAGTACTAGTCCGTGTCTAAGTACTAGTCCGTGTCTAAATATTATTCCGTGTCTAAATATTATTCCGTGTCTGTGTATTTTTTAGGTTCTTCTATTATTTGCACACCATGGACTTCAATCATCTGTTTGCGGATCTGGACTGGCGCAGAGACGCTCGTGTGCATGAGTACCAACACCAACAACGAGCCGATCTAGTTGAGGGTCCTATTCGTACACCGAAGTTCCGTGCTCAGAGATGGTCGTTCAAAGTGAGAACCGAGAGACCTCATCGTATCAGTATGCATAACTTCGATTCGTTGGAGAACAGGAGGAAGGCCTTGAGTGAACTGGAATTCTTCTTTCGCTCAGCACTGAATCAAGTACACAACGACGGTGCAAAGTTATCCGACATCGTTCACATTTATTTGAACTGTGACGGGATCGATCAGTGCTTTGTCTTCAATCCAGCTGGACAGTATGCTGTAACTCTCGGGCAACTCATGAATCCGAACGGTCTGCATTTAGTCCTTGAAACATTCGCAAACATCATTCAGTCCGGAAAGAATGTTTCTCTGAATGATCAAACCGTCCTCACTATTTGTACGTTCTCTCCGTTGGAAGGTGGTGTCATGTCCGTCAACAACAACAAAGAAGCGTTCGTGAAGAAGAGTGCCAGTATCGTACGTATCCAGAACGCCGATGACAAGATGTGCTTCAGTTATGCCGTTGCTCTTGGTGAAATGAAACTTATCAAAGACAGCAACCCTGCAGACAAACGATACAAGACTTGGACAGCATCGAGATTAGGAGTGAGATACGGACCTTGGAGAGTTCGTGCGTTCGAATTGCACAGTCTTACGAATCGCAGAATGGACGAGTGCATCGATTATGCTGATATGACTAGAATAGCGGACGCCGTGCAAGCTCAGATTCATATTTTTGATTTGAATGGGCTTAAGCCTGATTTCAGTTACCACACGCCTCGTCGAGCTTACCCTCATCACATCTTTTTACTTCAGGACAACGATCACTTTCACTTCATTAGCAACATACAAGGAGTACTGAGAAGTATGCGGCGAAGTCTGACGGCCACATTCTGTTATGACTGTTTCTCGTGTAAGTTTACGGATCGGCGTCACACCTGTCTCGAAGAAGACGAAACCGAGCAGAACAACTTCAGATTTTGCATTGGGGAACGTTCGCTGGCGTATTGGCCTCAGGTCGGTGAAGCGAAGCATCATGAAACAGTATACATCGAGAAGACAAGAGATCGCGATGACATCAAAGGAAAAATCATTTATCTGGATTTCGAGACTTACGTCAAATGCATCGACAACGTGACCGGTGAAGAGTATACTGGAGATGCATACAGCAATATTCCTCTGTCCTACTTCGGTGAAGACGGCTATGTTCCTTTTCCGTATGTTGAAGCTGATCGAGATACTACGAAGTACACGTACCTTCAGTGTGTCAACCATTGCGAGGCTCAATACGAAGACGGTAGTGTCTTCATGTTCAGTACGATAGCAGAAACTTGCGATTGGTTGATGCTACCTCAGAATACGGGTGCATATGTGGTAGCTCACTGCGGAGGGTCTTTCGATTTTCAGTTCATATATTATCATTTCCTTTCCGATGAAGTTCTGCGTATGAAAAAAGCTAAAGCACCGTTATTAAGAGGCAACAAGATCATTTCGGCCACTGTTATGAATGACATCAAGCTCATCGATTCTTATTCTTTCGTCCATACAGCTCTTTCCAAGTTCAGCGACATGTTTCAAATTGAAGAGGTGAAGAAAGGTTTCTTTCCTCACTTATTCAATCGACCCGAGTTCTGGGATTACGGTGGAAACATTCCTCATTGGCGATATTACAGTCCCGACACGTTCTCACCTGCGAAAAGAGAAGAATTCTTCAAGTGGTACGACTTACAAGTACGTGAACAAGTGTATTTCAACTTCCAGCACGAACTGAAAACATATTGCCACAGCGATGTCCAATTACTCAGAATGGGTATGACTAAATTCAGAGAACTGTTCATAAACTTGCACGACAGCAACGGTCGACATATAGGTGTGGATCCATACCAACACTTGACTATTTCGGGTGTGGCTTTCGAGGGTGTGTATCTCAAACATTTCTTTCCCGATAACACTGTCATCGTGGTCCCTCGTCCTTCCGAACAGAACTACTCCGTGAAACAGATTCTGTGGCTAGAATATGAAATGAATAGGACGGGGAGATATATTCAGCATGCGAGAAATGGTGGCGAAGTGAGACTCACTCTTATGGGTGGGCGTGTCGTTGAGGTGGATGGATACTGTGCAGAGACGAACACGGTGTACGAGTTCGATGGGTGCTTTTACCATGGCTGTCCTTCCTGTTATGAATCAGATTCTGTATGTCCTCATCGTGTGAAGAAATTTACTAATCAGAACGGTGAGATCAAAAGTAAACCTTTGCGTTTCGGTAATCTCCTCTCCAGCACTATTGTGAAGCATGAGCAAATCAAGGAGAGCGGTTTTGAATTGGTCACAATCTGGGAATGTCAGTGGGACAAGAAAGTGAAACAAGAACAGTTACCTCACTCGCGCGCTGATATCGAGCATTTGAGACCTCTGATTCCTCGTGACGCTTACTTCGGTGGAAGAACAAACGCTGTGAAGCTGTACTACAAGTGTAAAGATGCTGAACAGATTCATCACTTGGACGTTACTTCTATGTATCCATACGTTATGTCTGATGAGAAGTATTATTACCCTATCAAAGCTCCCACTATTTACTCGAGAGGAAGAGACGAATTTCCACCTCTGTCAGACATATTCGGTCTTATTAAATGCAGAATTCTTCCGCCCGATGACCTCTACTTTCCAGTCTTACCTGAACGTAAAGGAAATAAAGTGTTGTTCCATTTAGAACCCATGGAAGGTACCTGGACATCTTTCGAGGTGCAAAAGGCTGTACAGTTGGGGTATGTGATTGAGTGTATGTATGAAGTTCATCATTTCGAACACAGATCCAACTCCTTGTTCCGTGCTTACAACGAGACTTTCTTTGAGATAAAACGACGAGCGAAAGTTGAGGGAAACAAAGGATTGGAAGCAGTCGCCAAGATGTGTATCAACGGACCGACCGGTAAATGGGGTTTCAATCCCTCCAAGCAGATGGGTGTTCGTTTGGTGACAGAAACTGCAGATTTTTTCAAGTACTTGTGCGGAAAATACGACAAGGTCACTCTGCAAACTATTACCGAGGAGGTGAGCGTTGCTCGTTTGAGTGATAACGACCATATGACTGAACATTCCAAGAGCAACGTGTATATTTCAGCTTTCATTACGGGGTACGCCAGAATGAAATTGTACGAAGACGCTTTGGAAGTACTTCAAGAAAAGGTCCTTTACTTCGATACCGACAGTGTTATTTATGTTTCTCCTACGGGTGAGCACTTGATCACTCCCGATACGACTGGTGCTCTAGGACTATGGACGTCCGAGTTGAAGGTCGGTGATTATTACACCGAATTTGTTTCTGCTGGTCCTAAGACGTATTGTTGCAAATCTTTTTCCGGCGACAAAGATGTGGCTAAGTCCAAAGGGTTCTCGCTTCATTATAAGAATCAACAAATCTTCAATTTCGAATCTCTCAAAGAACAAGTCTTCAGCAAAGTCAGGGATGAACACATCGAGAAGCTCGTCCTACACCTGGGTGAAGATATCATGAGGAAGGATAGGTTTCAGGTTGCTGTCGAACCTAACAGAGGCAAAGTGATCAATATGGTATACGACAAGAGAGTGATCACTCCGGTGGATGATATCGAGAATATAACATGTGTAGACACTCTTCCTCACGGTCATGTCGTGTTGCATATGATTGAGAATAATTATTAAGAATGTCAGTGTATTATATAAGCATGGGTAAATTAAAATTTCGTCCTCTTTTGCACACACTCAAGCGTGTCGGTAAACATGTTTTCATGCCCGGAAAAGTTGCTTTGGGTACATTATCGGCTGTATCTAAACATGCTCCGTACGTGTTGAATAAACTGTTACCGGGAAGAACGAAGAGGGAAGGGTACGTTCCACAAGATTACAACGAAGACAAGACTTTTTCAGAGTTAGGGTACACACCCCTGAAAGACGTGGGTTCCATCAATGACAAACTAAAGAACACGGGGTACGTGATGGATCACGATTTGAGTACGGACGAGCAGAAAGTGTTTTATAATCCACACAAGAAGAAAGTCACTATTTCTTACAGAGGTACAAAACCCACGAGCATAAAAGATTTACACAGCGACTGGTATATTGCAACAGGTACGGAGCACAAGAACAAACGGTTCAAAGATTCCGATGCACATTTTCAAAAAGTACATTCCAAGTATAACGGATACGAGATGACAACGACCGGTCATTCCTTGGGTGGACAAATATCCAAGTATGTGAACGATAAGAATCGTGGGAAAGTACATAGGAATGTGGCTTTCAGTCGTGGAACAGGATTGTTTGAAATGTTCAAACCTAAACAGCGTAACACTGTGGACATATCCAATAATAACGACCTTATTAGTTTAGGAGCTAGATTACAGGGTGGTAAACATGTCATTGAAACAACACCTAAGAATTTTGCTCAAGCTCATGACTTACAGTCCTTGTACAGATAACATTGTTAATACTCTGCTCTAATAGACCCGTTATTCTCATCGAACGCCACCACCTTATCGTACATACAAAACACCCTCAATTCGTAGTAGGCAGTATCGTCGTAAGTCTTATACTGTTCTTGCAGTCCTGCTATAGGTTCAATTATTCTGGTCTCAGTGCTCGCTCCAAAATTGAGTTCCAGCACGAATGTCGTCTGCATAGTGTTTATTCCTGACTGAATAATGCCGCTCTTTTGGTTGAAACTTTCTAGTTCTTGACCGAATATTGCTGCATTCTCTGTTGCGTAATAACCCCAAGTAGGATCAAAGCGAGCCGGGCAGTAGTTGTCGAGTGTAAGAAGGGTGGGTGTGTCCGTACTCTTGTGATGCACAGACCACGCTTCCATGAGAGCAGCGATGGGTTCGGAGTACGTGTTGTAGCTGTTAGGGTTGCGCACCGTCACGAAGTCTGCATTCAAAGGCATACCACCGACAACGATGCGATACGACAACAGACCTCTATGTTGAAACCCCGTTTTCAAGTAGTTCATGTCGTTTGTTCTGGCCAGGTTAGTCATCACAAAAAAGATGCTTTTCATGGATGTCACACTGACGGGGATTTGCCACTGATAGTTACCAACCGTTCCATTCGTGATCTGAGTAGAAAACGTCATCCAACTGAATGTCTGAATACGAACCATACCGTCTCGAGGATCTTTAGCTGCACTGACCAGTGCTGCATTAACGGCAGGTTCTACATCCAAACAGCTCAACAACAGTTTAGGGTCTCGCACCGTGTATTTGATGGCTGCTTGCGTTGCAGCAGATAGATTGAATTGAAAACCTTTCGTATAATCACCTGCCGTGTTGCTCCATGCAATATTGGGCGAGTAGCGTGTCGCTTGAGCTGCAGCTGCAGCAGGAATCTCGCTCCCTTCAGCTATAGCTGGTACATTTCGAAAGTGTGATGTGTATGTACCCTTATTAGCAACGTCCCCCGCTCTTTGACATGTCAAAGCATTGGTCAATGCTTCTACCGACATATTGTTTGCATTATCTGCAGTTTTACTAGCGACAGGCCAAGGTGTGAACTGATATTTCAAAACGTTGTTGACACTGTCGAGTTGGATCCATATTTCCAAACCTTCCATTACAGATAACGGTATATACTTCTCACAAGCTCCACCGAATACTCCGGACAATGGGGTGAACGTGACATCGAAACTGTACAACTCGTTGTTCTGATTTTGAGGATCCCCATTGTTCAGAAATTGCATGGTACCACTCTGAAAACCCTGAGTAGGATGACGTACCCAACCGCCGAACTCCACGAATACAGAGTTCCCTTCTAGAGTGAACAGTCCTCGTCGTTGACGAGTGACGGGTTCACCGGTACACAGTTCTGTAATACCATACAACATGTTGTACTGATCGATATCCTCCAGTATACGCCCCTGAATGTCTTTTATAGTAAATCTCCGAATGATCGATTCGGGACCTCTTTCCAAGAAGAACGAATCAGAAGGTGTCAGAGTGTTAGGAAAACTGAACTGTAGCGTCATTTTGATTTTCGTTGCTGTCGGGTCGATGTATCGACCGCTCGGGTTATGCTGAATTCTAAACACGATGGTGGATGAAGTGTCTCCTGTATACACATTCGTTCCGATACAAGGTACAGTCAACAAATGAGCTTTAGATTCCACAGCTATGGGCTTAAGCCCATAGCGCATTTTATCACTCACAACAGGATGCATGATATACAGAACACTGATTAATAAGTATAATCTTATTTTTATGCAACACTAATTGTCATTATTACTCTGATCATCGGTAGAGTCGTTGTCTGCATCGTTGGACGGTATGTTCTGAGGAACGGTCGGTGTAGATACCGATGAAGCGAGCGACCCGAGAAGTGCGAGAGGTGTTTTCTTCATCCCTCTCTTGAAAGTGTTGACTTTCTTCATACCTCTGACTTGTTTCAACCAATTACGTTTGATACCTTTCCGATGCATGTTGAGAATGATACTAAATAATGTAGTTTCTTAATTGTGATCTGGTGTCTTCCATCTGTTTCTTACGTACGTTGAACAAGCTCACATGACTCGAACCGGGTAGTTCCTCTGTTTTCACTTGATCCACAACGAGAGTCAAAACGTAAGACTCGAGTGACAAGACGTCGTTGCCGTATTCATCCACGAACTCTAGATCGATCGTGTCAATAATGTTCGTAGACACGCCCGTCTTACTTCCTGCTGATCCGGGAATGTATGTTTCGATGTATGCCGGATAGTTCGGTGTTGGAACGGTACACAACAAGTTCGTGGTTTCCAATTTGCTACCGCACGTTGCAGAAAGACTTTGGGAACCGATGTTGCATTGCACTATGATGTAGTTATGACCCGATAATCTCAATTGTGCTTTCAGTGGAGGGACAGTCGTACTCAGAATATTATCGATGGTCGGATCCAGTCCGTACATCTGACACCAATTACCGTTCATAAAGAAAGAGAAATCCTGTCTGTTCGTCTTTATCGTAAACCTGCAATCACGATCCATGTAGAGACTGTTCAATAAGGAGACATAGTTCGGTAACGTCTGCAACACACTCGCCACAGGTTGTAACGAGCCGGACACGACGAATTGATCCGTCGGATCCATCACTAAATTGTTACCAGGCCTGTAGCCCATATTGTTGTACGGAAACACATTATCATCGAATCCTGCGAACGAGAACTGCACCTCGTCGCTGTCGTCCTCTATGAGGTTCTTGAGTAAGTAAATGAGACTGTACAGTATACTGTCGAGAACGTACGGTTCCGTATTGGAAGGAGACACGTACAGTCCGTTCAGGAAAGGTGGAAAATTCGCTGAAGTAATAACTCTGCTCGTCTGAGTATCTGTAATATGATCGATGGTGGTGTACTCTCCCGTCATATAGCTGCTGTGATAAAATGTCGGGTGTTTGAGTGTGATCATTTCCACACCGACTATATGTAGTAGCCTGTCATCCAACTGAATGGGTCGTGTGAGATTGAAAGTGGGTTTATATATAGGTCCGGAATGTAAGCCCGTGGAACATACGGTGATTTTCTGCGTAGACAAGGAAGTATTCAAACTATACGCCATCTTTAGACTCACACGTGTTTTCAATGCATACTCTTATTTTCTTCGTGCTTGGTTCTATGCACTCCTCCGGTTCCAATTCCGACTCCTTACTCTCTTCTACACCCGTATATTTTTCGCTGTTCAGCGAATAATCGGCTAGTATTTTGTAACACTCGATGTTATAAAAACCGGGAAAACGCGTGTAATACCACCCCGGTGTGTACTCGATCGTGCTATACAATTCCAACTCCATTGTATTATACAACATGAGACAATAAACTTATTTTTTTAGTTACAGTTTACAAGAACACAGCAGCGTCTACAGCGTCTACAGCAATATCCTCTGCTATGATTTCAGCGTCAGCTTCTGCAGTAGGAAGATTCGTGTTTGTGTCCCAAATATCCGCTTCAGGTAATTGTGGATGCAAGTTGTGTTGTTGTTGAATGTACTGAGCAGGAGCGAGTATCATGAGAATATCGTCCCAAACAGTTCTGTGGGTTTGCGGATTCGTTGTATCTGCAAAAAACGAAACAAGATTATGTAAGCTCATTCAGCTTATTGGGATCCTCGCCCAACGTGTAGTCATGCGTAATCATTACAGATTGATCATTATTAAAGTAATCAAGACCGGGTCCGTTGGACCAAGTACCTGCGGCTGTGAAGTTCATCGTGAACTTTTGACCACCGTAGTACATGACTAAGACCTTCGTCGGATTAGTTACATCGACGTACAGAGGTGTTGTAGCGTAGGTCGATGAACCCCCACCGATATTCACTGTGGGTACATTGAAATGCAGTGCCTGAAGATATTCTGCCTGACACACACCGTTGATCTGTGTTGAACCGGTATATCCACCTGTAGCCGCATTGGGGGTTCCCGCATCAATGATGATATTGTTTCCCTTCAGTGTCAATTGAGCACATTCAGTAACACCTGAATTATCGTAACCTTGCGAGTAGGACCCCTTACCGATATTTATGTTGACGGGTCCCCAGATTTGAGTTTCTGTTGGTGTTGCAAAGAAACAACCATGCTGTGTACCTGTATTGTCATAAGTATCTAGTTGAATGAACGAGCTACCACCATAATTACCACCGGTGATGTCTGAATTAACCGTTGCTCCAGAACCGAATGTAACAGCTTCTCTTTGATTGTTCGCGCCTGCAGCATTGCCTGTGTAATCCATCGTGAGAGTGTTGAAACATCTGGTATTACCGTTGTGCGCAATGTCAGAATTGACCTGTATAGGTGTTGTAGTCGGTGCAGTTAGCGAACTCACTTGCAACGTCAGTTCACCGACGTCCATTTCGGCTTGTGTCGAGTACGAAGTCCCATTCAGAGATGCGTTCACCATGTTGCTATGTTGAATAGCACAGTATTCTTATTTTTTAATTCAGGCGAGTCTTATTGCTCTTATAGCGACGTGTGAATTGTTATTATATACATTCGGGACCTGTATAGAACAACCGTTGACATATACAAGCATATTGATCGTTTGACTAGCAACATTGCATATGTAATAACGAACAGGAGGTTGAATAAGCATATCCGTACCGTTTGCGGTTGTTATATTATTCTGTAAAACGTACGCATAATCATCAAAAGTAGTGGTACTCGTAGTGAATCCTATTTGATACCAATTGACGTTCCCCTGACAATGAAAAATAGCCGTCCCCAACAGTAACCATACTCCTTGACTGAGATTGATGGACAATATCACAGCATTGCCCGCACTGTAAGTCGTTGTGTTTGTGTTAGTGACAATTTGTATATACCCGATACAAGTCGAAGGAACAGCACTGCTGTACGAGATTGACGAGGACAGTGCGATAGGTGCCGACACCGTCAACGATCCGCACGAGAGAGATCCGGAATCCGTTTCACCCGTACACGTCAGAGTCGTGCAAGACAATGCACCGGTATCGGTTTCTCCCGAACAGCTCAAATTATCACAAGTGAGATTACCCGATATCGTTCCACCTGTAATAGGTAAACAGCTCGCGACTACACTAGCCAACCTACTTGTTAGATAGGAAGATGTGATATAACTCGACAATGTAGTCGTCAGAGATGAAGAGGTGACATAACTCGTCAATGTAGTCGTCAGAGATGAAGACGTGACATAACTTGTCAATGCAGATGTGTACTGAACGGCGCTATTATTCAGGGCATTGACGAGTTGATTTGTCGTTACATAACTCGCTAATGTACTAGTCAGAGAGGACGCAGTAACATAACTCGCTAATGTACTAGTCAGATAGGATGCAGTAACATAAGTTGCTAATGTACTAGTCAGATAGGATTCAGTAACATACAGTCGTAATGCTGTACTAATCGCATTATCCACATAAGTAGTCGTAGCTGCGGTAACACCATTAATAGTTAATGCAACAGCATTCACAATACCGCTAGTAATACTAAACAGAGTCGTATTGTTCGTGTCGGTCACAGTCAAATTCCCACTGATCACATTACTCGTTGGTGTGATGTTCAACAGTTTTCTTTTATTAGTTGCGGATACACTGAAAGATTGTACAATAGGGTGATCACCCTCTAAAGACACAGCACCTTTCAACAGACTACTCATTATACCAATATGTACACTACCACCTTATTTGCTTTCTTTGCTTTGCTGTTGCTGGTTATTAGGATCATACAGAGTAAGGATGCGTGGAGGTGCTGGTGCTGGTGCGGCTGCTGCTACCGGGATACGACTCGTTAGGTACTGATAGTCGGGCGCTAGTCTCAGAGGTCTGTTCAATTCGTTCGGAGCGTTGAATTGTTGTTTCTGTCTACTCAAACTTCTCTCTTGTTGCTCCGCACGTGCTTGTTGTTGTGAATCCTTGACGTAGCTGGTTATCTGCAGTCTGTTCGAACGACGTGCCGGTGCAGGTTGCTTAAAAGAATCCGATGTACTCAGATTCTTGGCAACGTTCTTCATGGTTTTTAACTTTTTATCGAGCTTCACCGTATCTTCCAAAAGCATTGATTTTTGTTTGCTAGGTGAATAGACGCTTCGACTTTTACGAATGTCTTCCGGTGATCTGCGTTCTCCGGGTTCTGCATCGTGTACCGTCTCTCCACGATATCCGCTGGATGACTGTGCATCGCGTATTTCATCACCGGTCACTCTCGATTTTTGTGCAGGAGGGGACAAACCGATACCGGATTGTGCTAGTAAGTCGATAGAGTGAGTACTCGTACCTGTTCTCTCGTACTCAGACACACTACTGTGCGATGGTGACACCATACGCATGGCTGCTGCAAAATCACGCGCCAACTGTTGCGTTATATTACCCAGAGCATCGAGCTTTGCGCTCGCATAAACATCCATAGGGATGAAATTCTTCGTGAACATGGGTCCTTGCTGAGTCAGCGGTATCAAACTATTGACTTGAATACCTCTACGCGCCATAACGGTTTCACCGGTGAGTAGTTGATTACGATACAGCTGCATCATCGAGACGCTGTTCACTCTCCCGACACCTTCGAACCAACTCAAGCGTGTTGCAGGATCCATAGCTGTGTCCATATATTTACGTTTCCTGTCCACCGTAGCGTAAGCGACATCTTCGTTGAGAAACTTTCTGTCCAGTTCGTACTTGTTCTGAGGGATGGGCCATACGTACTGTCTGTTATCTGTGACTATGCGTTTATTAAACTTGAAGGGGATGTTGTAATCCGCCATTACACCAAGTAATGGTTGAAACCGCTACGAAATCTCTTGTATTCTTTTTTCGGTACTGTATCGATAAACAAAAATCCGTGCGGTTGTGCTACTGCTTCCTTATACATACGCTCGAAATGCTCGAACTCCACTGTATTAGCGAACGTATCGTAGATCTGCTTGAGTTGTGTCTTATCACCGGTCTTGAAAACAGCGAACTGCGTCGTATTCAACCTGATCACACGAGGTATTCCGGTCCATGATTGTGCGAGAAGAGCAATCGTTATGGGGATGTGTCTGTGCTTTATAACGATATGCGTGAGCAGATCCTTCCGTGCGTTCGAATACAGATTCGTTCCTTGAGCATCATCCACAATAAGTAGATGCGACGGTCTAGTGAGTTGTTTCGGTGGTTCTCCTTGTCTGAAGTCCAATAAACACTGTTCGCGAATGCTTAACGGTTGGTGAGTGTGTGCTTTCTTGTACACGGTACCGTAGTCTTGTTCTTTCGTATACGTGTCCCAGTCCTTTTTCACATCGTTGAGTATACGCTGCAGTGCAACACCGAACGTGTTCTCGTCGTCGTAAGAATCTTTCTTCTGCAGGGTTGTCAGGTTACAGTACAGATCGTTCGACTGTCTCGTGGGACACAACAGAAACGTCCGCGTGACGTACCGTTTCTGTTCGAAATGACGCATGAGTGCTATACACGAATAAGTCTTCCCACTCCCTCGTGAACCGGAGAAAACAATAACAGCAGGGAGACTGATGTCGTCCTTTCCTGTTTCGATAGCATATTTGGATTTGTTCTGTTTTAATGTGACATTAATTTGATTATGAGATCTCTTCTTACTAACACTCATACTGTATTACATGAACTGATACACAGGTTGTCTAGGTATATTATGACGCAAATAAGGGTTCTCGAAACGTTCCTGAGGTACATCTGTAGATATAGACTCTTCTAATTTGCGCTGAATGTATCGATCGATACGTCTACGCACCGCTCGTGGTAGTTTGGTTTCTGCATTGTCTTCCGGTTGTGGTCGTCTGTATACGAGTGCACTCTCTGAGTCCGAAGAGGACGAACTGTTCGGATCCAAGAACGACTGTAACTTCTGCGACTCTTCCTGCACGACCGCCTCTTCTGTGTTTGTGGGTTGTGGAGCTGAAAGCGTTGCTGTATCTCTTTCCCTCTCGAGAGCCTCAAACATTTGTCTGATACGTTTCTCTCTGCCGGCTTTGAGTGCTGCTCGCTGTTTCTCCGACAACAACCTCTTTTTCTTTCCTCCTTGTTCTAACGGTTGCGGAGGTGGGACTTCGGGTAATTGCGGAGTGCTCTGCGGTTCTTCGTTCATGTTCGTGGGTAGCAGTTGCTGGGGTAAAATCATATCAGGAATTCTTTACCCGTAGCGATGTGTTCCTGAGCTTTCTTTGAGAGTTTCACGGGATTCTTATTTTTGGAAACAACGAAGTCGTAAGGCAAGTACCGTTTCGTATCGCCTCGAACTTCGAACGAGTCTGCCATCCCTCGTTTCTTTATGATACCACTGCGTGTACTCTTATCGGTGGCGAATTCGTAGTCGTGTCTCTTCACTATTTGCACGGGTGCAGAGAGGGTGCTACCTCTCTCTTTACCGAAGATGCCCGGTGTTTTGTAGTGTCTGTGCATCGACCCGGGTTGCAGACTCGTGTACACACCTGCATAGTATTTACGTGTCTCTTCCGTTCTGCGTATACAGTAGTTCACGTAATGCTGTTCCATCCCCGGAATCAGCATCATGGCGGGCATGTATCTCACTCCTCGTTGCTTGCTGTTCTCTCCTTCCGGACTCTCGAAGAATTCTTGTATCATTCTATGATTGAGGTATCTGTTATACAGATCGAGAGCGTTCGGAATGGCAACCTCGAGTACTTTCTTACCGAACATTTTTTCTTGTTTATCGATGAGTCTTCTTAACGACCGATTGAATCTTTCGACGACACCCAACCTTCTTTTCGAACCGGTACTCGCCCTGAACACCGTCAAACGAATATTGTTGTTGTCGCAGTACTGCTTGAAAACACCCATGAATTCTGATCCTTCGTCCACGTACAATCGTTTCACATCGAAGTGTACTTTGTTATGGAACTCTTTGAACCCGTTGAGTACGTTCGCCTCGTGTTTCATGTTTTCACGTATGCGGACGAAAGACCTCAGCACTAATCCGGAATCTTTGTTATTGAGGAGTATGCGTGAACTGTTATCGTTCCACGCTCTCTCCTCCATAGCTTTGACGTTCTTGACGTAATCAACGGGCTCGGCGAACGCGTACTTGGTGTTTATATTAATGACGCAGAGTATGGCTTGTAGGATACGCTGACCTTTACTGTTCTCCCAAGGTTCGAACATGAGATCCGCTTGATAACTGTCGGGTTGATCGGCATAGATAGGAAACCAATGAATATCTTTGGGACGTCTCTTGAGTGAGAGTTCGTCGTTGATTTCTTCGAGTCGTTTCTCGGGTGGAGGTTTCTCATGGATCGTATCCTTGTACAGATCGAGAAATTTAGATAGATGCATAATTAATATACTCTGCACCACACAATCTAAAAAACAGAAATGAGTCACGACAGAGAATTGGAGTGGGCGTTGAATGCGTCGAAGGAAGATCAGCAGCGGAGACGTGAGCCGGAGACAGCTGCAACAAAAGCAGCTTATCCCGATAAGAATAAACCACACCAGCCTACATTCGTAAACAGGGGTAGTGTGTTACCACCTCTGTGGCTTATTCCAGGACCGTTATCCAAAGACTCCTCAAAGTATATACAACTGTTACCTATAGAGTCGGGTCGGAATGGAGGATCCACGAGACAATTCTACGGGAACATGTTCAGAATATACGAATGGATAAGTTTCACGCTGACGTTCATACATAGGAACGAGTTCAGGTCGGGTAGTTATCAAAAGACTCAAACGATCGAACTAGCAACGAAGCATCTTCAGTTCGGACAAGCGTTCAGAGATGCAGACTCGAAGTTTGCTATCGCAACGAACATGTACCGATTGTTCGATCGGACGCTTCGTAAATACAGCGAGCTGCGTGCATCTACCGAACTGCGTTCGAGTGCGAACAAAATGAAGATCAAGGTATGGGACAGACTCGTGGAACTGTACGCTATCATTGCGAATCACTTGCAGGAGTCACACGACTGGCTCATGCATCTGGAGAGGAATAACGGAATAGGAGAAGTGATGGAACAGTCGAAGGTGTGGCGTCTGTTCCGCGGAGTGTGGGAGAACTGGTCGGCGGACGAATTCAACGCTCTGTTTGATGAAACAAAACACAAAGCAGCACCCGGTCTCTCGAAAGAACAGGCAGACGAGCGTATCCGTTCGTTTCTAGGTTCCAAGATCAATAAACGCAACACTCTGCGTGGCGTACGGGATTTCTTGGCGGGTCATAAACGTAAGAATCGTGCTGCATCCGTGATACAACGAGCGGTACGTCGACGCGGCACCAGGGAAAACGATGCGTTCTATCGGTTCTTGGACGCACCGGACAGTCCGATGGATTTCAATATGGATGTAAACACGGACGAATTCGATCCGTGGAAGGCATGGAACGATGACCATGGTGATACACACGAACAGAACGAGGATCACACGCAGTTCGATATGGACGCTCCGGACGAGTATGCACACTTCGATGCGGATGTTCCGGAACAAGACACACACGCGACAAACGAAGACGAAGCTGCAAGTAAAATATCCCGTAACTTACGTAACCTCGTACGCAACAAATACATTTTCAGGGGGTCACGTCCAGGGTACAGTCACAAGGCGTTCGTGTTGTGGTGGTACGATAGTACGGACGGTTCACGAGGCGTTTTGGCACAAGGAATACTGAAGAAACGTCAATGTCAAGGAACTCTACCGTCGGGAGCGAGATGCAAGACGGAGTGCGTACTGGGTTGTGAATACTGTTTCTTTCATCTCAGGGACATCAAGCATTTACAGATCAGACAGACATTCACGACGTATCCGAACACAGAGAGACGGACAGAGTTAGGACTGTTCGCTCTTTCCAAGGAAGGAGGGGTGGTGTTCAGAGCCGGAGACGATATCATGGACTTCTTGGGCGATGAACTGACTATGGCGGCGAGACAAGCGAGGTACAGAAACGTCGAAAAGACACGCTATTTGATACATCTGATACAAGACTCGAGGAACAAACACCAAATCGTCTATAACGACGGGACGTTCTTACGCACAGTAGCGAGTCTAGCTCAACACTCGGATCATCCGAACGCTGAGATACGCGCACACAACCAGAGAGACGCCATGACTCTTTTTGCCACTCAAGACATACATAACGGAGAAGAGATAACCATACCGCATCGGAACGGTTTCAACATAGACGACCCTCTTCCGGGGACACCTTTCACTCTGTACTTTCACACGTTTCAGATACGTACACCAGACAGGTTACCAGGTCAGGCAAGGTTACATAAGACGTACCGTTCCGACAATAGGGACGGTCGGTTGCAGCGTCCGGTAACGTATTACGGTACGCTGCCAGGAGAAGGCGATAATACGAGTAAACGGTACACGATGGGTGGACAGAAGCTGGGTCAAAGATGGGACCATCGATACATAAATGCACCGAAACGTTCCCGAAGATACCCAGTGAAGTTATGAAAAATAAGATAGTGTGATTACATTACAACGCATTCATTCGATTGCACTATGGGGAGAAAAAGAACCAAGCCGTTCGGTCCTGTGTTTATGACGAAGGCACAGGCGAGACGTAGCGCAGCAGCAAGGAATGCATGGAAGAATAAGACTCCAGAACAGAGAGCCGCTCATCTCGCCAAATTACATGCGGGTAGAAAAAAGTGGCACGCGAACAAAAAGAAGTGGGGCGATGACGTGGACTTCAGCTTTAATAAATAAGGTTTATCTCTATTTACTGAGATCAGTCCAGAGAGTACTCATGCCGCGAGGAGTGTGGAACAAGCCTAGACCACTGAGCAAAAAGGCTATACGCAGACAAACAAAGAGAAGCATCACACACAGAGCACTGTGGGACGCTAAAACGAGTGAGCAAAAAGAACAGATCCTGCAACGCCTAGCGTTGTGTCGGCAGAAAATGAAAGAGTCGAGGGAGCATAAAAAGAAAGAGGGGGATCATGAAGTAATAGATTTAACAGCGGATGTTTAATAACAACAAGCAGCAAATGACCATGTTCAAATTGTGAATTCTGTGCATCTTTGTTCTGAATGTATGAAACTGTAACTTTGTAACATCTAAGACATCTTTGTCTATGCATAAAGAGGTACCGACTTGATCGATCATGTCGTAAGCGTCCTTCCTCTGTATGTCTTTATAATAATCACTCGTGATCATATCTTCACGTCCGTACCGGACAAGATCCCTTTCTATAGCATGGTTGAGTCGTCCGTACTTCTGTCCACCTCTGTGCCATTCACTAGCGAAAGAGGCTTGGGGCGAGAACTGCTCTTCGGGACACGTAAAATCCAAACCACTGAACTGAGCCCCGAACATGTTTTCGTTCAGGACGTTCCCACACCCACCCATATTCGTCCCCCCACACACTTGTATGCCTTGCACATCATCTGTTATGATACAAGTCACATCCGTATTCCCACAAACACAACAAGCGAACGCACGCGATAAGGGTTCACAAGGGACACAATCGCTGTCCACTTCTCTCTTCAATTGTTTCAAAATAAGTTCGCATCTGGCATTTATTTTATTCATGGTTACATTAGGACAAAGAGTGAGTCTTATATTTTCTTGTAAGTCAAACATAATTTTTTACGGTAATGAGTCAATAAATAATCGTAACACAGTCACGTGTTGAAGGCATGCGTCACTTCCAAACTCAGGCCACAGGCATCTGCTCTTATCCATACACAAGTGACCTTAACGGTGAGGCGCATATTGTTGCAATCCGTCTTGATTGCAGCCACAGCTTGAGCGTCACGCACGGAACAGTAAAGCCCTACCAATTGCCCGTCCGCTTCTTTGAAAGGTAACCTCCAGTTCATAGTACTCTCACCGTTCTTTTCGATGTGAGCTCGTAACCGTTCGCCCAGCTGTTCCAAATGATCGATGAAGCGAACGAACTCCATGGGATCTTCACTGACGGGTAAGGGTGTGAGACAAACTCTGCATCTACCGGTCTTGATGTCTTCCTCGAACTTGGGTGGAAAGAGTTCGACGTTGCAAGGGGGTGAAGTCAGATAAAGACCGAAAGCTCTGCCTTCTTCGACGTATCTCTGTCCCACATGATACACACTGAGTTCGTTGTTCAATTCCTTCTTTCTGTTGACGGCTAAGATATAAGAGGACACTGCAGGATAAGGGTCGGGTTGGAGTCGTTGTTCGATGGCTGTGACGGGCTGAGCGATCCATGCATCTTCACGCATGAGCACAGGGTTGTTTTCAGGAATATCAGAGAGACTGTCGTAAGAATCCTCGGGTGTGGTGACCTGTTTAGACACGGATTGTCGAGTAGACACGGACATTCGATTAGGCACGGACTCATACGGTTCTTCTCCCACTCTGAGTTTCTTTTTGAGTATCCTGGTAGGTTCGTTCTGGGGGCGGTTCATAACAAGGTCCATTTTCCGTTGGGCTGAAGGTGAAACAAATTTTCGCATAGCGGTAATGCTGAGTCAAGGTGTTATGCTGTGATAATGATAACAAACCTTTCATGATAACAACTCTAATCTATTATCACCTTTTATTTCAAGAGTGAATGCAGTACCATGAAGCGTTCGTACATAGTCACCGATGATGGTCTGAAAGAAATTCAAGTCATGAATAAGAAACAGTTCCCCTGCAGTCCTACCACACCGCCTGAAGATTTCACCCAACAAGACATAGCCGATCTGTTGCACGCTCTCGATTTACCGGACATAAAGAACTTCGAGGAATGGAACACTAAGAGGAAAGAGGACACGTCCACCATACCTACATTTGCCATGGAGGACGAGCACAGTGCACTGATGAACTGTATGGATGAAATAATCATGGTACACAGATGCAAGAAGTGCTACGTGTTCCTGTGTTGTGCTAGTCACGTGTATCATCACCCTAACTGTTGGTTCACGGATGTGAAGGGTCAAGCTACATGGAGAATGCTTCAGAATATATATCATTACAGGTTCGATGTGTTTCAAAATTGTATGAAGGGGTGGGAAGACTACTGCTACGAGCCTTTCAATGTGAATAAGCATATGAAACCGACGTTTGCTCCTCAGCATGTAGGACTGTTTGTTAGGTGTTTCACGTGTGCTAGATGTACTTTATTCGATCACGAGCAGTGTCATGCTTCCTATCACAATCACACTATCCATAGGCTGTAAAAAATAAGTTTTGTAAATTAATATTTTGAACCACTTTCACGGTATGGAGGACTTTTTTGTGGGAACAGTAAGGGTACAGACTATCGCTACTGTAGAACAGGGTCGTCGTCGTTCTCATTGCGAAGACGATTTCAAACAAATACAAGCCCCATATAACGATGTACCCAAACACGTCTGTTTCGAGGAGTGTAACAAAGAGAACGATGTTTTCGTTTGTTTAAGACTTATACAATGCATACAGTCAAGTGCAGGCATGTGTACTATGAGTTAATGAAAGGGTAAAAAATCACTTTTCATCCTTGACTTCAGCGTCCCACTCAGCTCTGTCCAAAACCTCTCTGAACTTCTTTCCCAACTCAGATGCGAGTGAAGAAGGATCCATCGCGAAGATCAGGTCATCCTCATCCTCCTGGATCTTTGCCTTGGGGGCGAAATACTCATACTGACAAGCAAGGTAATCATTCACGTCATCCTGAGTCACACAACGCCAGGAAAGTTCGTAGTTAAGAGCGTCACGGTTGCGAATGTAGTAAGCTACATTCTTGAGCAGTTTTTTCGTGTACAAGCCAAGCAGATTTTTGGGAGCAGGAATTGGTGTAAAGACTTGAGACCCCTCAGGCTTTAGAATGCTCCGCCCAGGGGTTACTGTACGGTGCCTCGGTTGTTTCACAGGTCTGTCTGGTGTCTTAGGCTGCGTGGGTTCAGGGGTAGTGTAAGGGTCTGTAAGAAAAAACAGACACGGAAAGAAATTTAGACACGGACTGGTAAGTAGACACGGACTATTAAATATAGACACGGACTATTAAATATAGACACGGACTATTAAATTGACACGGACTATTAAATAGACACGGACTGGTATTTAGACACGGACTATTATTTAGTCACGGACTATTACTTAGACACGGACTATTATCTACACACGGACTTACCATTAGACACGGGTATGGCTTTTGACTCGGACTGTACACGGGCACGGACTCTCTCGAATGCTGATTGGCGTGAAGCGAAATAGGCCTTTTCTGCGTCCATGGTGATAACAAAATGGTTGTGATTAAATTCGACCTAGGAATGAGGTAGACACGGACCACACACGGACCGGACATTTTCCGTGTCCATGTGCACGGTCATGTGCACGGACTTTCTCCGTGTCCATATGCACAGCCATATGCACTGACGTATGTACGGTCGTGTCCGCATCCATATGTACAGACACGGACACCCCCGGTGCGCATGCGCACGCGCGACCTCTTTCCGAAACCTCTTTCCGAAACCTCTTTCCGAAACCTCTTTCCTAACCCTCTGAACCGTGCCTAACTTGTTATCACTACCCGTCCCAACCATGTCCAGCCCCTACGTCCGATACCTCAGCACCACGTCCGAGTCTGATGCAGAGTCCGTGTCTAATGGTAAGTCCGTGTCTACTTTATTATCCGTGTCTATTTCAATGTCCGTGTCTATTTTGTTGTCCGTGTCTAACTTTTTTTCCGTGTCTGTTTTCTTTTCCGTGTCTATTTTTAGCTCCTGTCGCTTCGCTCTCTGCCACCATTGATCCACCCCCCGCTACGCCTATCCCATCGGAACGTGCCGACCTCTCGCCCGAGCGAACCGTACACGCGCCCACGTACACAAGTTTTCCTTCCGACTTCGAGACGCAAGTCGAGCAGTCTTCCGACGACGAAGGAAGCGAGCATTCTTCCGCTTGTCAGCCTCGCGACGAACAAGGCGCGCGGAGCGATCATTCATCACCTTTTTTTGATGCGCGACCTTCCCCTCCCTATAACCCCACTTACGACAACACCGCTTCGCACCCTTCACCCGCGTATGACCCCGCGAACTACGAACCCGCAACACCGACTTCGCCTGCATATAACCCGGACGACGATCGCAAACGATCGGCCGCCGATTCTGATTCGTCCGTTGAAATTGTATCCCCACCGAAGAAACGTTATATTAGTCTTGCGGAGCGAAATCCGTCCTTCATGGTACGAGAACTCGTCTCCATTGTGAACGAGTACCGCGACGATCTTCAAGCGCGCATACCCGTAGAAGACGCCGACATTAAACAGCAATTGAGCGAAGCGTTCGATCGGATTATCGAGGAGAGCAAACGCGTCACCGGGCGTTTGAACATGCGTACGCATTCGTACGAACTGTTCAGACATCCTAAAAACGATTTTATTCAAGTGTGGCCACAAGGCAAGGCCGCTGTCACCACTCGACTGCGAGCGGACGGTCTCATATTCGATCCCGAATTAAATCAGCCACTCAATCATCTCTTCGCTCACCCCCTGCTTGACGAATATGAACATCCACCTTTGTCCGGAAAATTCTTCGCTAGGCTTCGTATCCCGACCAAACTTACCAGTATCCAGCTGCGCGACGAGCCGGGACAGCCTAAACCTTTGTGTACTCAAGTGAACGATTTCGTCGTTTCACTCGACCCCTTCGCGGTGTTCCGCTTAGTTGCCAAGGACGCGCACTTTCGCTCGTTCAGGCAACCTAAGTATGGTTATTCGCTCGGCAAGCCGGTGGACACTAATCTGAGCGAGAATACCATCCATCAATGGACCTTCGGAACGGACGCTGCCATCGCTGAAAGAGTTGTGGACCTCGCTGAGGGAACTCCAAGAAAGAGTCGCAAGAGTATCAAAAGACATAGAAAATGAAGTGTGTGCTTTGCTTGATTTGTGTTTGTATCTTGTTTGCCAAACTGACGGCCTTTTAAAAATATAATGTAAAAATAATTTATTTAATTTGTTTATCTTTTTTTATTTATTGGCGCATGTCACCCACCCCTCTCCCACATGTTCCCTTCGCTCTCCTTTTATAAATGGGGCCCACCACGGCGCATGCTACCCACCCCTCCTCCCACACGCTCCCTTGCTCTCCTTTTATAAAATGGGGCCCACCAACAATCAACCCATGTACCCACCCCCTCGCTCCCTGGGCGTCCCATCGCGTGTCCAAGGGTACTACCTTGGATACCCCTGGGAGCTTCTTGGGAGCGCGTCGGTGGAGCATGTTGACTCTTGGTGCTGTCCTTTCGGTATATTTATCCGTGTGCGGAGTATCTCTTCGGAGTATTTTTATCCGTGTGCGGAATTCCACCGACTGTCTCTTCGGAGCGCGGACCTCCCCATGCGCGGCTCTCCCCTTGTGCGGACCTCCCCGTATGCGG
>Ga0208867_1000156_pt1 | contig 22294 bp, 20 predicted proteins | sample CryBogCBE05Oct08_FD_185505 | JGI IMG/M metagenome (GOLD analysis project Ga0208867, IMG submission 185505) | Freshwater microbial communities from Crystal Bog, Wisconsin, USA - CBE05Oct08 (SPAdes) (version 2) | ecosystem: Environmental > Aquatic > Freshwater > Lake | place: Crystal Bog... | reverse complement strand
CAAGTCGCACCTGTAAGAAGCTCAACCAAGAAATGATGGAAATGATTGAAGAAAGGATTCTGGAAGGTTGGAGCCCGGAACAAATCGCGGGTCGGTTTAAGCTTGCTGGCAATAGTATTAGTCATGGAACTATTTACCGGCACATTTGGAAAAACAAAAGTTCTGGCGGCTCTCTCTACAAACATTTGAGACATTCTGGAAAAAAATATAACAAGCGTTCCTCAGTAGCAGCAGGTCGAGGGTACATACCTATCGAAGCAGAGCTAAAATCTATGAAACTTTCGGACCCCTTCGATCGCGTGATCGATTTCATTGCCTATCGGAAATCTTGCGGCCCTAGAAACGCTTTAAGTCCTAGATTCATCCATCTTGAGAAATTGTAGCAAATAAGACTGATAAGCTCCATGAGGATAGGACTTTGCCAATTTTTCAAATTGAGATTTCGAGATATAGCCTTTGTTAAAAGCAATTTCCTCTAAACACGCAATTTTCAGGCCCTGCCTGGCTTCCAAAGTTTGAACGAACTGAGAAGAGCTCAGAAGCGCTTCGTGAGTTCCGGTATCCAGCCAAGCCACTCCTCTTCCGAAAAGCTCAACACTCAGGGTTCCCTCTTGTAGATACATTTGATTGATGTCGGTAATCTCTAATTCTCCTCGGGGTGAAGGCTTTAGTTTCTTGGCAAAGTCAACGACTCGACTGTCATAAAAGTACAGTCCTGTAACAGCCCAATTTGATTTGGGCTTTTTTGGTTTTTCTTCAATGGAAATTGCTTTTCGATTTTTATCGAATGTGACCACCCCGAAGTGCTCAGGATGAGGCACGTGGTAAGCGAACACAGTTGCACCCTGCTTCTTTTGCGATGCAGACTCGATTCTTTTGGGGATATCTTGACCATAGAAAATATTATCCCCTAAAATAAGAGCACAAGCTGTACCATGGATGAACTTTTCACCAATGAGAAAGGCTTGAGCAATGCCTTCTGGTTGAGGCTGCGAAGCGTAAGAGAAATACATCCCCAAATCACTTCCATCGCCCAATAAACCTTCGATCATCGGAAGATCCCTCGGAGTACTGATGATCAAGACTTCACGAATTCCAGCAAGCATGAGCACCGACAGCGGATAATAAATAGTCGGTTTATCGTAAACAGGAAGAAGCTGTTTAGAAATCGACTTAGTCACAGGAAAGAGCCTTGTTCCAGTGCCTCCGGCGAGTAAAATGGCTTTCATGAATTACCTTTCCTACCCCTGTGAAGTCGAGTCTATAGTGTGATCAGAAGCTTCCCACACTACCCCCCCCCACGAGTCCCTGTAGACACTTGCTTGCGCATCTCTTCTACTTCGCGCTTTTGAATGACCTCAGCTTATCCAAGAACTAACCCAAATTTTAGAACCTCAGACACGGCATGTTAGTTGAGTTACTTCACCGAAGTTTTTTCTGTCAAGTCTTATATTTTCCCTACTACAAGACCTTTCAAGCTAGAAATATCAATTTTTAAAGTTTCACATCTAAAGATCGTCAACCTGTTTCGGGATCGTTGCCCCCCCGACGAGGGCTACTTTACCTCATGAGGCGTAACAAAATTACGTATTACTTTCAATCTATGAAATTCAGTAACCCTTGCTCGTTGTCCCAGACCAGGAGACTTGTTTTTAAGCTTCATCATGTCTTTTTTTCAAAAGGATCCTGCGTGGCTTGAGCTCAAGATCATGCTACCCAGATCATTGATCCATCCTTTTGGGTCTTTCCAAAGATTTGATAGCATCCCTCCTTGTTTTTTTTGGATTTTGGCTACTCAATAATCCAGATTTTCTCAAAGAATGCAGAGTAATGCGTCCAAGATTCAGTTTTGTGCATGTCGTACCCCACCGATCTTACGTGAAAAAAAGTCTAGGACTCGTGCATAGTTAAACATTGCTACCCTCATCTACATGACTCACTATGAGAAAAATCCTCAAAACGTCAAGAACAGAGCCCTCAGAAACCTAGGAAAGCTTCTCTAACGGATCAAGCCAGTAAGCTATCCCAAAAAGGATGAATCTTAAAAAAAACTGGAAAAAATCAATTTAACATGTTTCATTTCGAGAAGAAGGAAGGGAACTATGGATTTTTCATTCACAGAAGATGACAAGCAGCTTCAAGAACTCGTCAAAAAATTCACCCGAGAAGAAATCATTCCACAGGCTTCGCATCATGACAAAACAGGTACGTTTCCTCTAGAAATTGCTAAAAGCGCTTGGAAACTCGGATTTATGAATACCCATATCCCTGAAGCCTATGGAGGTCCAGGTCTCAGTGCTGTGCAAGGGTGTCTGATCACAGAAGAACTCGCTTATGGCTGCAGTGGGATCACCACAGCACTAGAAGCGAACCATCTGGCAAGCACCCCGGTACTACTTGCAGGAAACGAAGAACAAAAGAAAGAATTTATAGGAAGACTTGCTTCAGAACCCGTCTTTGCCTCGTATTGCGTCACCGAACCCCAAGCAGGCTCTGACGTGGCAGGCATTCAAACGCATGCCAAAAAAGTAGGATCAGACTATGTCCTTCATGGATCCAAAATGTGGATCACAGGAGCAGGTTTTGCTAACTGGTTTTTTGTGCTTGCTGTCACCGATGCATCGCTCAAGCATAAAGGACTTACAGGGTTCATCGTTCCAAGCGACACTGCAGGAATCCTAGTAGGTAAAAAAGAATGGAATATGGGTCAACGAGCAAGTGACACCCGCGGACTCACTTTTGAGGAAGTCAAAGTCCCTGAGAAATACCGCCTAGGACAAGAGGGAGATGGATTTAAAATAGCTATGGCCGCTTTTGATCACACAAGACCTCCTGTCGCCATGGGTGCAGTTGGAGTTGCAAGAAGAGCCATGGAAGAATCTATCCGATATTCCAGTACACGCAAGACATTCGGAAAATCCATCCAAGAATACCAAGCTATCAGCTTCATGATCGCAGATATGGCAAAGAATATCGAAGCAGCAAGACTTTTAGTTTATAAATCTGCCTGGCTACTTGATCAAGGAAAACGTAATACCCAATTTGCCTCTTTTGCCAAGGCTTTTGCTGCCGACACAGCCATGCAAGTCACCACAGACGCCGTTCAAATCTTTGGAGGCTATGGCTACTCTCAAGAATATCCCGTAGAAAAACTCATGAGAGATGCTAAAATCTATCAAATTTATGAAGGCACTAGCCAAATTCAACGCTTAATTATCGCTAAAGAAATCCTTTCCCAGTAACTAAAGAACCTCCTTCCAAAAAAAATGAGAGACAAAACGAAGATTCATCTGAACGAGCTTTCAGAAAGAATTTTATCTTTTTGCTAAGAGACAAAGGAAGCTAGAATTAAAAAACGGCAATGTCACTAGGTGCGCAGGAAATAAAATCTCTCAAAACAAAAGCCCAAAATCAAGTAAATACTGACAAATAGGTTTGAAAAAACGATTTATTACCGACAGGTAGAGACATAAGAGAAAATCGAAGCAAGCTTTTTTTATTGCAATATAAATTGATCAAGGAATCAGAAAATGAAACACAATCAGAGAAAAATAGAAGCTATTTTTTCTATTTTGAAAAAAATTTTATAAAATGATTTTTTTATCACCATTTGAGACTGCAAATGTACGTGGAAATTCAATTTCTAAAAATTTATTCCTTAAGATGAAGCATCAATTATAAACCTAACAACATAAAAACGCGATTTTTCGATAGGATCTAAGTCTAAATCGCTCTGAGTTTTTTTCTCAGTCTCCACTATAACACTCATTAGTAATTTTACATCTTTTTTCTTCCAAGGATGTAGCATAATTAAAATTATTTACCGAGAAAGAATCAAACTCTGAAGAATAGCCTGCTCTTGGGTTCAATTTATCGACTAATCTTCGAAAGATATATTGAATATGATTATATTTTTCAACTATGAACTTTTGTCTTTCATTATTTTTTTATATGAATTTAGATATTTATTTTTAATATTTTTATTAAAACCTTAATGGAGGCAAATGGCCATCTTTACTTTTTGGTTCTTTATTATAATTCAAGCGTTGGTACTACGAAAAAGTTTTTAATTTAAAAGTTTGATCAGATCCTATCGCATTGTTTGAATTATCAGTGTTTAGATTGACGTTATGCCAACGAATATCATTAATATAACAACCTCTATCAAATGTACTAGCATCCAATTGATCCTGACTTTGTTCAGTTGCCCCTGATTGTATTGACTTGTCTTTGATTACTTAGTCCCACAACCTAAAGTTAGACAAACCACGGACACAAATAGAATGTAAAAATTAGATATACGCAACATGCTCGTGGAATTATACATTAAATCAAGCACTGCGTGCTATACCTTAAAATCCCTCATAAAATCATGAAATTCATTTTTAAAAATCAAAGGGACCCCTAACCAATGAATTTTCATAAGAATAAAGATTAAAATTTAATAAATTACTATTAATAGTCATTAAAGTCAATTTTTTTACTGTTTATTTCCAAGCGAAAGCACTATCCATCAACACAACATCCAAGTTACAAGACTCGAGTCTACGTAGACTAAGTAGCCAAAAATTAATTTGAAAAATAGATTTTTAATCGCCTCCTCGTATCACATCAGAAAAAAGATTCAAAATCAGATACTTATAATAAATAAATTTTAACAATATAACTTAGATTAGAAAACTATCGTCAAATTCAACATTCTTTGATTGGGCTGAAGAGAACGGCTCGAATCCATCGAAGAGCATGTTAAAAATCAAGCCATGGGTCTTTTCTTCAAGTAACTTCATTAATAGACCTCATAGAGTATTAAAATAATTGCATCAAAAGCCCAAGTTTCACCTCCGACGCACATGAAGCCAATCAGAGAAAACCCCACGGATCGTAAAAAATCACTTAAGAAAAAGCGTCGCAGGAAATTGAGTAAAAATCAGCGAATTTTCGTTTCAATGCAATTGTTTGCTCAAAACTTAAGTCATTTGACTTGATTTGTGAAATTGATGGTAGCGTCCTTGGAGCTTCAAAAGATCTTCGTGACTTCCCTGTTCCACGATAGAACCTTGCTCTAAGACCACAATCCAATCCGCATGCTGGACAGTTGATAAGCGATGAGAGATGATCAAAGTGGTACGATGAACCATAAGCTCTTCTAAAGCTTCTTGAACTGCGCGCTCTGAAACAGTGTCTAAGCTTGAAGTAGCTTCGTCAAGCACAAGAATCGGAGCATCCGAAAGAAAAGCTCTTGCAATAGAAAGTCGCTGACGTTCTCCTCCTGAAAGCTTTTGTCCTCGATCTCCAATGATCGTTTGCCATCCTAAAGGTAATTTTTTAATAAAATCAGTTGCATGCGCTTGTTCGGTTGCTTTTTGAATTTCATCCAAAGAAGCATTCAAGCGTCCGCAACGGATATTTTCTTCAACAGTATCATTGAATAAGAATATATCCTGACTAACAATAGCAATCTGTCTTCGTAAATCTTGAATAGAAAAGTTCCGAATATCTATCCCATCAATTTCAATACTTCCTTTTTGAACATCAAAAAGCCTTGGAAGTAAACTCACAAGCGAACTTTTTCCCGCCCCACTTGCTCCGACAAGCGCAATGACTTTTTGATGAGGTACAGTAAAACTCACTTCTTTTAAAACTAATTGACCAGGTCTATCTGGATACGCAAAAGAAACTTTTTTAAAATCAATGCTATTTTTAAATTTTGACAAACCTTGAGAATCTTTCGATTCTTGAATATGAGATTGCCATTGAAGAATTTCTTGCGTGCGATCGATTGCTGCAGCAGCGTGACTCAATTTAATATTGATATCATTCATAGTACGCACAGGATTAATCATCATAGAAAAGGTGGTAAAAAAAGCAAATAAATCTCCTGTCGTCATTCTTCCATCAATGACCTGCAGACCTCCGTAATAGATGAGCGGCGCTAAAGAAAATGCTGTTAAAAGTTCTACTAAAGGATGGGATGCTTCCTCAACAGCTGCTGTCTTTAGAAAGATTTTTGCGTAATTTTCATTTTGTTGATAGAACTTCTTCGCAGTGTATGCTTCTAGTCTAAAAAGCTTGATGGTACGAATACCTGTATAACTTTCTTGAAGAATCGAATAAAAGAGAGTACTGATCTCACTTATTTTTACAGTATACCTTTTCAAAATGCTTCCTGTTTTTACAAAAACTATCGCCAAAATAGGAATCACCAAAAACGTTACAATCGTCAGCCTCCAATTCAGCTTGAGCGCGTAGCCAACAAGAAATAAAAGAGTAATAGGTTCTCGAATGATCATATTAATACACCCCAAACCCACATCAATATGCTGAGGATCTGCGACTGTACGAGAAATCAGTGTACCTGTACTTTGTGCAGTAAAATAATCTGCTGAAAGACCAAGGAGGTGTTGGAAAATTTTATTTTTTATATTTTGATTCACACGAATGATAACAATACGAAGTAAGTAGTAATGAGTAAAACGTACGAAGAAATTTAAAAAATAGATCCCAACGACAGCAAAAGTAAACCAAATGAGATTAGATTGATCTTTTTTTACGATGACGTCATCTAGCATGTACCTGACGACAGGCGCAGGTCCCAATCGAATAGCAGACAACGGAATAGCTAAAAGGATACAAGTGACGATATACCAAAAATAAGGTCGGATATAGGGCCTGAGCTTGAATAGAGACTGAAACACGACTGAAGGTACCGAATGGGAGCGAGCCTGTCAATCAGGTTGTTCCATTTGGGTGTTTTTTAAAATTTTGTGTTATTGGGTTGTCATGAATAAGGCAATCTTTTTAGACCGCGATGGAACGATCAATGATGACCCCGGGTACCTGAAAGACCCCGAACAATTAATTTTATTTCCTCAGGTGGGAGAAGCCCTTTTTTTGTTACAACAAGCGGGTTACAATCTGGTCATCGTCTCTAATCAGTCAGGAGTAGGCAGAGGCTTGATCAACAGGGAGCAGTTAAATCAAATCCATAAACGTTTGGATGAGATTTTAGCATCTTTTTCGGTAAAACTCGACCATTACGCTCTTTGTTTGCATCGCCCTGAGGAAGGCTGCGCTTGTCGTAAGCCTGAACCTAAAATGATTGTAGACACTGCAAGAAGCCTCAACATTGATTTAACACATTCTTATATGGTGGGAGACAGAATCTGCGATTTAGAAGCAGGACGAAGGGCCCGTTGCCGCGGGTCTCTCCTCGTGCGAACAGGGTACGGTCGTTTCACAGAATCCAAGATGACTCAGGGACAAGCTCTTTTTATAGCAGATACCCTTTGGGAAACAACTCATTGGATTCTGCAACATGGATAGACATATCCGGGATCAAGCAATTGTCCTTCGTTGCGTTCGTCTTGAACCTAGAAGTCAGATTTTGACCGCTATCACAAAGACCTCAGGAATGATTCGGGTAGTAGCAAAGAATTCGATCCATTCTAAAAGGCGGGGAGATGCTCTTTCTTTGTTTACCGTTTCCGATTGGATCTTTTACCAAAAAAGATCAGCTTCTTTGGGAGTTTTAATTGATGCAACTACCAAGTATTTTTTTGAGCCTTTACGAAAAAACTATCCTAAACTTTGCTTGGCAAGTGCGTTCAATGAATGCCTCCTGTGTGTCGTACCTGAACAACTGGGATCACCTGAGTTTTTTCGCTTGCATGCTCACGCCCTACTTGCACTCGCTGAGGAAAAAGTACTACCTACACTTTTCATGCTCAATGTTTACTTAAGCAAGCTCTTGCTTTTTATGGGAAACAATCCTGAGTGGAGGCATTGCTTGGGATGTTTTTGCAACTTAGAAAGTTTATCTCTTGAAATTCAAGTGCAACCCTCCATTGCTCAAGGAGGGTGGCTTTGTCCCCATTGCTCTTTTACAGATAGGACATTACCCGTAGTCGTTCTTTGGCATTACGAAAAAAGCTTGCGCCTTCCTATAAGTGAGTTACTTCAAGAAAAAATGAGCTCCTTTCATCAGAGTCTTTGGTTTAATTGGTTCAACGATCATTTGCATTACCATGTCGCTGGATGGCGCTCTTTAAAAAGCCTTGCCTTTTTCTTAGATGAAAATCGTTTTGAAAGACTCTTTTAGTTCGAACAAACAATGGTAACGATCCTTCAACTTTTGATCATTTGATGACAACAAAATATCAATTGACTCAAATCTCAGGTTGATCCGTAATCTGACTGAGCTCGTTTGCCTGATGCTCAAAGACCGAATTCGAAATAAGTACTTAAATCCCTCGAAATTAAAAGAAAACTTCGAAATCTGAATACCTCGCTCGAAGATCTTCTTGATGAAGACAACGTTGTCTGAACCATTGAAAACCTCTGAAAGAGGCCTTCGGCATACCATGCTGCTTTTGCTGCCGCGAAAAATCCCTACCTATCAATTAGGCCAAAACTGTTCCCCCTCCACCGTATCAATAATAGCTATTAAAATCAGACCGCAACCCTCTTTCGATATTTCATTCCAAATCCACAAAGCCTTTTTTTATCATTCGTATGACCTCAGTATTAGTGAGACTTCATGACTTTTCATGCGGTCAAAAATTTACGCATTGATTAAACTTTTTTTATGAAGACATCGATATTTCAATCGAAAAAACTTTGGATTCGATCAGCAAGAAAAAGCAAAGGCTCGAAACTGGCTGCCATTTCACATTAGCTACTGATTTTTGAGATTGTAGACCCTTCAATAGATTAAATCTAATTAAAAATCGATTTAATTGATTTAGATATTTTGTGTTCAAAATTTTACTCGGGTAAGTGGCCCGCAGGATAAGGGGGCCGACTTCCCACGGAACCGGACTTACGGGTCACGTATCCGGCTCTTCATGCGAATCCATTTGCTCACTGCAAGCCAATACGGCAATCTATTCGAGGACCGAGTCTTTTGATCTACCCAATTGATAAACCAGACGTTAGGATAAACTCTTTCAACCGCTCGAGTATGAGACAAATCTCCGCCTGTTGGAATATGTCCCTGCAGACATCTGCGGGGGACTTCCCTGCTTGCTAAATGCTCATAGAGGATTCGCTTTTTTTTTCGGTTGATCAACGATCCTCCCTCGAAGTCGTCGCCGTATATAAGCTTCCATGAAACGCTAACTGAAATGAAGACTGGGTCATCTGATAATAATTTTACCATATACCATCGGTTGATTGCATCCTTGTGCCCTTTATACCTTGGGACGTACCTCGAGAAGTAATCCCTCACTCGATCACGTGCTTTCTGCATAGGAGAAATTGCTAGAGTCGCTGATTGTCATCCCCAGAAATTTTACTCCTCGGGACAAACTCACTTTTCTCTTCGGTTGATCTTCAACTTCAGTCGATTCTCTATGAATTTACTGAGTGTCCACATCACGCGCTCTGCAGCTTTTGACGTACGCACGAAAATATTCGCGTCATCCGCCAATTGGAGAGCTCTTGCTCCCTAGTTCCCCATCTCTGTTCACTGCAGAGATCCTACGCCGTAATTACATTGTCTCGGACACAACAGATCTTCTCCGGCGTAACCCACTCAATCTCTGTTTACCCTCTTACTTGCACTGTGTTACGGAAAGGATTTTGGGCCTTCATAATCATGGCTGCTCTACCCCAGAGGTCTGCCTTACAGAGGTTCACTTCCGTTGGGGCCACAGATTTGACTTCATCTTGTTTCAGATGCCTCATCTCACAAACCTTTATTCCTTCCTCAGGCAGCTTGATTTCTTTGGGCACTCCTTGACTTTGGTCTATCTATTCCCTGATTTCAGGGCCGGAGCTGGTATTCCAGCAGCTAGTTATTGCACATGTCGGGCGCACAATTAAAATTTTATTAATTTAACAGATCTTTACAGACGAGATTTTGTTGGTTTTAGCTTGATGAAAGCTCTAAAGCGTGAGACCCACAGGTTAAAAGTCCATGATTTAATGGTCCAGTATGAACGATTTATCAGTAAAATAAATTGAGTTCAACTTCAGGTTGATCAGGCAATCGTCATCGTACCTGCTCATGCTATAACTAAATTTTATTGATTCAATTCGTAATGAGACCGACAAGATTCAAAATAAGTAAATTTAAATCTTTAAAATTAAATATAAATGAGAAGAGCTGAAATCGAATACAATCAACCATAATCGAAAACAACAGGACATTCGCAATGGCTAGCCGCAAGTTCACATGCTCAAAAAAATAACTCACGCCAGAAACCCTGCCGAGCCCTCCAAGAAGACCGATGGATAGTAAAAATCGCCTTAACGAGATCTCAACCTACTTTTGACTTAACCAGAGTATTCGGTATAACCCATCACAACGAACTTGACGTTTTTTTTTAAAATTTTTATCCTGAAAGGAAAAAAGAGATGTGGAAAAAAAAATACGCAAAGAACGACGATCTTTCATAAGCCTTAGAAAGGGTTTAGGAAAAAAAATTTCTGAAATTTTGCAAAAAAGTGTATACATGAGAGAAGGTACTGAGTGTCTCGCATGATGGGTGTTGCCCCTACAAAAAGGTCAGATATATGAAGAAAATGATGTTTTATACTCTTAGTTTAGTTATCGGGCTAACTGAATCTATTAGTTCGGTTGCTCATCCGCTCATTCGAGCGAATCATCAAGTGGGTAATGTTCGAAATGAAGAAAAAAACAAAAAAAATTCTTACATGACTGTTTCCACTACGATCCATAAAGATTTTAATCTCCCTCGAACAGAAAGAAATTGCATTGTTTGCACTCAAGCTCATGCGTTATCTCCGCAAATACGAATACTTACCCGTAAATACAATCGCAGAAGACTCGGACAAATCGAAAACTACTCAGGAGGTTACGGCCGTGCTTGGACCTTAGGGCTAGTAATTGCTCAACATTTAGGTGAAATTATCAACGGACTAGATGAACTTAGAATTCAAATTGATGAGGTGATTGCTAGTGGGCATACGCATGATCATACTTCAACTGAAGTTAGTGTATTTGATTCTCAATTAGAACGAATTATGCTCGGAATCAGTGAATTTGAATATTTGTATCTTCAGAAACTTCGCGAAGAGGGAGAATCTAAGAGATGCTCGAGAAATCCCAGCAGACATCGAACCCAGTTGAGCATGAACGGAAAAAAACAGGAGAAGTTCTCAAAAAGCTCAGTGAAAAAGGCATTGTCATGGTCCAAAAGTTTAAACAATGATGTCAAAGTGAGATCCCGGTTGACACTGAAAAGTTGATGCATAAGCGTTTGAGTGAATCAAACATCTGAATCCCAGCGCTCGTTTTTTATTGATCTCCTATTGTCCTTGAAGCGGCTCCAAAGAGATGAGTACGGCCTTTACAAGATGAAACAGTTTGCGATATCACTGGATCTTTAGTGAAGTGCGTTTTTTCATTCGCATAATTCAGAAGAACGCGCAATCTTTCTTGTGCTTTAATATAGTTCCTGATCCCTTGAGATCTATGCAAGGCAGATTGATCCATAGTCACCACAAGATGTCTTTTCTTATAATGGGTTAGCATCTGACCTAAAAAATACATTACTTTAATTGATGTTATTCTTTTTTCGTGCAGTTTAAATATCAACTTACCATCATTAGTGATCGCTGATATTGCAGAAACAGACGCTTTAGCTCCTTTAGACTTGCCAATCGTTTTATCCTCAGCTTCCGAAGTTTTTCCTAGAATAGCATTTCAAGAAACATCAGCCTGATGCTCAAAATAGAGAATTGCACAATACTTTTTCAATCATGGTCTTTTTTATCCAAGAAATTTGATCTTCTTTATGGCTTCATCATACCCTTCTCAGATTTTTTGTCGTACAACATAGTATGCATGGTCGCTTGGGAAATGCTGATCTTTAATATTTTTTTTGCAATAGTCATGATCCGTTTGGCTGTCTAAAAATCAGTTTGATATCCATACGTTGATGCTGGCTTCAAGATCAGTTTTATTAACTGGATTAATTGCATCTTATTGAGTTTGGGAGATCTTCTACCCTGCTTTCTTTTTCTATCTCATGTTTTTTCAATATTTAATTTGAGAAGCCATCTGATCTATGGACATTCCAAGATTCTGCAATCTCAGAAACACTTTGACCCTCTTCATACGCATTTAGGGCTCTCGCTATCAATTTAATATTTGAATGCTCATGAGGCAGCCTTGGTCACTATTTTGTACCTAGGTTTTCTGGTGGTACCGCCTTTTATCTGAATGGAAAGCCCATGCTAGAAGAAGTTCTGAACCACACTCATCAAGTGATGATTTTTTTATCCTTTACACTGAATCTGAGCACGCAAGTACGCCTGAGAAGCTGCAAGCTTCGCAATAGGAATCCTATAAGGAGAACAACTCACATAATCCAAATGAAGTTCGTGGCAGTACTCTACGGAGGAAGGCTCTCCTCCATGCTCCCCACAAAGACCTATTTTTAAATGGGGCTTTTTTAAGCGACCTTCTTCAATAGCAAGTTTCATTAAACGGCCTACTCCGACGCGATCCAAAGTAGCAAAGGGATCATCCTCATAAATGCCTGCTTCTAAATAAGCATTCAAAAAAGAACCCGAATCATCACGAGAAAGACCCCAAGTCGTCTGAGTCAAATCATTCGTTCCAAAACTAAAAAAATCAGCGTACTGAGCAATCTCAGATGCGGTTAAAGCCGCTCGAGGAAGCTCAATCATGGTTCCTATACGATAATCCATGGAGTGACCGTATTTTTTGAACACAGCGTCCGCCTCTTCAACACAATAATCTCGAATAAATTTTAACTCTCTCCAATCTCCCACCAGAGGAATCATGATCTCAGGCTGAACTTTGAATCCTTGCTGAGATAACTCACAGGCTGCCTCAAAAATCGCTCGTACCTGGGTGCGATAAATCTCAGGATAACTCACCCCTAACCGACATCCTCGATGCCCGAGCATCGGATTGAATTCATGCAATTTTTGAATTTTTTTCTGAAGTTGCTCAACGGCAATGCCAAGCTTAGAAGCAAGTAACTCAATCTCAGAAAGCTGATGCGGAATAAACTCGTGCAAAGGAGGATCTAACAAACGAATGGTGACCGGAAAGCCCTCCATCTCCTGAAAAATAGCTTGAAAATCAGACTTCTGCATCGGAAGAATCTTTTCAAGAGCAAGATGCCTGGCTTGAGAAGTCTCAGCTACAATCATTTCCCGAACCGCATCAATTCTATTCACATCAAAAAACATATGCTCAGTACGACAAAGACCTACCCCCTGGGCTCCAAAACTACGAGCAACTCTTGCATCAAGCCCTGTATCTGCATTCACTCGAACCTCAAGACTGCGTGTTTGATCTACCCAACTCATGAACTTTCGAAAATCTTCACCTAAAGTAGGCATTAAAGTAGGAAGCTTCCCTAAAATCACCTCCCCCGTAGATCCATCCAAAGTAATCCAATCCCCTTCACGAATCACATGAGCATCAGTATGGAACTCTTTGAGCTGCACTTTCATCTGAGAACACCCAGAAACACAAGCAAGCCCCATCCCTCGCGCTACTACCGCAGCGTGTGATGTCATTCCTCCTCGAGCAGTCAAAATCCCTCGGGCCAAAGACATCCCATGAATATCCTCAGGAGAAGTCTCTAAACGCACCAAGATCACAGAACGCTTCCACTGCTTCACCCATTTTTCAGCAGTCTCAGAATCAAAAACAACCTGTCCCGACACAGCCCCCGGAGAAGCAGGCAACCCCGTGGCAATCACTGTTTTAGAAGCAGAAGGATCTAAACGAGGATGCAATAATTGATCAAGCTGGCGAGGCTCCACACGTAAAAGAGCCTCATGCTCAGTGATCAGACCCTCTTCCACCATATCTACTGCAATTTTCAACGCTGAAGCTGCGGTACGTTTTCCATGACGTGTCTGAAGGATATAAAGCTTCCCCTTTTCAATGGTAAACTCGATATCCTGCATATCCCGATAATGCTTCTCCAAAACTTGCTGTATGTCCCATAACTGAGCGTAAGCTGCAGGAAGCAATTGCTGAAGCCCTCCTTCTGAGGCATCTATTTTCTGAGGGGTTCTCACCCCAGCAACAACATCTTCCCCTTGCGCATTGATCAGAAACTCCCCAAAAAAAGTGCGCTCTCCCGTCGAAGGATCCCTAGTGAAGGCTACTCCCGTCGCACAATCATTGCCCTGATTCCCAAAAACCATCGCCTGAACGGTAACCGCAGTGCCCCATTCCTCAGGAATCTTATGCAATTGACGGTACACCACCGCACGAGGACTCATCCAAGAACCTAAAACAGCCCCTATCGCTCCCCAAAGCTGCTTAAGAGGATCCTCAGGAAAAACAGCTCCATGAGCACGAATCGTCTGCTTGAATTGCTCAATGAGCCCTTTTAAATCTAAAGCACCTAACTCAGCATCAGAAACAACACCTTTCGAAGCTTTCATTTCCTCTAATAAAGATTCAAAGACACTCGCATGGATTCCCAAAACCACATCGGCATACATCGCAATAAAACGACGGTAACTATCGTAACTGAACCGAGCATCAGAAGACTGACGAATCAAGCCTTCCACGGTAAGATCGTTAAGACCTAAGTTTAAAACAGTATCCATCATTCCTGGCATAGAAGCTCGAGCTCCTGAACGCACCGAGACTAAAAGAGGATTAGACCCGCCGAAAGTACGTCCGGTCGAAGCCTCCACCTGCTTCAATCCTTCAAGGACCTCAGCCTGAAGCTCCTGAGGATACTTCTGGTAGGCATAAAAATAACGGCAGACCTCTGTAGAAAGCGTGAACCCCGGAGGAACCGGCAAACCCAAACGGGTCATACCCTGCAAATTGGCACCCTTTCCGCCTAAGAGTTCTTTTTGATCCTCAGTTGCCTGCGCTTTGCCTGATCCAAAACTAAAAACCCACAAACTATCACCAGTTTCTGAATTGCTCTGTGACAAAGGCGACCAATTGCTCAGAGGGGACTCTGGTTTGAAGCATGGTGTCTCGGTGTCTGATGGTAACGGTGTGATCGACGAGGGTCTCATAATCAATCGTAACTCCTAAGGGTGTCCCAATCTCATCTTGCCGACGGTAACGCTTTCCAATCGAACCTGTGTGATCGGTAGTTATACGAAGCTTCTGATAAATATCCTGAACAATACGATCTGCGTACTGCTGAAGCTCAGGCTTTTTCATCAAACTAAAAACAGCAACCTCATAAGGAGCAAGACGGGGATGCAATTGCAACCAGGTTCTTTCTCCATCAAACCGGTAAGCATCCACTAAAACCGCAAGGATACTTCGATCACATCCGACGGAAGTCTCAATGACATAAGGCAAGTAATGCTTTCCAGAAAGAGCATCAAAATAATCGAGTTTCTTAGACGAAAATTCTGCATGCCTTTTTAAATCAAAATCCGTTCGATTATGAATTCCCTCTAGCTCCTGCCATCCAAAAGGAAACTCATACTGAATATCAAAAGCAGCTTTCGCATAATGGGCAAGCTCATGAGGTCCATGCTCCTGAAATCTTAATTTGTGGGGACGTAACCCATGATCCACATGCCACTGAAACCGGCGCTCTTTCCAAACATCAAACCAATACTCATCTGTGCCAGGCTCCACAAAGTACTGCATTTCCATTTGTTCAAACTCACGTGTACGAAAAATAAAATTTCCAGGAGTAATCTCATTACGAAAAGCTTTTCCTATTTGAGCAATCCCAAAAGGTACTTTTTGTCGAGCAGACTGACAGACATTCACAAAATTAACAAAAATACCCTGTGCGGTCTCAGGGCGCAAATACACCAAAGACCCCTGATCTTCCAAAGGCCCCATATGGGTCTTGAACATTAACTGAAACTGACGAGGCTCTGTGAGCTCCCCTTCACACTGAGGACAATTCAAAGTTTGAAGATGATCTGCACGAAATCGAGATTTACAATCTTTACAATCCACTAAGGGATCCGAAAACCCATCCACATGCCCAGAAGCCTTCCAAATCTGAGGATGCATCAAAATAGCGCTGTCTAAACCCTCTATGTCTGGCCGACGCACCATAACCTCCCACCAAAGCGACTTCATTTGATGTTTTAAAGTTACCCCTAAAGGCCCATAATCCCAACAAGCATTGATCCCCCCATAAATCTCACTGGAAGGAAAAACAAAACCCCTTCTCTTACAAAGAGATACCAAATCAACCATATCACGTAAGTCTTCGGGAGCTTTTCCTGAAGAACCAGCCACAAAATCTTGCTGAGGATTATCCATACCTTCCACTAACAAAGCTTGAGAAAGATCGCAAGGATTTGCGTCTTTCTAAGCATGCATCAAGAAGTAACTTCCCATCAGAAACACAAAAATCCCAAAAATCATCACCCAAGCTTGAAAAAAAGTCTGATTCCAAGGTAATAAAGAATACCAACTTCGAAAAGTGCGTGCCGATCCATTTTCTATCAAAATAGTTAACCTTGACAAAATAGGCTCTAAGCGCTGCTCAAGCAACCTTCTTCCCTCTTCAGCACTGGCAGAAGCAGGATCTCCCCAGTAACCCGGACGAACTCTTTTTCGATCGAAAAAACGACGCAAGAAAGATCCTTCAAGGGCCATAGAAGGTAAATTTTTGAATGCCTCGTCCACAAGATCTAAGACAAGCGCTAACGCCAAAGAGGTGTCTTCTTGACCTCCATGCTCCTGAGCGTCCAGCCAAAAAGGAGAACGAAAGACCGTTTTTGCATCCACCCAAGCAGAACTTGCAGAAATCAGCGTTAAACGTTGTTTTCTTAAGAGAAAAGAAGGAAACCACCACGCCCTGGTGCGAACCCATCGAGAAGCCTCTTCAATGGCCGTCAATTGCCTAGGCCCTAGATTTCCTGAAAAACACACAAAATAAAAAAAGCCCTGCTTGCCTAAGGATCGGCAAGCATCGACCAGCCAATCTCTCAACACATGCCCTCTCACCGTAAGAGCCAAGCAGGTATGAGCGTCAATACCTAAGGGAGCAGGGGGCATGACAACGAAAGTCCAATCAGGACGCCTCTTTTCTAACTCAGCAGCACAGCTAAAAGCATACTGAGAGGCAAGCTCCAGAGGAAGCCCCATAGGAAGATGGGGCCCACAGTCTTCTAAAGGACCTACAGGAAAAAAAAAGATCGTTTTATCTCGCGCAAACGCATTCAAGCGCGCTTGAGACAGCATAGAAAATTCAAATGGCACAACCCCCTCACGTCTCCTCTGCCTCATTTAAACCATAACCCACAAAAAACTGCAAAAGTTCCCCAAAGCCTAGTTGTTCTTCAAGCATTTTCAAGGTAGAAAGAGCCAAGGAGTTTTATGAAGGTTGCTTGCTTTTTAGGAGTGTTAGGCTCTTTCCTGAGCCTCTGGTTAGGCGTTTTCGTAATTGGTTTTACGCTTGGAGAAAGTGCTCTTTGTGTTTTAGGAGCGAATCTTTCAGGAATCTTTGCTCTTTGGGTAACCTTAGAGTGGGAACATTGGCTCGGATTCCGATGGAGTCAGCGAACTTCCGATCTCGGAGGAACCCTCAACGCTTGGATTTTTTTAAGTTCCTGCTACCTAGGCTCTCTCCTGCTCCTGCTACCTTTTCTGAGAAATCCTTACAAAATGCTCATCATGACATTGCCTTTACTGCTGAGTTTGGGCTTTTGCATTTTAGTTTTTGGCCCTGTGCGCGATGGCATCGTCAAAAAACGCCAGAAGAAGCGTTTTTCGTGCATTCCTTCTGATTCTATCTTATAAGAGAAAGCATGGAGTACTCACTTGTCGCCACTTGGCTAAGAAAAGATCCCGGATGCCTACTAGAAAGTGCTTTGGCGGGTAGTTTTTCAGCGATCTCTTCTGCTATGGTCGCATCCCTCATCGCACAACAAGCAGGATACCCACCGGCCTTCCCTCTCAAACTACTAGGAACCATCATTGCCGGACCTCAAAATACAGACTATGACACCGGTTGCATGGCATTAGGCATCTACCTCTGGTTAGGACTCTGTATTTTTTCAACCACGGTTTTCGCACATTTTGTCGCAACCCGCAGGTTTCAATCGCTATTTCTTATGGGTCTCGTCTGGGGAACGTTTAGCTGGATCTTTCTTTGGAATCTCTTTATGCAATCCTTTCCTGCCATTTACAACGCACACATCCCCTCAGCCTCTGTCTTTTGCATCTGGATGGTTTTTGGCATGAGTCTGACTTCTCTCGCTTTATTCGCAAGATGCTCAAAAGACTAAGTCCTCATTTTTTCAATAATTTTGGTCGAACTTTTACCCTGTATAAAATCCAAGCAACGAACCTGACCTCCCCAGCCGAGGACTTCTTCAGCTCCGACCATCTTGGCCATATCCCAATCCCCTCCTTTGACGAGGACATGAGGTCTTAAACGTAAAATCAAATTCAAAGGGGTATCTTCTTCAAACCAAGTCACAAAACTCACAGACTCCAAAGCAGCCACCACCTCTAAACGATCTTCTAAGGTATTCCAAGGACGTTCAGGGCCCTTCAAGCGTCGAATAGAAGCATCCGTATTTAACGCAACCACAAGCTGATCTCCCAAAGCACGTGCAGCGGCAAGGTAAGTCGTATGACCACGGTGCAAAACATCAAAGCAACCATTAGTAAAAACCACCTGAGCTCCAGAATTCAAAGCCTGAGCTAAAACAAGCGGGCTCAGAATCTTCACAAACGAACCTCTACCCGAGAAAGCCGATCGTGCAAGCACCTACGCTTTCGATCGAAAACCCCCATCCAGATCCCTAAACCGAATAAAGCAACACTAGGAATAAACAAAAACATCCTCAGCAACCGAGCCTTCCACACTCCCTCTAACTTCAAGTGAAAACACCACTTACCCAAACTCGTTGCCCAAACCACCTCCTGCACCCCTAAGAAGAACCAAAAAAAAGAAGCGAAGGCAGACCAGGACAAGGACCACCCACTCCATACATGAAATGAAAAAGCTAAATATCCCAAAAAAAGAAAATCCAGGCCATAAGAAGCCACACGCCTACTAAAGTACCAAGATACAACAGGACGGATCTCATTTTTAAGAGGACGCCCCGGAGGCTTGACCATTTTTTTAGGAACATAAGGAGCATAAGGCAACCCATCCGAAAAAGGATGAAACCCCAATCCTTCCGTCACTGGCTGGAAATTGACATGTTCTACCTCTGCTATTGAATGCTGCATGGAAACCTCCCACGCGATCCTACTCCAAGTACACAAAAAACACAAAGCTTGCACCCAAGCTCACAAAAAGGCAGACTGAATTCTGTGAAGGGTAAAAAACCTATCAAATTATGCTTAGCTGGGGCCACAGGAAAGATGGGAAAATCTGTCTTAACTGCCTGTAATCATTGGAAAGATATTCAGATTGTAGCTCTGGTCGCAAGCCCTAAAAGCGAAGGCTTACGATACCAGCATCTGATCATCTCAAGTCGTTTAAAAAAGGAACTCCAATCCGAAGTAGACGTGTTCCTGGATTTCACAGAGCCTGAGATTGCCTTTTCCCATGTCAAACTAGCCCTTCAAAAACAAGTGCCTTGCGTAGTGGGCACTACAGGATGGACTCAAGTTCAGATTCAAAAAATACGACGACTCTCGGAAGAAAAAAAAACACCCGTTTTTTATATTCCTAATTTTTCGATCGCCTCTTCGCTTGCTCTTCGATTTGCCCAACAAGCTTCTTCATGGATCCAAGATTGCACCATCATCGAAAGCCACCATCCCCAAAAAAAAGACAAACCTTCCGGTACCGCACTTCAGACAGCACAATGGCTTCCCCAAGAAGTACCGATACATTCTATTCGTTTACCAGGAATCCTCGCACAACAATCCACCCTCTTCGGAGCCTTAGGGGAGACTTTAGAAATCAGGCACCAGGTCATCGACCGCATCGCTTATATGGAGGGAGTTCACTGGTGCCTCACGCATATTCAGGGTCAACAAGGCTTCCATCAGGGCCTTCACACCTTACTTGAGAAACTGAAAAAATGACCTGGCTCGAAATCAATAAAAAAAACTTACAAAACAATTTTGACATTCTTACCCAGTACCGATCAGGTCCAAGCTCAATCGGCGTCGTTTTAAAAGCGAATGCCTACGGCCATGGCATTGCTGAAGTGATCCCTCTCTTGCATTCTAGAATGGACACGGCTTATGTCATGAATTTAGCAGAAGCTTTAGCCATTCGAAAAGTTGAAAATGAGCTTCAGTTAGGAAGTAAACGCATCCTCATCATGGGCCCCACTTCTTGGGAAGCAATCCTAGAAGCTTCCCAACAGAATATAGATATCTGTCTTCACGACTTCTCTTACCGTGAGATACTACCCTCTTTACGAGAAGCGAAAATTTCAATTTCAGTCCATGTGGTCATAGATACAGGTCTTTCACGAGAAGGGTTTTTACCCACCACACTTCCAGCACTTTTTCAGGATCTCAAAAACTACCCAAATTTCAAAATTCAAGGCATCATGTCCCATTTTGCGCATGTAGAAGACATCACTGAACAAGACTATGCGCGACAACAATTGAAAGTCTTCGAAAATGCAGTAGCAGACCTCAAAAAAGAACTTCATTTAGAAACCTTGCAAGAGCATATCTCTGCCAGTGCTTCTTTTATGACACTGCCTCAAGCCCATAAAAACAGTGTTCGGTTAGGTGCTTTAATTTACGGATTTTGGGTTTCTCCAGAAATGAAGCTTTCTACAAAAACACTTTTCTCCGAACTCCCTGCTATCCAACCTGTTTTAACCTGGAAATCCCAAACAAAAACCATCAAATACATTCAAAAAGGCGTTTCTATTAGTTATGGATGCACTTACCGCTGCGAACGGGATCTTTGGATTGCGGTTTTCCCAGTAGGCTACTCAGATGGTTATCCTCGTATTGCCTCTTATAAAGCTTATGTGCTCATCGAAGGAAAACGCTGCCCCATCCTAGGACGCATTGCCATGAACTACCTCATGGTAGATGTAAGCCCTATTCTACGAGATAACCCAACCACCTCACTGACTGCAGTACTCTTAGGCAAATCAGGGGAAGAGAGTATTTCTGTGCAACAGCTAGCGGATTGGTCAAGCAGTATTCCTCACGAAGTCGTCTCTCGCATCAGCCCTCTTTTAAAGAGAGTCGTTGTTTAGCTAGGGAACAATGATCTGCCCATGGATGGGGCTGAACAGATCGACAAAAGAATAGGTCGTGGAAGCTTGAGGAAATTCTAGAACTTGAACTTCTAAAATACGCTCTTGGGGCTTAGTGGGAGCATAAGAAGCAAAAGAGGGAGACCCCCAAGAAACCATTTGATGCGTTTGAACATTACCTGAGTAAATCAAAAACAAACGTGTCTGAGCACTTGCAAGCTCACAACGCAAGGAACTCGTCGCAGGCACCCATGCTTGTGACCCCGATCCACACCCGCAAAGTACCTGAGAGTATCCATCTCCTATTTTGACTTGAGCGACACCCTGAGTGCATGGACTAGGAACCGGCAGCTCAGAAGACCCGCATCCCACCATCAAAAGAAACCAGAAAAAACGCACCATGCCTTTAGCTACTGAACTCCCCCCTAAAAAACAAGTAATTTCCAACGGCCTAGCAAGAGCCCCCTCTGGCCCAAAATCTCCCTCCCCATCCTGAAACACCCCCACTAAAAAAAAACACTCATGAGAGGAATGCTTGAAAGTACGCAAGTGTCATCAGTCCCTGACACACATCAGGGAAAACTTGGAAAGAAAAAATGTCCTACGAAACCCTAAGAGCTCACTTCCTCTTGAGAATTTGCAATTCGTACAAAATGCCTTGATTCTTCATCAAATCTTGAAATATTCAATCAACTTGCAGGGGTTACGCATATAACTTGGACGGCGGATCAAAGCTATTCGAAATGAATTCGCACAAGAGGCGAGTTTGTGTGATAATTTCCGCGAACAGGGAGTTTGTCATCATGAAAGCCGTAGCAAAAACAACATTAATAGTTCATTTATCTGGGTTAGAGGATCCCCAAACTGGCCAGAACACTAGACATAAATTTATCGAGGTCCTTTTATCGCTGTATGCGCGGTGATCAGTGGGTGTGAATGCCAGACCGAAAGATTACGGCCAAGCTAAAGAGCAATGGCTCAGAGGTTTTTTAAGTCTCCCCGTGTCTCAGGATGGCCCCTTCAACCGCGAACTGCATTCCAATGGCAAAGTGGTAGAACGTCGATAAAAGGCAAGTCGCACCTGTAAGAAGCTCAACCAAGAAATGATGGAAATGATTGAAGAAAGGATTCTGGAAGGTTGGAGCCCGGAACAAATCGCGGGTCGGTTTAAGCTTGCTGGCAATAGTATTAG
>Ga0208867_1000154_pt1 | contig 22328 bp, 31 predicted proteins | sample CryBogCBE05Oct08_FD_185505 | JGI IMG/M metagenome (GOLD analysis project Ga0208867, IMG submission 185505) | Freshwater microbial communities from Crystal Bog, Wisconsin, USA - CBE05Oct08 (SPAdes) (version 2) | ecosystem: Environmental > Aquatic > Freshwater > Lake | place: Crystal Bog... | reverse complement strand
TATCACGGGTACAGTAACTACTGCAGCGACAGCTTCTGCTAGTTTAAATAGTTTTCCAGCTAACCCTGTTCCTGGTATTGTTTATCTAGATGGTTATGTGTTTGTCATGGACCCTCAAGGTCAAATATGGCAATCAGATAATGAATCTCCTAATTCATGGGGTGCTTTGAATTATACATCAGCTAAATCAGAAGCTGATAAAGGTAAAGCAATTGCTAGACATCTTAATTATATTGTAGCATTTAAAGAATGGACTACTGACTTCTTCTATGACAATGGTAATCCTTCAGGATCAGTATTATCAATTAACCAATCTGCTCATATGGAAATTGGTTGTGCAACAGGTGATTCAGTTCAAAATGTAGAACAATCATTAGTATGGATGGCTAATGTATCTGAAGGTGGTAGATCTATTATGATGCTTAATGGTCTTGCTCCTTACAAAGTGTCTACTAAACCTGTAGAAAACTTCTTAGATGCAAGTGACCTTTCAGGAGTATACTCTTGGGTTTATAAGATTGCTGGGCATACATTCTATGGTTTAGTATTAACAGATCAAAATGTAACACTTGTTTATGACATAGATGAAAAAGAATGGCACCTATGGACTACAAGTAAAGATTACATAGGTGGTGGTGAAAACTACTTTGAATGTTCTTTTGTACAACAGTTCCCTTACAATAGTGGACCTTACTATGTATTAGATGCTGTTAATGGTTTAATATTTACATTAGACCCTACTAACTACCATGATCCTTTTGGTCCTATTAGAATGCGTATTGTATCTGATAGGGTAGACTTTAATACTTATGATCAAAAGACTTCTAGTTGTTTAGCTATTTATGGTGATCAAATTAATGATGTTATGCAAGTAAGACATGTTGAAGATGATTATAATACTTGGTCTTCTTATCGTAACATTGATTTAAGTTTACAAAAACCTTGTATCTATAATTTAGGTAGGTTTAGAAGAAGAGCTTGGGAGTTTCTGTATACTGGTAATAATCCTTTAAGACTTGAAAAGGCAGAGTTTGACATCAATGGTCAAATAGGCGGTTAATTGAATATCCTTTTAATTAACAAAGAAGATTATGAAAAGGTCTTTCCTTTAATAGAGTCTTATTTAAAAAGTGCAGCAGAGTATACTTTTGGTAGATTTAAAGCTGAAGACATTAAACAAGGTTTATTAGTTAAACCTCAGCAACTCTGGGTTGCTTTTGATGATCAGCATACTTATGGTTTTGTAGTAACTGAGATATTTAAATATCCACAAATAACAACTTTAATCATGCATTTTACAGCAGGTAAACAATTACCTAAATGGAAAGATGCAATGTTAAAAGAACTAAGAGACTTTGGTAAAGAACATAAATGTTCAACTATAGAATCTTATGGTCGTAGAGGTTGGTCTAAAGTGTTTAAGAACGATGGATATAAAGAACAATTTACTTTTTATGAATTACCCTTGGAGAATTAACAATGTTTGGTTTTAAACAAATTGGTGTTTTAAAGCACCCAGGATATAATGGTAAAGGTGGCGGAGGATCTTCTTCACCTACACAAACAGACTTCTTTGGAGCAGGTCAACGAGCTCCTTATGCTAACCTATTAAGTCAACTTATATTAGGTGGTGGTACTATTCCTGGTTCAACTACTACTACAGGTGCAGGTAAAAATAAGAAAACTATAACAACTCCAGGTATGTCTATTACGGATTATATTAAGTCGACTCCTGGTTATCAATTTGGTATTACTCAAGGAGCAGATCAAATAAATAGACAGTCTGCTGCTACAGGAGCAGGTCCTTCTGGTGCTCAAAACTTAGCACTACAAAACTATGGTAATGCTTATGCTCAAACTCAATACCAACAACTTATTCAAAACCTTATGGGTCCTTCTGGTGCAGGTCAAGGTGGTATTGTTACACCTGCTCAACCTGGTACAAGTTTTGGTGCTCAAGCATTAGGTGCTTATGCTGGAGCTGGGTTCCCTGGTGTATCTAGTATATTTGGTAGTGCTGGTGGCGCAGTTGGCGCTACAGGTACTATTGCTGGTGAAATAGGTGGTGCCAACTTAATTGGTACAGGTTCTGCTGCTGCAAGTGGTGGTGGATTCTTTAGTACAATTGCTTCATTATTTGGTGGATAATATTATGGCTTATTATGATTACTTTGGTGACTTAATGAAGGGCTATCAATTTGGCTCTTTAGTTAAAGACAAAATGGAACAAAACAAGGCTAAGGATATTGAAGCTCAGTATGCTAAACAATATAATACGTCTACGCCTCAAGTAGACACTAGTAAACCACAGGTAGCTGCTACTAGTAAAACTCCTGATGATTCTTCTCCTTTTCCTACTACTCCTGTTACAGATGATAAAACTAGAGTAGAAAAGACATCACCGTTTGGTACCTATGATGAGAAAGGTATGGAAAGTCCTGCTGACTCTATCTTAGGATTTAAAGGACAACCTCCTACAGATGCTGAAAGAAAGTCTATGTCTTCAGGTACTCCTATGGATGCTGAAGCACCTAAGCCTCTTACAGATGTAGTTAAGCAATCAGAAAGTCCTAAGCCTTCTTCTGCTCCAACTGCATCTCAAGAAACTAAACCTATTATGACTCAACATTTTGAGGCTCATAATGCTGCTAATGATTTAAACAATGCTATTAACTATAAAAAAGGATTAGTTCAAGAGTATCGTAAAAGAGGCATGACAGATGCCGCTAACAAAGTAGAAGGTGAAATGTTTGATCTTCAAGGTCAAGCTATTAATGCTAATATTAAAGCTTTAGAACTTCAAGATAAAGTTATGGACAATGTAGGTGGTATATTAGATGGCTATATTAAACGTGCAGAGGGCGGTCCTGAAGCTGAAAAAAGTGCTAGAAGTGTTGCTCAACTTCAACTAAATCAAATTGGTTATGATGGTACTGTAGCTTTTGGTGATGACTATAAAGATAACATTGCTAAAGCTAAACAACTATCTGCAAGTACTACTACTGGTAAAGAACGTACTAAACTTCAGATTGAAGCTACTAAAGCTGCTGAAAAAGAACGTATGGATAATGTTAAGATTGAAGCTACACAAAGAACAACAGCTTTAAATGAACGTAAACAAGCTTATAGAGAAAAAGGTAATGATGTTAAAGGTCTAACTTCTATTATTAAAGAAGAGACAGATAATGCTAAGCTCTATAAAGACTTAGCTGAGAATGGCACTACTAAAGAAATAAGACAACAAGCTTACGCTACTTATTTACAATTACAACAAGACATACAAAAAGATACAGCAGACCTTAAAAAGATATCTAAAGGTAAAGCTACTGTTGAAGAGGCTCCTAAAACAGCTCCTGCTAAACCTCAACAAGCTAAAGTATCTGAAACAGATCTTAAAAAGTATAAAGACTTTGCTAAAGAAGCTATTAAACAAGGTAAGTCTAAAGAAGAGGTTGCTAGTAAATATAAACAACTTACAGGTTTAGATTTAGACGTTTAATATAAATGGAAAATCCTTTTCTACAAGACTCTAGTAAAGACAACCTAAATACATTTAAAGACTTCCTTGGTCAATCAGAGGGAGCCGATTATAATGTTATTACAGGTGGTTCTACATTTAATGACTTCTCCAAACATCCTGGAGTTGTAGGCACTACTACGGCTGAGGGTCCTAGCACTGCAGCAGGTAAGTATCAAATCACTAAGACTACTTATGATGAGTATGCTAAGAAATTAAACATTACTGACTTCTCCCCTGAGAGTCAAGACAAAATAGCTGAAGCAATAATCAAAGATAAAGGTGCACTGCCTGACATTGAAAAAGGTGATTATGAATCTGCTATCAATAAACTAGGTGGAACTTGGGCTAGCTTACCTTCTAGTAAATACTCTCAACCTAAACGTTCATGGGATTGGGTTAAAGAGAAATTAAGATTAGGTGATAAGGTTAGTGATAAAACTCTTAGTGATCTTATTGTAGATACTCCTAAGGACACAGCTAAAACTAGTGAACCCCCAAAAGAAGAAAATCCATTCCTTACCGATACTACTGCAGAAAAGAATCCTTTCTTAGAAGAAGATACTAAAACTACAGCTAATCCTTTTCTAGATGATAATACATTAGTTGGTGCTATTAAAGCTCAATACAAAGAAGAGAAACAAAACTTTGTAGATACCTTTTTATCTCATGGTGCTGCAGGAATATTACCTGCTATGGGTGGTCTTGCTGGTGCTAAAGGTCTTACTAGTGTTGCTACAGCAGCTCTAGGTGCTACTCCTGAAGGTCGTGTATTAAAAGTAGCATTTCCAATTATAACTAACCTTGTAGGTTCTGGTGTAGGATACTACGCAACTAATAAAATAGAACGTAACTTATTACCAGAGTCTATTAACCATCACCTTGAAGTTGGTGAACAACAAAATAAATATGCTGCTCAATTAGGTGATATTACAGCTTTTGCTGGTGTTGGTGGTGTAGCTGTACCTGAAACTCTTAAACAAGCTGCCTTTGCAGGTAGTATTGGTGTAGGTATTGAAGGCTTCCAACAATGGATGAGTGGTGAATATGATCCTACAGCTCTTCTTATCAATGCTGTTACATTCCCTTTCCTTGGAGATAAACCAACTAAACTAGGTGAGTGGGCAACTCTTAAACCTTTAAGAGATGTTAAACCTAAACAAAATATTGATGATATCCTTAAAAAGGATCTGTACACTCCTAAAACTTTTAATGACTATAACGTTGTAGACCTTGATAAAGAAACTGCTAAGGAATACTCTGCACGTCATAACATAGACGAGTCTAAAGCAGAAGAACATAGAGCTAATCAAAGTCAATATGAAGAAGCTGTAAGACCTGTTACATCTGTAGCTGATGGTTCTAAGCATTTAGAAGTAGATAAAAAAGCCATCATGGAACACTTTAAAGATAAGAGATGGGAATTCTTATATAACCTTCCAAAGAACTACTTTAAAACTCCTCAAGCTTATACAGACTTCCTTATTAACAGAGTTAGCATTAAAGAAGAAATGCCTTTTGAAGATTGGTATAAAGCTAACCCTTCTGTTAGCTCTAGCCTTACTTATGACTCTCGTAAGTCTTTCTACACAGAACTTAATGATATTAAAACTAAAGCTATTCTAGGAGAAGCCTCTGATGCTGACCTATTAAGACACGATGAGTTAATAAAACAAGGTCCTCCTCAGCAATATGTTAACTACGCTGATCATATTACTCCAGATGAACTTAAAGGTATTATTGTAGGTTCTAAGAACATTGGTGAAGCTATTGATAGAATTGTAGCTGGTAAGTTTGGTGGTAAAGTTGAACAAGAAATCTTTAAGCTATTACAAAAAGGTAAATGGCTTTCAAGTGCTGAACTAAATCTATTTGATACATTACATCCTGAAGGTCCTAATGTACCTGCTGAGTATGATCCTAACACTCATGCTGTACGTTTATTTAATGGTGCAGACTTACCAACCTTTGCTCATGAAATATTCCATGCAGGAACTATAAAAGCTCTTAATGATCCTACTAATGCTAAGTATGTAGAAGAATTAGAAAACCTTCTTAATGATATTAAAAATGTTATTCCTGAAGAAGAGCATTGGAAAGAATGGAAAGATGAGAATGGTAAAACAGTTGGATCAGGACTTTATGGTACTAAAAATGTAGCAGAGTTTATAAGTGAAGGGTATACTAGTGACGACTTTAGAAGAACACTACAAAACATTGTTGTAAAAAGAGATGGTCCTCAAAACAAGCTAGCAAAAGCTTGGGATGAGTTTAAGAACATTCTAAAAGATTTAATGGGTATATCTAATAAAGATGAAGTAACTGCTTTTGATAAACTCATGGACTTAACTCATGACATGGTTAATGGTAATGATGCTAAAGCTTGGGGTAGAGGTTCTATTACACAGAAGTTTGGATACAATACAGATGCTTGGAAACAATATGAAAGTGAGCTTAATAAACAAGCTATAGATGCTGCCCAAGCTAACCCTTTCTTTAATATGGATGTTCTTAACATACCTCCATTACCTGAGAATGAAGATGGTATGGCTGACTGGTTGTTTAACCTTCAAAACATTGATATGTATGATGAGGTAATTGCCAAGTCTATTCGTGATCAAGTTGATTTAACTCCTGAACAAAGTGCAGCCCTTCAACACTTTGTAGAAGGTCTTCATAGAGACCATGTAGAGTTACATACTAAAGCTAATAACATTGATAATGAAATTAAACAAATGGGTAAAGGTATTGGTGCTGAATACTTTGAAAGAGAGTTTCAATCCGGTACTACAAATAGAGAGAAGTATAATAAACTTAAAGACATCTATAATAGAATGGAGTCTGATAATCCTAAAGTTAAAGATACTGTCACTGATGAAGAGAATAAATACTTTAATGACAATAAAGACTTCTGGGAAACATCAAGAACTTGGCAGAAAACAGTTGCTGAACGTTTAGAAGCAATGAAGCAACTTGAAAAAGATGCTGCTGACTTACGTGCATTAGCAAACCAAGGTACTACTTTAACTCCTGAAGAACAAGACATCTTTGATAGAATATATAAACCGCTTCTTGAGACTCGTGTTGACATAACTAAGTTCTTAATGAGAGAAGGTGTAATGAAAAACAAAACACTTTCTGAGAATAACTTCCCTCGTCAAAGAGAACCTATGTCTAAAGATGAGGCTAAAGCTTATGAAGATAAATTAATAGCTAAAGGTTTAAAAGACCCTGAACCAACAGGACTACGTAAACTATATAGTAATGTTAAGAACTTTATAGGTGAGCTTGGCGGAGGTGATAAAGGTGGTTTTAACTTTGACCTACAAAAACAAAGAGGAGCTGCTAAAGACCGTTCTGTATTTGTATTAGAAGCTGCCGATGGTAAACGTAGTGTTATTGAAGTTAAACCAGGTGGTAACGTTATTAAATGGGAAAATGTTAATGGTGAGAAAGAACCATCATTGTTAACTCGTTTAGTAAGTCCTACAGATGGCTCTAGAGCAACTCTAACAGGAGCCCTAGATGTAGGAGATAAGCTTTTAAATGGTACTGTAGTTGAAGGTACAGTTCCAGAGATTGAATTCCATTCACCTTTTAGATATAAAAAAGATTCACTATCTGTACTACTTAATTCAGTAAATGAATTAAAAGCTCAAGCTAGATATTATCAAGGTATTAAAAACTTAACAGAGTCTGACTTGTTTAAAAGTTTAGCTAGACCAGCAGGTCCTAAAGATGAATTACCTGATGGTTATTCTATACCTGATGGATTAGATAGACTTCCAGCTCTAAGAGGCTGGGCTTTCCCTAACAAACTATCTGAAGTTATTACAGACTTTGCAAAGGTTAAAGATCCTACTTTCTTAACTAACATGGCTAGTTTAATTGTTAAGAACATGATGTTAAACCCTTTAGGTCACATGTATAACGAAGGTATGCACTTAGGTGTAGGTAGAGGTTTATCAGGTTGGGTTACTCCTGCAGGTATTTATAGATTTGTTAAGTATGGTAAACAAGCTATTGATGATGTACTTGGTATGAGTTCTTTCTATACTGATACTATTAAATATGGTGGTTCAATTTTAGGTGAGAGTACTAGAAATAGTACGTTTGGTGATGCTATCTATAATAAAGGTCTTAGAGAGTTTTCTAAAACTCAAGACTTTAAAGACTTAGCTAAAGATACTGGTAGAACTCTTTTAAATATGTATGATGTGCTATCAGAAGCTTCTGGTAGAGCTATGTGGATGAGTCGTAACATTATGTATCTTCAATGGCTAAGAGAAGTTATGGCTACTAAAGGTTTAAGTCATCCTGAAGCTATTGAGTATGTAGAAAAACATATGCCTAACTATAGAGTACCTTCACGTATTGGTGAAAAGGTTTTAGGATCTTCTTTAAGCCGTGGTATTGCTAGTGTAATGAAGAACCCTAACATAACAGTATTTAGTCCTTATCATTATGGCTATCTTAAATCTATGATTAACACAGTTAAAGAAGTAGGATCAGGTTTAAAAGGGTCTGAGGGTCGTAAAGAGTTTATAGAAGGTGTTGATAGAGTGGCAGCTATGGCTGTTATTATGGCTTGTTTCTATCCTTTAATGGATATGTTAGCTCAACGTATGACTGGTAATGAAAATGCTAGACAACGTAGAGCAGGTCCATTTCATTTAATGGATGCTATAGGTGAGGTAGCTGAAGGTACTAAAGATCCTCAAGCTGTGCTAAGTGCATTCTTTACATTTAATCCTGCTTTACAAGGTATGGTACAATTTGGTTTAGATAGAAACATTTACACTGGTCAACAAATATACAACCCAATGAGTGAACCTAGTATCATTGCTAAAGATGTACTTCGTTACTTTACACAACAAGTACCACAAGCTAGTCAAGTGTTCCAAGCTAATAAAGATGACTCTGGAGAAGGAGCTCAAGTCTTTGGAGCTAGACAACTTGATATTGAATCTAAGACTTCTATTCAACAATCTAAGATTGATAAGATGATTAGAAAACTACGTAGACGAGCCTTTAAACACGATATTAAACGAGAGGAAGATATACTATGAAAGTCCTATTATTAGATCCTATGGGAGCTTTTACAGACTTTGCTATTAGACTTATGTGTGATGGCCATGAAGTTAAACAATGGCAAAAGAAAACACCTAACGGTGAGCAATCTCTTATAGGTAAGGGTATTGTAACTCGTGTACTAAACTGGCAAGCATTTATGAAGTGGGCTGATATCATTGTACTATCTGACAATGCATATCAAATGCAGTTCCTTGAGAAGTACCACAGAGAAGGTTATCCTATTGTAGGAGCTAACCTCGATACATCTTACCTTGAGTTACGTAGAGGTGAAGGTCAAGACATTATGAAGAAAGCAGGTCTTGATGTAATTCCTGGACAAGAGTTTAAGAACTATAATGACGCTATTGCGTACGTTAAAGCTAACCCTAAACGTTATGTATCTAAACCTTCTGGTGATGCAGACAAAGCATTAAGCTATGTATCTAAGAATGCAGCTGACATGTTATTCATGTTAGAAAGATGGAAGTCTAAAGGTAAGTCTAAAATGCCTTTCATCATGCAAGAGTTTGTTCCAGGTATTGAAGTAGCAGTGGGTGCATGGATGGGCAAGGATGGCTTTAGTAAACTCAGATGTGAGAACTTTGAGTTTAAGAAACTAATGCCATCTAATTTTGGTGTAAACACTGGTGAGATGGGTACTGTATTAAAGTATACAGAAAAGTCTAAGTTGTTTGATGAGACTCTAGGGAAGCTAGAGGAGTTCTTACGATTCCAAAACTACATTGGTTATGTAGACCTTGCATTCATCATTGATGATAAAGGCTCACCAAGACCTCTAGAATGGACTACAAGACCAGGATGGCCTCTATTTAATATCCAAGCAGCACTACATAAGGGTGACTCTATACAATGGATGTGTGACCTTTTAGAAGGTAAGGACACTCTTAAAGCTTCTACTAAGATAGCTGCTGGTCATATTGTAGCTATACCGGACTTCCCATTCACTAAAGTTACTGGTAGAGATCCTAGTGGATTTCCTATCTATAACTTAGAGAAGTGTGGAGATGATGTACATTTATGTGAAGTAATGTTAGGGAAAGGACCTATATACGAAGATGGTAAATTTACAGAAACAGAAATGTTTGTTACCGCTGGTGATTATGTGTTGGTTACTTCTGGTATTGGTGACTCGGTACGAGAAGCTACGAAGAAGTCTATGGAAGTAGTTAAGAAGATTGAGATACCTAGTGCAATGATTGTTCGCGACGACGTTGGTGAACGTCTAGAAGAAGAACTACCAAAACTACATAAACTAGGCTATTGCAGAGAGTTTAGGTACGAATAATGGCTACCCCTTTATCACCTATACCACCACAACCTATTGGTGAAGTTCATGAGTGGAGAGACTGGTTCTTTAAACTCTATCAACAAGTAGGAGGTCAGAATGCTCCTAACCTATGGAACAACATTGACTTTACTGGTTCTAATATTACAGCAATTCAAATTAGACAACACAATAGTCTACAAGGATTACAAGGTGGAGATTCATCTGGTACTCAATACTACCATCTAAGTCAAGATCAATATAATAATGTTATAAACATACCTACTAATGGATTAACTGTTACTATAACAACAGCTAAACTAACCACTGGTGGTACTAATGGTAGTATGACATTTACTAATGGTATATTAACTGCTCAAACACAGGCTACCTAATGAAAACATCACAACAAGGTATAGATTTAATTAAGAAGTTTGAAGGGTTTAGTGCTACTCCTTATAAGGATATAGCAGGACTACTAACTATAGGATATGGACACCTTATATTACCTGGTGAACACTTTGGTGCTATATCATCTGTAGAAGCTGTAGCATTGTTAGCTATAGATATAGCCGAGAAGGCTGAGTACTTTGTTAACAAGTATGTTACAGTACCATTAACTCAGAATGAGTTTGATGCGTTAGTATCGTTTACGTTTAATGTAGGTGGTGCTAACTTTCAAAAGTCAACACTATTGAAGGTTCTTAATGCGGGCAAAAAAGAAGCCGTCAAAGGAGAACTGCTTAAGTGGGATTTTGCTGGCGGGCACAAATCTGATGCAATTCTCCAAAGACGACTTAAAGAGGCTGCGCTCTTTGAGGGAAATACTAGCCCTTGATATAGGCTAGTACGTCATCAAACGAGGTAAACACACTAATAGTTTGCTCAGGTCGTTCCTGACCAAACGTAGTCTTCTGTACGTTAACTACATAACCATTGTCTACCTTGTTAATTACGATTGATGCGAAGTTCATACTTTCTCCTTTTCTCAGTTAAACGAAATTACTACTCTTATAATGAACAACTCAATTGTTAAATGAGTTTTGTTTTCCGCATCTTCCATAAAGTCTGATGGGTTAACTAGTTCAAATCCTAATGTTACTCCACAAATGGGATGTGCTGTTATATGCATATTATATCTCACACGTTCCGCCAACACACGCAAGGGTTTGGCTTCCTTCTGTATTATCATCACGTTCTACCAACTCTTCCCAATTGAGTGAGCTTGGCATTTTAGATGCTAATTCTTTATACTGCTCTTCAGTAATATCTTCATATGGTGCTTGTTGATAAGTATGGTTTGAATGAGGAAGGAATGAAATTCCTGATACTTCATCAAAGTGTTTCCATACCCATGCACCAACTTCAGGCCATTCATTATCAGTTACTGTAATAGTAACTGAAGGTTTATGCTCACACCAATGTCTTTGGTATACTAACCATAAGTTTAATTGTTCTAGTGCAGTCATATCATTTCTAGTAACAGCACCCTTAGGGGCTTTTACAGGAAACGAGAATACAGCTGTCGAATCAGGCCTAAATACTTCGTCTTCCACTGGGAACCCTTTTTCCTTAAGGAACGAGTATACAGGGTCCTTCTTATCAATGCGAACCCTTCTAATGTAGTAAGTGTTATGTCTAGCATGAATGCCGCTAGCACTATCCACCAACTGACTGACTGTACCTGAAGGTTTAACACAAGTGATAGAAGCACTAGGAGGAACACCAAGGACCTCAGAAAGTTCTTCGTTTGTTTTTCTCGCTGCATCTCTTAACCTTTCAAGCATTGCTGGATCAGGATTATTAGTTACTTTACAATCCATGATACCTGTTAATGAAACTCCTAATAATCTTTCTTCTTCAGTATTCTTTTTCCATTCCTCACTTAGAAATTGGAAGCTGGTGAGAGTGGACTGAATTGTACCGAGTATTGTAGCGAGGGACACCTTATGAGCCAAGGTAGATTCGGTATCGTTCCCCCGTACAACCACTTCCGTAAGATTGCAGAACTGTTTATCACGGAGGATAATTTCTGAGCATGGATTGGTGCCATAGCTGAGAAGCGGATCTCGTCTCCCCCATTTTCCTGCTTGAGCCTGAGAAGCAACACGATTAAAGATTCCTCGTTCACCTGATTTGGACTTAACCAAAGCGAGCCATTCTTCCATGAAAGTTTCAGAATCGGGTCTTTCGGTATAGGCCACACTGTTGTTGGCAAGTCCTCGGTAAGGGTGATCGTTATACCAGGCTCCTGATTTTGCATCTCGCATCCTTTTATCTGTTAAGTTACTCAAAGAGATTAGAGCAGAGCGTCTTACACCACCTACTACTACAATCTCACCAATCATACACATAATATCGTGTACTTCTAAAGAATTAAGTTTTCTCGAAGCAGCTTGCTTGAATAATTCGAGTGTGAAGTTAAACAACTTTCGCAATGGATCTGGACCCGAAGCTCTTCCACCGAATGTTTTAAGTCTGGACCCGGCCGGTCTAATTTTACTATAGTCAATCTTTGGGATGTCTCCTTCCCACAATGATGACAGAAGCTTTTTAAAGGCCTTGGCCCATCCGAGTTTGGAATCACCAACGACAATAACATCATCTACCTCCCTAAATTTATCAGGTAGTGTAGGTAGTTTATTAATCTCTTGACGTTCACAAGAGAATCCCACACCAGTTCCGTTCATTAGTATGTAAAGAGCTTCAGAGAAAGCTCGTTTATTATTAATAGCAAGGTAAGAGCAATTGTAAGCAGAGATGTTATCTCTTTCGCATGCTTCACCTGCAGTCATTAAAAGACGCATACTAGGCATAACTTCTAAATTAAGAATAGCATTATGTAACTCAATTAACTTATCTTTATAAACAGGATCTGTGGTTAACTCAGGTACTTTAGATTGTACATAAACCATTAGCCTTGCTACAGTCTCTTCCCATGACTCACGACGTTGCTCAGACTCTAAGTACCGAGCATATCTACTTTTATGGATAAAGCGTCCATAATCACTGAGTTTATCAGCCATCTATTTCTTTCTCTAGTTTCTCAAATTTATCTTCTATTATATCTTCAAACCTTTCAACAAGGTCATAAGATGTAATACCCAGTATATCTAAAAGAGTAATCTCATCAATCTGTTCTGCTAACTTCTCTTTTAGTTCTTCTAACGTTAACATATTATGTCTTCAATTCTTTTAATAATTCAACATAATGAATGACCTTATTAAGGTCTTCCACACCACCTTTGTCTTGCCATCTACAAATATATTTAATAATGTTTCCCTCAATGAATGGTAAATTGTTTTTAGTTATAAACTCAATAGGTTGTATAGCAAAGCTTTTATAATGATTACCTGCTATTTGTTTATTTAAAGCACTCATAATATTATATCACCTTTCTTAAACATTGACAAGCTTTGTTGAACCTTTAGGTTTAAGATTCTTATTATCTCTAAACCAGTTACCACAAGTTCTACATTGATATCTTTGATACTTACCTGCCGCTGTCATGTTAAAGCCACGACGTTGGAAGTTAGTAGATGAACATGTAGGACAACATAAGTCAGTACCTTCAACTAGATTACGATTAAGATGATTCTTAATCCAAGGTTTAAAACGTTCATAAACCTTCTCTAGAAGGATAACATCGTTCTTGTTATACTCTTCCATAGTCTTCCAAGCTTTAGGAATACCTGCCATACATTGTACCCATAACTCATGGCCACTATGTTCAGTTTTTTTACCTAAACCTAATGACTGTGCTACGTAGTCTAATTTGTTAGATACAAATCTAAATCTACCCCTAGCTACAGTCAATAAGTCAATCTCTTTAAAGGGTGCTGGTGGGAACATACCATGAAGTAAGAATTCTTTATTAAGACTTGGTATGTCAAAACGTTTACCATTGTAGTGTACTACTGCATCAGCTTCGTCTAGAAGCTTATGTATACCAGCTAACATTTTCTTTTCACCAGACTTCTTAACAGAGTCAAATATCATCTTCTTATCACCATACCATTTAGCGGCATAGCACATGACATAAGATGACTCTTGTAACTGATTGATACCAATGTTCTGATCCCATATACCCCACACGTGGGCTACATTAGGAGCCATTTCAATATCTAATAGTAATATCTTACTCATTTCTTTGTCCTTTGTTTTGTTTCTTTTAAGGTTTTCTCGGAGTGGCATGTCTTGCATAAGACTTGTAAGTTCTTTTTCTCGCAATAGAGCCTGTCGATGAAAACATCCCAGGTCTTAAATCCTTGTTTAGAGTCCACCACAGGTTTAATATGGTCGACTTGAACTTCCTTAGCAGGGAAGTCTTCTTTACACTTCTTACATTTGTAGTGCATTGCGAGTCTCTTAGTTTTCTCATTGATTTTCTTTCCTGTTTGTGCTTCTTTGAGTGTTTCATACTTAGGAGGCCACCTCCGATAGCCACTTCTTAGTACACTAGTTATAAAAGACTTTCGTCTACCTTCTGTCCAGTTCACTTATAATTCTCACGTTCACTTAACATCATGTCGGCTAATTTATAAGAGCGTTTAGGAATGTCTTCCCATTTAAGTAATGTAGCAGACTCTATGATTGCACTCATAGCTTCTAGTGCAAAGTAGTCTCTAAGGTTCATACCTGTCCAGATTTGTTTCTTATTATCTTGACATGGGAATGCGGGTGAATTACCTTTACTCATTTGTTATCCTTATACTGTTGGTTTAGTTTTATAAAGTTTATCTAAATTAGGATCAAGTTTAAAGAGGTCTGCATTAAAGATACTCTTATCACCTTTCCACCATTGAATTACAATGTTATCACCTTCGTGATTGTAACAACCTAACAATCTTTCACCATCAATTCTTGTTGCTATCGCAGCCCAAGGATAAGGTCCTTGAAGTTCCGGAATAAAGCAATCAACATTAGAGATAGTGACAATTGCATTCTCGTTGTATTTGTAGTGTAAATATCGCCAATCTTGAGCGACCAATCTGTCAATTACTAAACCAATCCAAAACAGATTAAGGATTAGTACCAGACCTAGAAATGCTTTTAAAACCCAATTATTAATCATTGATCGCCCCCGAAATTATGATAGTAGTAATAACTAATCTAGCCGTATTAAATTAGTTATGATTGCAATAGTAATCAGGACCAATATCAATTGACCTGACCGCCTTCCTGTTTAAATAAATCTAACTCTTGTTCCGCAACTTCTGTTGCTACAGTGAACACACCTCTGCGAACTAGTTCTTTGATTGCATAGTCCATTAAGAATGCTGCTTCTTTAGGGTCTACATGAAAGTCAAAGTCCAAGGACCCATCGTCATTCTGCATACAGTCTCTTATAATCATCTAGCCAATCCTCTCTATTAGTTTGTCTTATCCAAAGAACTCTTGCATTCATTTTAAACTCGTCATCGTTGCTATAAGCTTCTCTGACAGCGTTGAATAGTTCTTGCTCAGTAGTACAGGCTTCTAAAAGCTTGTCAGCTTTTTTAGGCCCAATCTTTTCTATCCCTTTAATATTATCAGAACGATCTCCCATAAGACACTGCTTGTAGAAATGCTTTAAGCCTTCAAACTCAGTGACATCATAGAACTCATCCTTAACAAAGTTATAATGCTTACCGGGAATCATTAGTAAGTCTTTATCAATAGAACATATAACTGTCCCATCTTGTTGGTTCATACCCATGGCATCATCAGCTTCCATGCCATCGATTACTTCTGCATTGAACGTAGCTATTAAATATTGTCTGATAGGTTCTAGCCAGACAGGTTTCTCTTTAGGTCTATGAGCTTTGTATTCAGGGTATATTGTATATCTAAAGTTATCCTTGCCGGTTAGGAATAGACGATAAGACTCAGCCTCTGTATTCACTAGGATTTGATCTACTAGATCTTCTGTCCTAGCGTATGCAAAGGCTTTGTCATCATCATCTTGTAGCGTACAGGCAACCCTATACGCTACGATATCAGCATCAATAAGTGCTTTCATTATACTGGGATATCATCCTCTAAGTCATCAAAGTTTACTTCTTTAGTAGGATTAGGATCCTTAGCAAAGACATACTCTTCAAACTTCTTAGCTACAGCCAATACTTCATCTACACTTTTACCTGCACCTAAGAGTTCAACCGCAGAGGAAATACTGCTCTGACGAATAATATAGACTTGCCTGGCGGCACGTTCTTCTTTAGTTTCATAGTTACTACCAGTTACACGACCACCAGCTTGTGCTGGTTTAGATTGAGTACTAGTAGAAGGAGTTGAAGCATCACCACCAATACCAGTCCACTGCCAGTAACCTGCAGCATCTTTAGTTGTTGTAACATTAATCTGATCACCTTTAGTTAAATCTTTAATGTGATTAAACACACTAGGATTACTAAATGAGATAAGCTTTTTGTTACCTAATTGACCTTGTTCGTTCTTATAAGTAACTTCAATTTCTTGATAAGATCTACCGTTCTTAGTTGTCTTGCTATTTGGTGCACCAATATCTACAATATTAATTAACATTAACTATCTCCATGTTACCCCAGTTAGGTCCAACTTGACATTCGACCCGCATAGGAAGGTTAAAATCTACTCCAAACAACTTCTTAAAGTTAGTTGGAATATCCATAAAACACTTATCAACTAAACTTACTATACTATTATTATCGCATACTTTATCATCATAGTCAAGTATTATCGAATCATGAACAGTATTAATAAGTTTAACTCCTGCTACATCTTTAAGCCTATTGGCTAAAGACACTCTTGCTATTGCCATCAGGTCTGCACCTAATCCTTGTACTGGATAGTTTAAGATTTTCGTGCGAGGCCATTTGACTTTACCATACTTTACTTCTGGTTCATACTTATAAACTCTACCCGTAGGCATAGTTAGTTGGCGATCCCGAATGGCTTGATCGACAATTAACTTATGCCACTTTGCTAACCCATTATACTTTTTATAGAACTCATCTATAACATTCTGCCAGAAAGATTCAGATGTAGATACACCAGTAAAATTAACGTCATGAGCATAACTGTAAGCACTACCTCCGTAGATGAGTCTGAAAACAAATGTCTTAGCAATGAGCCTAGAAGGAAGCCCAAACCTAAGTTGATTATCGCTATGCTGATCAGTTCCATCCCATATCTCCTTTATAGCAGTTTCATCTTGAGAAAGGTATGTAGCACAGACCCACTCTAAAGCTTTTGCGTCAGCTTGTAATAGCATACCTACTCCCAAATAGTTGTTTAATTTCTCCATCAAAGTTTTGTAAGTTAGGTTTAGTAGACGATAGTCTTCCTGTCTTAGCAACACATTGATTCAATACACCATGTAGTTTACCTACAGGCCAATTCATTTTAGTTCTTAAGTCTGGTAGTCCTTGGTAATAAGCAGTGAGTCGTTTCATTAGTGTTGCTCTTGCTAAGATGAGCTCCACAAGCTCACGTGCTTTATTAGTTCTAAACTTCAAACTCTTTAACGTTTGATCATCTACCGAATAGAATCCTTCTTTCTCTAACTCAGATCCTTTAATAGGTGTAACTAATCTTTCAAACGTTTGTTCATAGTCTTTCCATTGTTCTTTCTCTTGACCTTTACGGGCTCCAGTTTTAAATACTCCGACAACTTCCTTACGCCTGTATTTAATAGTGCCCCCATATAAGAGAGAAGATACGTGCTCAGTACTGCTGGGATTAAACTCAGAAAGCATATGATACGAGTAAAGCTCGTTATCAATACGCGCAATGCTAGTAGAAAGATCTTTAGCTCCTTCATTACATCCTTCTTCATTGTAGATAATACCATTGTATTCCATCTCCTGTAAGACCAGTAGGTCTTGGTTATGTAAACTAATTAATCGCTGTGTAGACTTTGCGAGAGACGCAAATTCTTTTAGTTGTTTCTCATACACCTTTTGCGTTAAATGCAAATCACCTATAAGATATTCCTCAAGAACATCTCTAGGGATTTCCGTGGTATCGATATTGTTGCCCCAATACTCACTAGCAACAACATCAAGCTTGTTACCCAGACCATAATACTCAGCGACACCATTAAGACTTGGATAGGGATTTTGTTGTTGTGTAAGTATATAATGTACCAACTGACAGTCCCAAACACGCTTACCCACAATATTAATTCCATAGCGTCTTATCCAATGCAAGTCAAACTTGATGTTAAAGCCAACAATAGTATCGTGGCTGTCAATGAGTCTTTGTATATTGTCAAGTCGTTGTCGGTTAGGACTTCCGCTATAATCAATATCATAAAGGTAATGCTGACTATCGCTATAGAGACCAACATAACAGAGTTTATTCCTTTCATCAAATGGATTGCCTTTGTTGCTTATAGTTGTTTCTACATCTAAGATTAAGCTGCGCAATCTCCGGTTCCTTTATTAAGTGGATAGAATTTATTTACTTCTTCTAAGAAGTTTTCATTAAAGCCTACTATATCTATTATATCAAAGATATCTTCTTCTGTCAAATCAGGTCTTTGTTTTAATACAACCTCTGCAATTGTTTCACGTATTGTCAAAATAAACACTCCTCAAATTCATTTAAGTTAATCTTAGGTTCTTTATACTTAACTGTACCAGTAGCTGGGTAATCAAACCACCGAACTATGTTACCTTCCCAATCAAGTAGTATCCATCTTTCCCATTTAGACATCAACATACCTTGCAACATCTGCTTTAAGAATAACTTGTGATGACCCATGCCTTAAGTCAGGCAGTGTATCCTCGTCACCAATCAACTTGTTCTTACTAATGTTAAAGTAACGTATACGACTAGTGTTATCTGTTTCTTTACCTATACCTAGGATCCAATCGGCTTCGCCTTGCTTAGCCGTTTTGGAGCCGTCAACCATGTCCATCGTGAGGAAGAGTTTGCCTTCAGCTTCACCGGATGCCTGAGACACGGCAATGACTGGTGCGTATGTTTTAGCAATCTCTCTAGCCCATTGATAGATCTGTTTAAGTTCAAGATCATTACGTTCTCCTTTAAAACCACGAATCTTATCTATCTGGTCAAAGATAATTAACGCAGGGTTATATTGTTTAAGTACAGCTTCAATACGAGCTTTGTTACTTGAGTCTTCAAAGTCTAATATCTGAATACGATTACCTGTAGTGTTAAGATACCGTTGTTTGTTATTAACTTTGTCACTAAACAATTCTTTTACAGTCATACCTAATGCTGCTTGATAGACTCTAATACCAACTTTTTTTCCTTGCTCTTCATTATTAAACCAAAGCACATCACCTTCAGTTTGACTAACCATGTGAGTAATTTCACTTGCCAAGAACGTAGTCTTACCTGTTTCAGGACGTGCAAAAATAAAACCAAAGTCTCCTTTTCTAAGAGAACCAAGACTTTTATTAAGCCAATCAAGACGCCAACGTAAACCTGGTGTAGCAATCTGTGTATCATATAAGTTCTCCAAGTCCATATCAACAGGCTTAACTTCGTCAGCCTCTACTTCTTGATGTTCAAACTCATTAAACAAAGTTAAGAGTTCACTAGTTTGTTTCTTACCGCTCTCAACATCGAGAGCAGTCATAGCTACTTGACCAGCTAGAGAACGTCTTCTATGTTCTTCTAGTAGACCAATCAACAACTCTTTGTCAGTAGTATCCTGACCAAAGATATCCTGTAGTAAACTAATCAACTCTTTACGTTCATTATCTTGTAATAAGTAATTACTATTATAAAATATATCTAATTCATTAATATTAATATTAGTTTTATTAGTATACTTATCATAATATAGTGAAACTATATTAAATAATTTATAAATATTATTATAATTAATCTTTATATAATTAATGTTAACATACTTATAGTACTTTGTAAAGAGTTCTTTGTCTTCACAGAACAATTTTAGTATCTGTTTCTCTACCATCTAACTCCTTTCTAGTGTCCGCAGAATGCTTCCACTAACTTTTTACTATTAAACTTCTGTTCTTTACTATAGCGTTTCTTCTCTTTGATGTCTAGATAAAGTGGTGTCAAATCAAAGTGATGCACGTCTTTCAATCTAGTTACATGAGTCAGGTCAGCTGGTAGAAAGAACCAGATGTATTTAGCTCTAAGAGTATTGTTTGAATCATACTCTTCATAGAGCCAAGCGTCAGGCATCTTCATAGTCTTTCCTTTATAATTGTTCTAATGACATTAGCATCATACTCTTTAGGATCATTAGCAGAAATAATAACATCAGCATCAATACCTTTCTGTTTTAAATTTCTAACCATTTTAATAGCCTCAATTGCTTTATCCCTATCCAACCATATCCGAACTTTTTTAAAGCGTTCTAGGATAGTTTCTGTAAGTTTTAGAGGCATACTTGAACCTAGTAGAGGTGTAGTAGTGTAATTGTTATCTGCTTTATAAACTCTTATAGCAGATAAAACATCTTCCACACATATTAGTGTATCACTATTTCCATAAAATAACAAGGGCTTATCTCCTTTAGATAAATATTTAGGACCATCACCAAAGTTTCTACCTTGATAATAAGTTGGTGTGTTAACAAGCACCAATAGTTCTTTATCAGCACACCATGTTATGCCATAGGTTTCACAGTCATGAGTTGTAAGCTCGTATTGTAATAGCCATTGCATAGCTTTAGAAGGTATGTTAGTTGTAGTAGTTATATTTAACTCATTAGATTGCAGACTCCCGTTCCCGGGTGCTGACAATCTACTTCGTATAGAATTTAAATCATTCTTACCTTTCCAATAACTACAACCAAAACAATAGTAATGATCTTCATACTCTGCTAGATTATCTTTACTACCACAGTTAGTACAAGGCATGTGTTTAATAAAGTTAGTCATTAGGTTTGTCTTTATCTTTAAAGTCTTCTTCAGTTAACTTTTGTTCTTTAATCTTTTTACCAAAGATCTTATCCCAATTGTCTTCACCTTCTTTAGAAAGTCTTTTATTAATTAAACGATCACCTGTGATATCATTCTTGGATGCCATCAAATAGATCTCCTTGTAAGTCATCAAGTTCTAAGTCTTCATCAAATGATTCTTCATTACGCAAGTCTTCCCGAACTAATGATTGGACATCGGTTTCCACATCGTGGAAACAATGATTACATAAGTCTAGATACTCGCCAGTAATTACTGATTTTCGAGTAGCCTCGAAATCATTTAATGCTTTGTTACAAGCTACACATCTCATGTTATACAACCCTTCTTTATAATAGTTTGTAGAGTGTAGTTGAACAGTATCCATGTTTTAGAACTATTGTCAATAGTTAATTCAAACTCTTGATTATTAATCCAAAATGTGGTAGTCATTTACACTCCCTTAAATTGAAACTCTTGTTTACGATACAGTTGTCTAATTTTATGGCAGATAGCTGCATATTTATGGTTATTAGACATTAATAATTGTCTTAAAGATTCTTTAGTATGAATTTGATAATCAGCTATATTAGCTTTTATTAAATTACCTGATTCATTTAAAACAGCAATAGTTTTATTATCTATTACTTCCATTATTTCATACTCAGTAATATCATCAAGATATCTTTCGACATCATGAACCCAGTCAAAGTCTTCTTCAATACCATGAAAACTTACTTTATCACCTACTTTAAACATAATTATAGACTCCTATAGTAATTGTAAATTGCTTTTGCATATTTGTCAAGCGTTGTACCAACTAATCCTGGTGCAGTATTTATCTCGAACACGAAGAATCGATTGTCTCTAACGCGATGACCAACATCAACGGCCCCAAAATCAAGCCCGAGTAATTGAACGGCACGAACGCACGATGATAGTAGTAGCTCACTAGGTGTATCAGTAGGCCTGCAATAGACCCAATCGTTACCCCGATTCCTGATCCCAGAAGAGCGTATGCTAGAACCGATAACTTTCTTTTTCTGTTGCACATGTAAGACTTCTCCTTTAAAGATATGAACACGATACTCATGCTTGTGATTAGCTTTGACAGTATACAATGGTGCAATAGGTAAATCATTTACATCATTGCATATAACTATACCATGACCACTATGACCATTAAGTTTAGTTCGACAATACAAAGTGTTACCTTGTTTGATTAGATACTTAGCATCATCTTGTTTAGTTACATACTGTGGTATCTGTTCAAACCCTTGCAACGCAAGTGTATCAAAGGTCTTAAGCTTATTACATGCTAATGCTATAGCTTCATGTTTGTTTAGATCATGAGGCATAGACTTGAACTGAGGTGGTTGCGAAGCACCCCAGTTAATAATTACATCACGACGCTTAGCATCGTAAGTCTTTCTTACCCGTAGTATACTAAGTCGTCGCGCCAATTTCTTGGCGGACAGACTATAAGGATTATAAGAAAATAGTTTAAGAGTCATATTAGTATCCTTTTAATAATGAAGGTGATGAGAAGCTATGATATGCAGGAGCACCTACAGGATCTTCTT
>Ga0208867_1000149_pt1 | contig 22777 bp, 46 predicted proteins | sample CryBogCBE05Oct08_FD_185505 | JGI IMG/M metagenome (GOLD analysis project Ga0208867, IMG submission 185505) | Freshwater microbial communities from Crystal Bog, Wisconsin, USA - CBE05Oct08 (SPAdes) (version 2) | ecosystem: Environmental > Aquatic > Freshwater > Lake | place: Crystal Bog... | reverse complement strand
CATAGTTGAACTTAGTCGTAGCTCTACTGCATTGCAAAAAGAAAAGGCTTTATTAGAACCACAAATTCGTGCTGGTAAAGCGGCTGCTGAAACGGCAGAAACAAGCGCAGCTAAAGCTAAATTAGGGTTATCTACAGATTTTGCTGACAAAATGCGACAAAATCAAATTTCATTAATTAATGATCCTTTAATTGTGCAAGCAGAACAAGACCCACAATTTGCAGCAGCAAATAAAGACAAGATTGCTAAATTAGTTGAAAGACAAGCTAAAGCTGCTACAGAAATGGGATTAGACCCAACAAAAGCAGCAGAACTTAATGCCCCTTATCTTGAAGCAGTAAATCAAACAAATGGTCAAGGATTAAGACAATTTCTTAAAACTCGTATGCTTGCTGGCTTAGATACACAAGCACAAACAGCATTACAACAGCCATCAACAAACGCTTTAGGTCAAACTGTCATTACAAATCCAATACAAGAAACAAGAAAAACGCTTGGAGAATCAAACCCAACAACACCAGGAGTTGCAAACTTTAATCAATATCAGCAAGATTTAACTAATCGTGTTGCTGGTGCTACACAAGTTGAAATGCGACTAAATGAAGCTGAAAACTTAATGAAAGAGTTTAAGCCTGGTGCTGGCTCAAGAACTTATGTAGATATTGCTCAAAAATTACAAGCTGTAGGCGCACCACAATCTTTAGTTGATTCAGTTGCCAAAGGTGATTTATCTGCGGCACAATCTTTAAACAAATTTATTGCTCAAACTGTAACCGCTAACATTGGTCAAATGCAAGGTAATCCAACGGCTAATATGATGAACGATTATCTTAAAAATAATCCTGATATTAGTAGCGACCCAAGAGCATTGCAACGTTTCTTTGAATTTGGTCATAAACAAAATGCTATTCCTATTGAAGAACAACAATTTTTGCTTGAAAAAGCTAAAAAAGGAATTTTAAATCCTGATACTCATGTTGCAGAATCACAACAACATATTTTAGAAAAGTTTGCTCAAAAACAAAATACTGTTACAGGAAAAGAACGTGGCAATCCAACTTATGGAAAATATAAAGGCCATGATGTAATAAGCCATGATGGTGGTAAAACTTGGGAATATAAATAATGGATAATTTATATGCTTCTCTTGAGCAGAGATATGATTTGCCAGAAGGTGCATTATCCGCTATTGTCGGTGCTGAAAAAAGTGGTGATACCGCAATAAGCCCCAAAGGTGCTAAAGGTCGATTTCAGTTTATGCCAGCAACGGCTGATGCTTATGGAGTTGATACTTCTGATCCAATTAGCTCTGCCAAAGGTGCAGCGCAATATTTATCAGATTTAAAAAGTCAATATGGCAGTTGGAAAGCTGCTGTTGCTCATTACAATGGTGGCACAAAAGCTGCTAAAGCTGTTTTAGCTGGAAATGAACCGCCGGCAACTGAAACACAAAATTACCTTAAAAATGTTGGATCAAAGATGGCTATTGATTCATCTCAAGTTGAGCCTTTAGGGTCAGTTAAAGTTTCTGGTTATGAACCTATAAACCCTTCTGAAGTGCAAATTTCTGAACCTATTAAAGCGGAAGAAGTTACTAAAGATTTACCTGAAAATCTTAAAGGATTAAGTAAATCTGAGTTATTTCTTAAAGGTTTAAAGGCTTCTGGTGAAACTACTATGACCGGAATAGGTCAAGCATTAGACCCATTAGCTCAACAATTAGAAAAAGCATTTCCAAAAGTTTCAAAAGCAGCAGAAAAACTAGGGTTACCTTCTGCTAAAGAAGTTGCCGCTAATCGTGAAGCTGAAATTCTTGCACAAAGAGAAGCTAATAAACCTTTATTAGAAACAACGCCAGGGATGTTAGGTAATGTTGCTGGAGAAGTTGGTCAAGCTATTGCATTACCAGGTGGTACTATTGGTAAAGCAGCCTTAACTGGTGCTACTATGGGCGCAGTTCAACCTACATTACCAGAAGAAAGCAAAGCATTTAATATTGCTTCAGGAGCTGTTTTAGGTGGTGCTGGTCAAGGAATTGTTGGCGCAATCGGTAAAGCTGCTCAACCTATTGGTAAAGGTTTAAGCGATATTGGTGAAAAATCAGTTCAAGTTCTTAAGAATGCAGGTGTTCCATTAGATGCGGCACAAGCTACAGGCTCTAAAGCATTACAATGGGCAAAAAGACTTACATCTGATAATCCTTTTACTGGTGGTGAAAATCAAGCATTTTCTCATGTTCAAAATAATGCTTATACAAAAGCAGTAGCAAAAACAATGGGGGAAGATGTAGAACAAATTACCCCTGAAGTAATACAAAATGCTAAATCTCGTTTAGGTGATACTTACGATCAACTTTTTGAACGCAATGGTGTTCGTGTTACAAGAAACTTTCAAAATGATTTAAATGGTTTAAAAAATGAAGCAGAAAGAATTTTGCCTTCAAATGAAAAAGCTGTTGGAAATATTGTAAATGACATTATTGATAAATCTAAATCCAATATGGGACATTTAGATGGAAAACAATATCAAGCATTTAAACGTCAATTAGATGCTTTAGAAAAGCAAGGTGGTTTATCTGCTCATTATGCTGGCGAAATTAAAAATAAATTATTAGATGGTTTATCTGATACTGTAGATAAATTTGGCAAAAAAGGGGACATTGATTTACTTAAAGCCACAAATAAACAATATGGCAATATGAAAAAGATTGAGGATATTGCTCTTAAAGACCCTGAAGGTCATGTAAGCCCATCTTTGTTATATAACTCTTTAACCACAAAAGGAAAACGTGGTGCTTTTTATCAAAATGATCCTGAACTTGCTAAATTAGCTCAAGCTGGAAAAAATATTCTTCCTGAAAAAATGGCAAATAGTGGAACTACCGCTAGATTGGCAGGACAAGCAGCAATTCCTACCGCTTTAGCTGCTTATGATTATGCAAAAGAAGGCGATATAGGAAAAGCATTGGGAATTGGTACAAGTGCATATATAGCACCTAAAGCGTTGCAAAAAGCACTTTATAGCCCAGCTTTTGCTTCTTATCTTGAAAAAGGCATTGGAAGCACAGCATTAAAAGATTTATTACAAGCACCAAGCAAATATGGCATAGGTAAAATTCCACTTGCATCGTTTGAATCTTATTTGCAACAAGTACAAAAAGAAAAAGGTACTCAATAATGGCATCAGTTCTACTATCCCCAGTTGGCGTAGGTCAACAATACTTTGACAATAATGGAGTACCTTTAGCTGGTGGGTTAATTTACACCTATCAAGCTGGTACAAGCACCCCATTAGCTACTTATACAGACAATGGTGGAACTACTGCTAACGCTAATCCTATTGTTTTAGACTCTGCTGGTCGTGTTCCATACGAGATATGGATGTTTACAGGATATAGCTATAAATTCGTTATACAGTCTGCTACAGCGAATTCTATACAAACCTTAGATAATCTATACCCTATTCTTCAAAACGCTCCTACAAGCGCACCAGCGATTCCTAGTGGCGGTATTATTCTATGGTCAGGCTCTACAGGATCAGTTCCTAGCGGATGGTATTTGTGCGATGGTACAAACGGCACACCTGATTTACGCAATTCATTTATTGTAGGTGCTGGCAATACATACGCAGTAGGCGCAACAGGCGGAACAGCCGATGCTATCGTAGTAAGTCATACCCATACAGCAACTTCTACTGTTACAGATCCTGGTCATACTCATTTGGGCGGTGTTTATAACTATTACAGCGCATCTACTGGTTCTGGTGGTTATGTTTCAGGTATTAATCAAACAACAGCCACTCAAACAGCAACAACAGGCATAACTGTAGCTACAACCAATGCTACTGCTGGAACAAGCGGAACAAATCAAAACTTACCACCTTATTATGCTCTTGCATATATACAAAAGTCGTGAGTAAAAATCTAGTATATAGTATGGTGTATGACAAATGAAAAATACTACAAAGAAAATTGTCCTACTTGCAATGCGCCAATGCGTAGGCGAAAACGTGATTTGGGAAAAAATTGCACAAAATGTACTATGCGTAAAATTGGGTTGGAATATGGAGAAAAAAGACGAAAAAACCCAACAAAAAAAACTCAAAAAGAATATACACAAAATTCTTTTAAAAAAAATCCTTTTATATTTAGAATTACTAGGACTATTTCATCTGCAAAAATTAGAGCAAAAAAAGCAAATGTTCCATTTTCAATTACTCGGCAAGATTTAATAGATATGTTTCCAGTTGATAATTTATGTCCAATTTTAAATGTCCCTTTTGTTTGGGGAACTAAAAATAATAAAGATTTATCACCATCTTTAGATAGAATGATTCCAGAATTGGGTTATGTTAAAGGCAATGTTAAATTTATATCCTATAAAGCAAATCGCATTAAAAGTGATGCTAATGTGGAAATTTTAAAAAATTTAATTAAATATATGGAAGCATAGTAATGATAGAGCTTGATCCAGTAAAAATAGGGGTAATGTGGCAGAAAGTTGAAGCTATGGAGCATGAAGTTTCAGAGCTAAGAGCAGATGTTAAAGAACTATTAGCTATGGCAAATAAAGGTCGTGGTGGCTTTTGGGTGGGCATGATGGTGGTATCAGGTATTAGCTCTTTTATAGGCTTTATAGCTCATTATTTCAGCGCAAAATGAACCATGTCAGACCCATTCGGTATTGCACAAGGGGCAAAAACTCTTAGCAGCAGTATTGATGCAAGCAGAGAGGCTAGTAAAGGTTTAACTAAAAGCATAGAAGGAATACAGCATGACGGACTTGCTGTAGCGCAACAAAAAGCAATAGAAAGACGTAGAGTAGCAAGAGAAGAAGAACATCGTAAGCAAACAGCATTAATTAAGGCTTTAGAAGATTGGCAACAAAAGAAGCAAATTAGCGACAAAGAAGCAAAGTTAAAGATAGACTTTGTTAAGAAGTATGGAGCTAAAGAATGGGATGCAGTTTTGAAGATCAAGCTAGACATAGAAAATATGGAACGTGCAAATAATGAAGCATTCAAGCATGATCTAAAAGAAGTGCGTAAAGTACAGTTTTATTGTTTTGCAGTTGCAGCATTAATATCATGGTATTTAACATGGGGTTATAAATTATGAATGAAATATTTACACACATATTGACAGGTAAAGACAACAATACGCATGACATTGCTAAATGGGCATGGATGCTTGGATTCTTGCTTGTCGGCTGTTCAGCCATTTATTTAATCTATACAGGCAAAGATATTAGCCTTACTGAATTAGCTGGTGCTTTGGGAATTGTATCAGGTTCAGGCGCAGCTTCAGTAGCAGCAAAACAAGTATCTGGTGCAGAACCACAATGAGCTTTTTACTTAATCTTTTAGGCGGTATAAGTGGACAAACTTACATATATCTTGTACTTGTATTTGGTAGTTTTTCTAGTGGTTTCTATATTGAGCATATTCGCTTTGTTGATTTCCAAGATAAAGTCAAAATTGTTGCAGAACAACAAATTGCCGAGAACAAGGCAAAACTTAAAGAACAAGAATTAATAAATAGAGGAGTAACAGATGCGTACAACGCTAATGTCAGTAATATTCACAATTTTTATCACAGGATGCTCAACGACACCGGTAGCGGTGCAATGTCCAGCGTTCCCAACACCACCATTACAATTAATGGCACTACCATCAACACATTGGATTTTGCCGAACAATGTGCCACAACCACCCAGCAACTCGAATCAACCCAAGATTGGATTCGGACTCAAATAGGATTAGATAGTGCAAAACAACTTTGATAAATGCCTTGATTTAGTTCTTAAATCAGAAGGTGGCTATGTTAATAATAGTCAAGACCCAGGTGGCGTTACTAATTTAGGTGTAACTCAGCGAGTTCTTGAAGAATGGCTAGGTCATCCTGTAGATGACAAAACTATGCGTAATCTTACAGTTGATCAAGTATCAGGGCTTTACAAAGCTAAATATTGGATGGCTTGCTACGCACCACAACTGCCTTTAGGCGTTGATTATTGCTTATTTGATGCAGCAGTCAACATGGGGCCTGGAAGGGCTGTAAAGCTTTTACAAGAAGCCATACAATGTATGCCTGATGGCACTATTGGCCCAAGAACTATGCAGCTTTTAGATCAAAAAAAGCCAGAAGATATTGTAGATGCGTTTAGTCAGCGTAAAATTAACTTTTATGAAGGCTTAAAGACTTTTCCTGTATTTGGTAAAGGCTGGCTCAAACGAGTTGAAGATGTTAAATTTAACGCATTAAAAATGATTGGAGAAGCAAATGGCATTTGAAATTAAAGAACATAAGCAAAAACCTACAAAAACAGGTCATTATGTTAAAGACTCTGAGCATCGCACAGAAGATCGTTTAGAACGCTTAGAAAAGAAGCTAGACAAACATATTGCTTTGCCTATGGAGAAAGCTCACCATCCGCACCAAGCAAGCCAAAAAAAAGCTCCCTTGCCTTCAATGAGAAAATATTAAAATAAGTCTGTTAATTCAGCTATTTTAAATAATTTGATGGGGCAGTCGTAAAATAACTCCCCTTTAGCAACATATTTGTTAGGGACTTCAATTAATGGGCAATTCTCTAAAGAGCTTACTTTTGCCCAATAAGCACGATGTAAGTCATGAGTTAAAGCAAAAAATAGAACAGGCAGATTACCTAGAGTTAGCTTGTCTTTACGTTGCGCTTTGTGAATACTACCAAATTGATCAAAACCTTCTTGACGAACTTCTACCTCAAGCGCACCAACTGGAACACCTGATCGACAAACGATTAGATCAACTCCATACTTATTAGGGTTATCTTTACACTCTACGTTCCATTTCATCTGCACCCATTCAGATACAGCTTTACGAGCAGGCGCATCATACTTATCGTGTAAATATTGACTAAATGGCTTCAATGTCTAAGTGCAATTACTAAAACTATGAAACAAAGCAAAAGAATATATGACACATTGCACCAGTATTCAAAACGCAGTTTATAAGGATCGCCAATCATCCATTTTTGAAGCTCTAACATATCTGGGTCGTGTTCTATATAACGTGGTTTAAGTGGGTTTTCGTCATACCTAGAGCTAATTAAGACTTTGCCGTTGTTAAGATAATCAATCATTTCTCACTTGCCTTTCTTAGTATTGCTCTAGCAAAATCAATAGCAGAACTTCTAGCAGATACAACTCCAAGCAATTCTTCATAAACTTTAATTATTTCCTCATCTGTTAGGTCTGCTGGATGGGTGTAGAGTGGAATATCATCTTCCCATGTTTGCACTTTACTGAACTTTGTCGGTGTTCCGTCTTTATAGTGAACTTGCATCCACGCTACTGGCTGTAATTTATCCATGATTAACCCATCCTTCCACAATTTCTAATGACTGTTTAGTAAGCATCAGTTTGTCTTTCAACGCTTCTATTTCAGCTTGTTGCTGGCGAAGCATGGTGGCTGCTTCTTTACTTACTGGGCATAAGTATTCTTTTCCATAGCAATAATCTAGTTCATCAGCTAGTTCATTTGCGTTCATTTTATAGTCCCGTTCAATTCAATGATGCGATAAAGTCTTTCTATTTCATGTTTTAATGTTTCTACATTTTCTGGCACATTTAAAACTTCTGAAATTCCAGCTGCACCACCACATTTAGGGCAACACAGCTTCAACGCTTCTATTTCAGCTTGTTGCTGGCGTATAAACGATGCAGCTTTCTCTAGTTCGTGCGCAAACTCTTTTGCGTTCATTTCTTTTTATTGTCCATGTCCATGTTTAACAGAGCAACCATGCTTTTATCTAAACGTTCAGAGATATTGACACAAACATCTTTACAAAGCCAAAGAGTGCCGCTTTCTGCATTTTCTGTAAGTTTTTCTGCAACTAACTCTAAAACATTGCCTAAACAGCTTATTTGATTAGCGATTTTTTCAAGCTCGCCAGCTTCATCCCATAAGCTCATTTTTGATCCCTTGCTGGAGTTGTCCAAAGCTGCTCAATATGTTCTGTAGCACCCATCTTTACAAGTTCACTTTTATAAAAGTGTCGTGCAACGTAATCTGCTCGTATAAACTTGCTTTCTTTACGTTTACTAGGGCCTACAAACACACCAGGTAACTCATAGTGCGGTATATACATTACATTGCCTAATTTATAGCATTTGTAATTAGCCCTATCAGGCACGTCAAATTCAGTATCCAAAACCATAATTTCTTCCTTCTTGAGCGTTATATTCATATCCAAAAGCATAAAACAATGGCGAATTAGCAATCATTATTAGCTTACGTTTTGCTTCTAAAGTTTTACCTCTGCGTTCTAACAATAAAGTAATCTGCGCTCTATTCTTAAACATTTCCCTATTTTTAAGGGTTTCCATCATTCGTATGGAAAAAACAGATTTATCAATCATATTACATACCCTGTCCGTAAATAATTAACACCAAAAATAACGATTGCAATTACCAGACCCATAAGGCCACCTAATGCTAATTCTATTAAAGTTGCTTTCATATTTCCCCCAAAATTAAAAAAGTCAGGTCAAAGTCTTTTTAGTCTGAAATCTCTAAGAGCCATAGAGCTGAATAGTGTCGTTGACCTGATGTATGTAATTTATTACAGAATTTGAATAAAAATCTTGATCTAGGTCAATATTCTTAAAAATAATTTAGGTGTTGTATTTTTACAACAGGGTGGGGCTGACACCTCACGGAAGGATTTTTGGCGGGGGATCACCAATGCCAGCCCCATAAATTCTATAGTCCCGATTTTAACTGAAAAAAGCGTAATAAGTGAAAAAAGCACTTTAATCCCTTTTGCAACTCATCTTCTGGGATTTCGCACAACTTCACTTCATTAGTTAAGCCGTTTACAAACATAATTCCGCATCTAGCACCCTCTAAACCAAGCAATTCTCGGTAAGCTGCCATTTGCATGATATGCTCATCGTATGGAACGACCTTTTCCAAAGGGACTTCTTTAGTCTTAAAATCTACAACAACCCCTGGCACACCTTTAATCTTGTCTGCTTTAGCATATAAATCCACCTTGCCACCAAACTTTAATTCTGTATGGCTTGCACTAACTTCAGGAAGCCACGCCCTAGCCCCATAAGCGGCTTGTAAGGCGTTTTCTACGTTACGGCAATAGGTAGGTACTGATTCCAGCAAAATGCCGTCAAAGAAGCTCTCAATGATGTTGTGAATGGCAGTTCCCCTTGCCGCAGCATCTTTTCCTTGCGATCTTGAATCGCTTAATACACGACTAAGCCAATCTTTTTCTTCTTCACCATCTAAGCGAGGTAATGTAAGTGCAGCGAGGATTGCCTGTTGTTGCATCCATCTTTGTAAGCCCAAACCCTTGTTTGCAACCCCCAAGACTGTGGTAACGCTGGGATAAAGGTTGTTTTTCTTGGCGTCTGCCAACGTTGTGGATCGTATTTTTCCAGACTTGGATATTGTTGTATAGGCTGTATTACCCTGTTGGTCATACCAATGACCGCTTTCACTTTGACTGTCCTTTATTAGCACTTTTTCTTCCCCTTTTTGGTTTTACTTCATCCGTGTTAATGTCATATACAACTTCTATAGGTGCATCTGGAATTATTGCTGCTTCATATTGTGCTGGGATTTCTTGACCGCACCAATCTGATGGCGATTTATTAACCACAACAGGATTGAGCTTACAAGCACCAAGCATATCATTTTGCATAAATACATAAAATTTACAATTTTTGCAGGCCATTAAATGCCCTTAGAGTAGTTAGTAATTCTCATGCTATCTTCTTGAAATACGCATAAGTCTGCTGCAACAAGCAAAACCGCCTTAATGACTGATGCTAAATCTTCCGGTCTAAAACTAATAAGTTGTTGTTCTTCATCAACATTGACCCCCATCCATACTTTTTCCGTGTATTTAGTTTCAATAATGTCTTTAATTTGGTTCTGCATAATGTTCTCCTTTTAAAATCTCTTTATGTCTTTGTTTATGACAGGGTTGGCATAACCATACGATTTCCAAGGGAAGGTCGTAGGATTCGTGATGTGCAAGAGTTTTCTCAGAAGAACACCGTGCGCATGGCTGCTGAACAAGATTCCCGTTGCGGATAGCTCTTGCAACTGCGTTATGACACTTCGTGCGTCTTGAATCTGTTTCTCGCCACATTTTTGTTTGCTCTTTTTGGAGTGCAATTCTGTGCGGTTCTTTTGCCCTTTTTCTATCATATTCTCTGACTTTCTCTAAGTTTTTTGCCCTATGGTTATTTGCATCTACTTTTGCACAGTCTTTGCATTTTCCAAGATAACCATCAGCCATTCCTAAATGTTTGTAGAAACTAGCTAATGGTTTTTCTTTATTACATTTAAAACAAGTTTTCATGGCAATCTCCTTTATGCCATTATACCCATTTTAATTTAAAACGGAACACTATCATCAATAGAAGGATCAGATTTAGGTAGCTCATCCGATCCAGCAGCTTTAAATCCCATAGGCAGTTTTTCTTTGCCAATTGATATGCTAAAAAACTTACCCTTTTTGCCTTCTTTAACCCAACCCGAAAGCCAATGTTCTTTACCATTAACCATAATTGTGCCTGTCCAATCAGGGTGGTTATCAGTCGTTTTACGATCATTTTTAAATAGACTCCCTGAGCCTTCTTTAGGTATATATGCCATGTTAGTTCCTTTATAAAATATCTTTGGCTATTGTTTTCATTGCACTACTAGACTTACTTTGAACTGGGTTTGATGCTGCATTAGCATCATCGTCAGCTTGAACTACACCAACAACTGCTGCAAGCGCATATCTACGCATATATGTCAGCGCAGAACCAGAACCTTGTGCATCAGGTTTAGACACAGGCAGCGACATTTGTTGACCAATCCATTCACCAGAGCTGTGAGCTAGGATCGTGGTCATTGACATTGTGCCGTCAATAAACTCGCCAGGGAATTGCATAACACTAAGGCCGTTTGCAGCCAAAAGATCACGGCAAGCATCCCACACAGACTCAAGATCAGCATACTTAGACTTGAAAAACGGATTTGCTGAATCTTTTTTTGCATGGGTCAGTTTCCCTTGAACGATTGATAAAGCGGTGGCTAATTTAGCGATTGACTCTGATTGATTCATTTTTGACCCCTAATTGATGGAAAAGACTCAAGAGGATTGCCAAAAATTTCTCCAAAGCTATTAATAACATCACGCAATACAGGATTAACTTGTGCGTTGCGTGGCTTACCACACGCTTGGCGTATGCAATCAACTTGTTCTTGCGACATAAATTCATTGCTGAACTCCATGTCATCTAAAGCCTTTTCCAAAAATTCTTCATGCTCTAACATCAGCTTATTTAATTCACCCATCTAAATTCCCCTTAGATACATAGCGAAATTGCTATAAGATTGATTGTAAGCATATTTCATAGGCTGTCAAGAACTATTTGCAAAATAACGACATACGATGTAAGATAATTGAATGAAGCTAAAACTAACAGATTCAGCAATAATTGATTTGCTAGGTGGTACTACAAAAGTTGCCAAATTGGTAGGTATTTCACCAAATGCTGTATCAATGTGGCGAAAAAACAACATACCATCATCGCAATTTGCATTTTTAGGCGCAACTCTTGAAAAAGAGTCGCATGGTTTAATTACTCGCAAGGATATATTTCCTAAGTCCTGGCACATTATTTGGCCCGAACTACAATGAACAGAGAAGAAATGTTACTTAAAATGCTTGCAAGAGCAGACGAAGAAATTAAACAATTACAATACAGAACTGATTTTTTAACAAAAGAATTATCACAACTTAGAGAACGATTAAACTATATGGATCATCAAGTCTATGGGGGATCAACAAAATGAAGATAAGCGTAAAAATCATTAAGGAAAACGAAGATGGATCAGCCAACGCTCAAGTTGACTTTGACAAAGAAGGGCTTGAAACCCTTGTCCAATGGGGTCTTGTTAGTATCCTTACCAAAGCAATTGATGAATACAAAATTAAACCCGAAGAAACTGAGACTGTTGTTCAGCCAAAAAGAACTAAAAAACAGAAATAAGTAGTAAAATCTATGGGATGGCTAGTAGCGGATGCTACGAAAGACTGATTAGTCACCAGTTTGCCTATCTCACCTAAATGACTAACCTTTTGACAAAGGATGCAATATGTTGAAGTTTCCGCCTCAAGATGGTATTGAAATATATCCATCAAAATCTGGTCTTATATGTTTAGAACAAGACTCCCACGAATTTGGTAAAAAAGTACAAGTTTTTCTTACTATTGGGCAATTAAGATCATTAGTTAAACACTCAAACTCTTTAATAGTTAAAGCTGAAGAAGCTAAAAAGGAGTGGGAAAATGAAACTAACTCCTAAAAACTGGATAAATTTTCAGCATTACAAACATCGTAGTCCGCCTTGGATAAAACTACATAGAAATTTGCTTGATGATATGCACTATCAACGCTTGCCTGTTGCTAGCAAAGCTCTAGCACCAATGCTTTGGTTGCTTGCAAGTGAGTCTCAAACTGGAACTATTGATACTTCTACAGAAGAAATAGCATTTCGCCTAAGAATGACAGAAAAAGATGTGTTAGCTGCCATTAAACCCTTATTGGATATGGGCTTTTTTATTGATGATGACAACGTGCTAGCAGAGTGCTTGCAAGATGCTACGTCAGAGACAGAGAAGAGAAGAGAAGAGACAAAGAAAGAGACAGAGACAGAAGCACCTAAAGGTGTCAATGTGTCTTTATGGAATGATTATTTAAAAGTCCGTAAAGCTGCCAAAAAACCTCTTACAGACACAGCTTTGAAAGGTTTGATACGAGAGGCTGAAAAAGCTAAAATAACTCTTTCAGATGCCCTACAAACTTGTTGTGAGCGCAGTTGGGTAGGATTCAAAGCTGAGTGGATTGAAAAACCTATAACTACGCAAGATAGACCAAATCAAAAGTGGGATGCGACCCTTGCTGGAATTGTGGCGAAAGGAAAAGAACTTGGAATTGAAGCTAGGCCTGGCGAAACCGAAGGACAGTATCGAGAACGAGTTAGATCAGGCAGAGCATAAGCATAGATGCGCCATTCGCTATTTGTGTCATCTGCGCCACAAAAAAGGATTAAGTTGGTTTAGAAATTACATTAGCGATAAAAACTTTAGTAAAGTGGTGTTAGACGATTTTTTTGAGCAATACAAACATGGAAACAAGGGGGAGTGGGGAACATGGATAGAATCATCATCGCAGCAACAGGGCTTGGGTATTTGATTGTAGGAATTGAGCAGTTAAGAAAACAATCTATACCTAATGCGTTTATTTGGTTTGGGTATAGCTTTGCTCAAATTGGTTTATGGATGGCTCTTAAATGAATTATTTAAGCGTTTGTTCTGGCATTGAAGCTGCCACAGTTGCATGGCATCACATGGGTTGGAAGCCTGTAGGTTTTAGCGAAATTGAGAAATTTCCTAGCCAAGTGCTTGCGCACCACTATCCACAAGTTACCAACTTTGGTGACATGACTAAATATAAAGAATGGAAATTAGATGACTCAATCGGACTTTTGGTCGGAGGAACTCCCTGCCAATCATTCAGCGTTGCAGGTTTACGCAAAGGACTTGACGACCCAAGAGGCAACCTTGCTCTCACCTATGTTGGAATTCTTGACAAATTTAGACCCAAGTGGTGCATATGGGAAAATGTGCCAGGTGTCCTCAGTTCAGGCAAAGGAAGGGATTTTGGAGCCTTTCTTGGGGCGTTGGGCGAACTCGGGTATGGGTGGGCCTATAGGGTGCTTGACGCTCAAAACTTCGGAGTCGCACAAAGACGCAGACGAGTGTTTGTTGTCGGATGTCTTGGAAATTGGGAATCTGCCGCAAAAGTATTATTTGAGTCCGAAAGCCTGTCAGGGAATATTGCGAAGGGCAGAAACAAGGGGGAAAAAATTACCAACAGCTTTATACCAAGTGTTGCTGGAACGCTCGATAGAGAATGTGGTGGTTCAAAATTAAATCATCAAACTGCAAATAGTGGTCATATCATTCCTACATTTTGGAATGGAGGTCAAATTGCTGAAACAATTACTTGCACAAGTGATGACCAACGTATGCCTGACAAAAATAGATTTCAAGCTGTAATTCAAGCGTATGAAAATCATGGCACAGATAGTAGAGTTAAAGAAATTGATGTAAGCCCAACTGTTACTGCTAGATGGGGAACAGGTGGTAATAATGTGCCACTAGCTATGCAAGGTAATTTAATTGGGCGTGATGCTGGTGGCCCTAATGGCATAGGTGTTTCTAATAGCAATACTATGTATACCCTTACTAAAACTGATGTTCATGCTGTATTTTGCGATACATACAATGGAACTATTCAAGGAGATGTTGCGGCAACAATGACTGCCGATATGGCTGGCCCTACGCATAGCGGCCCTAAAGTTATGCAAAACATGGCAGTTCGCAGACTTACGGAAGTAGAGTGTGAAAGATTACAAGGCTTTTCAGACAATTACACTAACATTAAAAAAAATTGTCCTAGTGGGGCAAGATATAAAGCATTAGGTAACTCTATGGCTGTGCCAGTAATGCGTTGGATTGGAGAAAGGATTAACCAATATGAAAGAATTTAACCCATACAACGCTTATGATATTTACGAAAAATACAAAGCAGATTATTCAAAAGCTAAAGGTTATTTAGCAGGACTTGGCGAAAAAAAGAAAATGATTGTTGCCATTATGATGAAAAAATCTAATGAATCTTCTTTAGGAGCACAAGAACGTGAGGCTTATGCTTCAACAGAATTTGAAAAATATTGCAATGATATTGATGCAGCAACAGCAAATGAAGCATTGTTAAAATTAGAACTTACCCAAGCTCAAATGGAATTTGAAGCATGGCGATCTGAACAAGCCACAAACCGAAACATAGAAAGAATAACAAGATGACAGATTACGCAGACTCATTACTTAAATTAAACCGACTTACAAAATCTTTTCTTAATGCAGTATTAAAAAATAGAAAAACAGAGGCGTATTTGATTGCTTGTTCTATTACAGAAACAGCACAAGAGCTAGAAGATTGGGCTAGTCAAAATAGTGTCCACTAAAAATGAGAAAATCGCTCTTGATAAAATTGCCCGACTCGGATGTATTGTCTGTAGTGCCGCCTATGGGATTGAAATGCCAGACGTACAATTACACCACGTTAGGCGGTTTGGTCAGCCACGCTCTGCATCCCCTTGCTTACCGCTTTGCTTTGAACACCATCTCGGAAACACCGGAATTCACCTTATGGGTCACAAAGGTTTTACAGCTAAACACGGCTTTACCCAGGAAGCGTTATTGGAGAAAGTCCACGAATTGCTAAATGACTGATGAAGAAATTAAAAACGCTTGGTATTCTTTAGGATTACGAGGAGTAGCAAGTGCTAATGAATGGAATACACGTTATAGATTTGCTAGGGAAATAGAAAAATTAGTTAAAGCTCAAGAGGATCAAACCCCAATTCTTTCCCAATCTGGTGCGCCCTGCGCCTAAATGTAGCATCATGCTTTAACCAAGCATCCGTTATAGTGCCAGACCGACTCATGTGGATCATTTCATGCGCTACAGTTTTAATGACTGTTTCCATAAACCCACATCTAGCCGCAGAAATGGTAATCGTATGCTCATGCTTTTCCCCTTCATCGTACATATAAGTACCCATTGTTTCAGGATCATAGTCAACTATGAATTTAACTTCTTCTGGCAATGGAAGTTTCCATTTTGAAAATGGTTCGCAACAATACAAAGTTGCATATATGTTATTAAGGATAGTTGAAGTAAGTTTCATGCCATCATGCGAGGTGTTTAAGTTTTGCGTGAGGAATTACAGTACGAGTGTCAGTTGAGTATGCACCACAAGCCTTACATTGATAACGCTGGTAAGCACCAGTAGTTGTATATCTAAAACCTTTGCTGATTAATGATGGTTTAGCGCAAGTAGGGCAAACAAATCCATCCCTATCTTTCATTAAAGCCATATTTACTGGGGTTTTAATCCAGGGTAAAAGCCTGTTATACAACTTTTCAAGCAATAAAACGTCTTGAATGTTGTATTCTTTCATGGTTGCCCATGCTTTTTTATCATTTGCCATACATTTAATCCATAGCGTATGACCTTCATGCTCTTTCTTTTTGCCCAATCCTAAACGCTGCGCCACATAATCGAGCTTGTTGCTTGGAAATCTGAACTGACTTTTGACCACTCTTAACAAGTCTATTTGTTTCATAGGTGGTGGTGGAGTCATTTTGTGAAGCAAGAATTCCTTGTTTAACGTGGGCATATCGAACTTTGTGCCGTTGTAATGGCAGACTGCATCCGCATCATCTAAAAGGCTGTGTATGCCCTCTAGCATCGCTTTAGACGTACTTCCGTACACAGAGTCAAAATACACAGTTTCTTCACCTAACCATTTAGCTGAATAACACATGGTGTATGATGATTCAAGAAGTTGGGAAAGACCTACGTTTTGTTGCCATATTCCCCAAACGTGAGCTACATTAGGTGATGTTTCTATATCAAGCAACAGAATCTTCAAAATCTTCCCCTTTTGGTATAAAGTAATGAAACACTAACACATAATTATATATAATCAATGACTTATGCTAAAAGAGTTGACTCAAATCATTCACTTGTCGTTAAAACGCTACGAGAGCTTGGTTGTTCTGTATTTGATACGTCTAGGGTTGCTGGCGGTTTTCCCGATCTCGTGGTTGGAAAAAATCAAAAAACGGCTCTTGTCGAAGTAAAACGAGATGAAAAAGCTAAGTTCACTCCATATCAAAATACCTTTATGCAAAACTGGAAAGGTTCAACTGTAGTTAGAATCCACGACATTGAAGGCGCAATAAATCTCGTAAAAATACTTGAAAAGTAGTAAAATAGTATTATTATTCGTAGTGTATTAACCCCATCTAAAGGAAAAATCATGGGAATCATGGATTACAAAGCAGCTAAAGGTGCTTCTGGCGAAAAAGAGCCAAAAGGTGCAACTTCTTCTGATCGTTCAGGCGAGCGTAAAGCTAAGTCTATGCGTGGTGGTGTAGCGATGGGCAAAGAAGATGCTATTGGCTCTGACAAAGAGTTCAATACAGGTCGTACTGAAGGCATCTGCTACGAGCACAAAAAAGACGGCTACCGCTAAAAAGCTAAACCCCATAGTCCTCGGTAAAGGGCTACAGGGTTTATAACCAACACAATAGGGTAATATTGATATGGCTGAAGTAAATTTTACAACATTTAAACCTCTGGGTGACAAGATTATAGTCCGCCCAGATGTTCGTGTTTTAAGCGATGTGATCTTTGTAAATAACAAAGAAGCTCAGAACATGGGAACAGTAGTGGCAGTAGGCCCTGGTAAGAAGCTAACTGCCGAGCGTAGAGAAGCAATGCCAATAGAAGTAGGCGCACGAATCCGCTTTGGAACTATGAATGATGATCCTAAAGAGGAATATCTTAAATTCACGCCAATCGTTCACGAAGGTGAAAAATGTTTAATTCTTTCATGGCAGGATGTATGTTGGGTGGAAAATGAATAATTTTTATACTTATGCTCATACAAAGCCTGATGGGTCTATTTTTTATATAGGTCAAGGCACAAAAAAACATAAACGTGCTTATCATAAAGGTGGTAGAAGCGAATATTGGCATAGAATTGTTGATAAATATGGTTATAACGTAGAAATTTTGGCTGAATGGGAAACCTCTGAAGAAGCAAAAAATCATGAAATATTGTTAATTTCTTGTCTTAAAGACATGGGAGTTAAACTTGTAAATCATACAAATGGTGGAGAAGGATTGTCAGGAATGACATTTTCTAAAGAACATAAAACAAAATTATCAAAAAGTAGAATTGGAAATCAATGGGCAAAAGGGCAAAAATGGTCTGAAAAATCTAAAAAATTAATTTCTGAATCAAATAAAAAACGAGGCCTTATGAATCCACAAACATTTAATTTTGCTGGAAAAAGCCATACTGAAGAACATAAAGAATATATGCGACAAAAAATGAATGGTCGTGTATTTTCTGATGAAACACGAAAAAAAATGAGCGATGCTCAAAAACGTAGGTTTGCTGGGTAGAATAGGGGGCAATATGTTTAATAAATTGCGTAGAAAATTGGCAAAATTAATTGCACCAAAGCCAATTAAAAGGGTTAAAAAAGAAATATTAAAATATGAATTTAAACCACCAACTTTAAGTAGAGCAGAAGTGGTTAATTTAACTCAAAGCCCCAAAAGAACAAGAGTTTACAAACGAACCACAGTAGTAACTACTGGAAAAATGTGGCAAAACAAAGCAAATATTCAATTAGGTGGGGAAAAAAATGTATAGTACATTACACAAAATTTGGGATAGATTACAAGCCATTTGGAAATGGATGCAAGACCAAGTAGAGCCTGAGCCTGTAAAGCCATCTAATGCGTGGCATTTTCCTATTAATGACGAAGTTAAACGTAAACCAAGCCTTAAAAAGGCTACAACTAGGAGCAAAACAATGCCTCTCAAAAAATCAGCCAGCAAAGCAGCATTTAAGTCCAATATTAAAGCCGAAGTAGAAGCTGGTAAGCCAGTAAAGCAAGCTGTGGCAATCGCATATAGCGAGAAACGTGCTGCAACTAAGAAAACCAAAGCTAAGAGAGTATAAGAATGATTACTTTTACAGTACAACAAGTAAACGAGTTACTACAAGCATTAGGACAATTACCTTATGTGTATAGCAAGAACCTCATAGATGGTATCAATGCTATTGCTCAAGCTCAGATGGATGTTGCAAAAAAACAACAGTCTGATGAGATTAAAGAGCCTGATATTTCACAATCATAAGTGTTGTAAAAAAACAACATAATCAAGAACATGGAAGAAAAGTCGAATAATTTAAGAGGTGGACAACCTGGTAACAAGAATGGAACAAAGAATAAGCCATTTTTGGATGCTCTACGCAAGTCTATTGCTCAGAACCCACAGAAGCTACGCAATGCTGCTGACAAAGTATTAGACAAAGCAGAAGAAGGTGAGCCGTGGGCTGTTAACTTCTTAGCTGACAGAACAGATGGTAAAGCAGTACAAGCGACAACTTTTGAAGATGGCGAAGGAAACAATGTAACAACTTCATTAGAAGTGCGTTTTCATGTTCCATCTATCATTCCACCACTTGTAGATGAGTGAAATTGCACCAGAGATTAGGGAAGCTGTTAGTCAGGTTGATTTTCCAATCAAGCTGCAAATGCTATTTGATCCATGCCGATATAAGGTGCTTTATGGTGGTCGTGGTGGGGCTAAATCTTGGGGGGTCGCTCGTGCATTACTTGTTATTGGCGTAAAGAAGCCTACAAGGGTGCTATGCGCTCGTGAGTTCCAAAATTCAATAGGTCAATCAGTACATAAGCTGCTATCAGATCAAATCATTGCTTTAAAACTAGAATCGTTCTATGAAATCACACAAAACTCCATTCGAGGCAAGAATGGTACTGAATTTGCGTTTGTTGGCCTTAAAAACAACGTCACAAACATCAAGTCTTTTGAGGGTGTTGACCTCTGTTGGGTTGAAGAAGCGCAATCGGTATCAAAAACCTCGTGGAATATTCTTATCCCTACCATCCGTAAAGAAAAGTCAGAAATTTGGATTACATTCAATCCGGAGCTTGAAAGCGATGAAACCTATCAAAGGTTCGTGGTATCACCGCCAGAGAACTGCAAAGTTGCAAAGATTAATTGGTCAGACAATCCCTGGTTTCCAGATACTCTCAAACTAGAGAAAGATGCCTTATTTAGCAGGGATAGGGAAGCGTACAACACAGTCTGGGAAGGATTATGCAGACAGACAGTAGATGGTGCTATCTTTGCTAAAGAGCTAACAATGGCAGAATTAGATGGTCGTATCTGTAACGTGCCTTATGATCCTATCAAGCCTTGTCATGTTGTATTTGACCTCGGTTGGGCAGATAGTACAGCCTACTGGATAGTACAATTTATTGCACAAGAGGTCAGATTGATACGCTATCACGAAGATAACCAACAGACAATTGCTCATTATCTTGGTAAAATACAGTCTTATGGATACGTTATCGACACTATTTGGCTACCACATGATGCTGGCAACAAGACTTTGGCCTCACACGGCAAAAGTATCGAAGAAGTGGTCAGAGCTGCAAACTTCAATACAAGAGTTATCGAAAGAACTCCTATCGTAGATTCAATCAATGCTGCACGAATGATGTTTAATAAGTGCTGGTTTGACCGCACAAACACCCATGAAGGCTTACAATGCCTCAGACATTATAGGTATGACGTTGATCCAGATACCAAACAGTTCAGTCAAAAACCACTTCACGATACCTACAGTCATGGTGCAGACGCATTTCGCTATATTGGACTTATGGTTAACGAGCCTAGAAAAGCACCCAAACAAAAGTCAACTTATAACCTACCAAGTTCATGGATGGGCTAAAATGTGTAGTAAAAATGATACAGTTGGCTTAAAATCAGCCAAATACTAAGGAATACCTATGGCATACGATAGCGTTGCAGACTCACAATCAGACGGCAGAATTGAAGAAGCCAAGCAGTTTTTAAGGCTTTGTAACGATTCTGATAGCAACAATCGTGCTGAAGCGTTAGATGATGTGAGATTTGCAGCAGGCGATCAATGGCCTGTAGATGTGCAAAATAGCCGAGTATTAGAAGCTAGACCTTGCTTGACGATTAATAAAGTTGATGCTTATATTCGTCAAATCTGCAATCAACAACGTCAACAACGCCCACGCATCAAAGTGCATGGCATGAACAATGACTCAGATGCCAAAGTAGCCGAGATTATTACAGGCATTACTCGCCATATTGAGAATCAAAGCGATGCAGACCAAGCCTATGATCATGCGTTTGAATATTGCGTGAAGATGGGTTGGGGCTACTGGCGTGTAACTACAGACTATGTAAGGGATGACAGCTTTGATCAAGAAATCTACATTAAACGTATTGAAAATCCTTTTAGCGTTTACTTTGACCCTAATAGCGTTGAACCTGACGGCTCAGATGCTGAAAAGTGCCTTGTTACAACAGTTGTCAGTAAAGCCGTGTTCAAGAAAATGTATCCAAATGCAGAGGACACTCAGGGATTTTCCAGTAAAGGAACGGGCGATACGGAATCGGAATGGGTCACAAAGGAAGATATACGCATAGCTGAGTATTTCTATACTGAGCGTGAGAAAGCAATGATTATTCAGCTTTCAGACGGCACAACAGGTTATAGCGATGAAATGCCAAGCAAAAAAGCATTGGCAGAAGCTGGTATTACTGTGATTGATAAGCGTGATACCTGGCGCAAAAAGATTAAATGGTGCAAGCTAACTGCTATGCAAATCCTTGAAGAAGGCGAATGGGCTGGTAAGTTTATCCCTATTGTTCCGGTATATGGTCAAGAAGTAAGAGTTGACGATAAACATAAGAAGTTCGGTCTAGTGCGTATGGCTAAAGACCCACAACGTATGTATAACTACTGGTCAACTGCATTGACTGAAACTGTAGCTCTTGCTCCTAAAGCTAAATGGTTGCTTGCTGAAGGTCAAGATGAAGGTCACGAGAACGAATGGGCAATGGCTAATATTAAAGCTATGCCTGTATTACGTTACAAACAGACAGACATTGAAGGTCGGATTGCTCCAGCTCCTACAAGATTACAGCCAGAACCACCACCAGCAGGCGTAATGACTGCATTGCAAGGCATGAATCAAGACTTACAAGCAGTTGTAGGTATTTTTGATCCTGGTCAATTGCCACAAGGTATGCAATCAGGCAAGTCATTGCAAGGTCAGCAATCTCAAGCTGATATGACTAACTTTCACTACTATGACAATTTGACTCGCTCAATCCGTCATACAGGTCGTATCATTCTTGATCTAATTCCTAAAATCTACGATAGACAGCGTGTAATGCGTATTATTGGCGATGATGGCAAGCCTGAGATGGTTACTATTAACGAGCAAGGTCAAGACGAGCAAGGCGTGTCTAAAGTCTTAAATGACGTAACTGTAGGCGAATATGACGTAGTAATGGAAACAGGCCCTGGTTACAACTCTAAACGTCAAGAAGCAGTAGATTCTTTCATGAGTTTATTAGGTGCTGATCCTACATTGATGCAAACTGCTGGTGATCTAATATTCCGTAATATGGACTTCCCAGGCGCAGAAGTCATTGCAGATAGACTTGCAGCAGCTAATCCTATGGCGCAAATTGACGATAAATCACCTATTCCACCACAAGTACAGATGCAGTTGGCTCAAAGCAAACAGATGATCCAGCAACTTCAACAGCAGATTCAAGCCGAAGAAATGGATAAGAAATATCGTGCTACTGTTCAACAGCAAGTACAAGAAGCTGAAACAGAGCGTGAGAAGATGCGCCTACAAGTTAAGCGTGAAGATACAATGACACGCACCGATACCCAAGCTCACGATACTGTTATTAAAACTCAGACACAGCTAGAGATTGAGCAGATGAAAGCACAATTGGCTTTAGTTCTTGCTCATTTAAACAAAACTGAATTTAATGAAGCTAACGCTGAAGCGGTTGAACGAGCAATTTAATGTTGTAAAAAAGCGACATTTATGTTATAAATGATTTTCCTACCAATGGGTTCATTGGGTTAATTCTTGGAGTTATCCATGTCAGAAGCAAATGTAAGAACGGCAGATAATGTCGTAACAAGCGATAATTTAGCGGAATGGACTGCTAATAAACTTGGTTTAGCT
>Ga0208867_1000142_pt1 | contig 23381 bp, 35 predicted proteins | sample CryBogCBE05Oct08_FD_185505 | JGI IMG/M metagenome (GOLD analysis project Ga0208867, IMG submission 185505) | Freshwater microbial communities from Crystal Bog, Wisconsin, USA - CBE05Oct08 (SPAdes) (version 2) | ecosystem: Environmental > Aquatic > Freshwater > Lake | place: Crystal Bog... | reverse complement strand
ACATTTGCGCGGTTAGCTTTGACGATGGCTTCATCGGTAGCAGTCTGTTTGTGTAGATCGCCATTTTCAATAAGTGCCATATCCTCACGCTCTCCAACTGTGTAGTTCTTGCCAGTAGGCGATGATTTAGATGCAAGACCTATACGAGATTTAGCCATAGCCAATTCGTATTCAGCCTTGTTGCGGTGATAGTTAGCCTCGCTATCTACTAACTGATCGTGGGCTTCGTCAATGAGTTTGCTTAACTCTTTGAGTCGGCGTTCAACTTGCTCCGGGGTAACTACGCTCATTTTTTCCATACCTCTACATAGAAGTAGAACTTGATGAAACTGACACAAAAGGAGCGATCTTGGATGTTGATGAAGATGCCAAAGCCCCAGTCATCGGACATTCCTGAACCTGTTTTAATTGTCATTAGTTATTCCAATCGCTAAATACCACTTAAGAAAGTCAATAGATATATCTTTGTAATCGGGGTTGTATTTGATAGCAAAGCCCCAATCGTTTGTTTGTCCGTATGAGGTGACCTTAATCATTTAAGTTCTCCTAACGCAATACGCGCACAAATATCTTGCACTTGTAAAGCTACATTCTCAATGCCTGATTTCACGATTGTCTTGCGATCATTAACAAAGTCAATGGCACAAATCTTCTCGTAAATATCTAAGCGGATTTCAGCCTCTATGCGAACAGTCATCTTGGTAAGTTGTTGAGCAAGAAACTCATCGTCTTTAGCACCAAGAATTAACTTGCCATCCTTGATCTTCCAATGCTGTTTAGTTGTGCAGATAATCTTCATAGCAACATCCCTTCATCGGCTGAACGCCAAACAATGCAGTTATTACCCTTATCGTTTTTGCGTGTAGTTCCTGTGTCAATTACAAACCCACCTTCTACAAGTGAGCCTCGGATTGGGCGAACGGTATTACCGTCAAGATGCAGGTATTTTTCAATCTCCTGATCGGTAAGACCGCCCATCCCTCTATTCAGAAATAACTCATAGACCTTTCGGCGCAATGTTCCGATCTTTGGCTCAATCTTGGCGCGAGCCTCTATGGATGTTTGCTTCATGCTAATTCCTGTACGCGCTTGTTGAGAGCATCTTTAAGAGTCGTACCTGCAACCCTGTCATCCAAAAAATCTTTTTCATCGCCCCAAATTTTGCGAAGGTTATCCACATCGTTTGTTTCGCCAATGATTTTTAATATGCCTTCTAAACGAGCAAGTTGCTCAGGCGTAAGTGTGCGTACTGCTTTAAGTTTTGGTGGATTCTTTTCATAGCGTTCGACCTTCTGCATTTCCTCACGGCTTGGGCGTTTGTTGCCTGAGAACATGAAGTTGGCAAGCGCGCGACCTATTGCTGAGGTTTCACATACTTCTAGTGCGCTGGATGTTGTGACCATAGATGAGCCGACAATTTCCTCAGCCATCCCTGTTGTTGTTGGGCGTTGATCTTCTTTGTCAAGATAAACAAGAGCTTTAATAACTTTGCGCTTATCATCATCAAATAAAACATCGGTCAAAATTCGACCATTTGGATAGCCTTCCCAAAACTTCTTAATTCGGGATTCAACTGTGTCGTACTCGTCTAAATTGAATCTAGCCACTTTTGCCTTCTTTCTATAGGGGTCGGTTCTCTCCGACCAGTTGCGAGAACCTTAGACGATAGATTACGGATTGTGAAGCACCGCGCCCGCGTGTTTTCTGCCAAGATAGACCTATGATTCGCGTACAAATCAGCCTATGGAGCCTTGCCGTTGTGGTAGAGGCTGAGCTAAAGTACCCTGACCAAATTGACGACATTTGTAACCGCGCCAGTACCCTTTTTGTAACCGGGCTTATGGCAGCCAAGAATCAAGAATTAGACATCACCCAAATTGGCACTATTGACTTCGGGCAGGATGAAATAGCCGAGGAAGATTAAGCCTTCAACTGCTCCATAAACATATACGGCCCACCTGTGTAGGGGTCGTGCTTACTAGCGATCTCTAGGGCTTGGTGAATATCTGCCCCTGCTTCAAGCGCACCAATGGCAAGACTTGAACCCGAACCTACGCCATAAAATCCCGATGAGTCTAAGCTAACTGCAAAGTCATCGGCGATGTCAAACACCTCACCGCATACGGCAATGAGGAAAGCAAAGTTGTAGTCATCATCAGGGTCTTTATCCCACTTGTAGTCATTGTCCTTAAAACATTGTTTGAGCGATGGAACAACTTTAGAAATGATGAAATGGTAAATATCTTTCTTATCGGTTGCCGTTGGTTTAGGCGGTGACCAAATGTGCTGAGCTATGTCGCAAGCCGCGCTTTCGCCAGCCCCGGCAATAATAAAATCACCGCGTTGTGAAATCTTGACCATTCGTGGATGATTGAATTTGCGGTTAGCAGTTACCAACGAGTCAGCACCAAAAACCACGCCATCCTCATTTTGTTGAGCCACGATTGTTGTCATTCTTTCCACCTAATCACAATCTCATAGCCTAGATCGTAGGCAAACTCTTGGGCTTCAAGGAATGTAGTTTTCTCAAACATAAGCCACGCTAAATCTTCAAGAGTTAATTCTTTAGGTTTGACCCAAGGTTTTCTCATTAGTCCAGCCATAATCTATGCTCGCTTGTTACTCGCCCCTTTTCAGGGTCAATAAAGTGTAAGCGTTGAGAAGGAACACCATTGCTGGCAAGTAAATCTCTTGCGTAGCGATTACCTGATTCAACTGCGCCACTCATAAAAACACTTCCCTCGCCGTTAGCCATATTCCAACTTTGGTGTTGGTGATAGTGACCAATATAGAGATCGCGGAAGTCAAAACCCTTGGTGATCTTATCTACCTCATCAAAGAACTTATACGCACCTGATTTCCAACGATCAGCAAAGCGAACGATTGTAGATGCAGTACCCCAACGAATTTCGTCACCGTGAATAAGGAGAGCCTTGTAATTTTTTATTGTGACACGCTGTATGTCCTCTTTAGTCATCTGCCAAGTCAAACGCTTCTCATCTTTCAGAGCTTGACCTGCAAACATAAATGCCAACTTATCCCAGTTAATATCTTTAGGTAGTTCGCCAAACTTTCCGATTCTTCCGTGATTGCCCGGCTCGCAGATAATTGTAACTTTCTCAAAGTTAGCCAAGAGTGTGCGGGTTATCTCAATCATAATTCGAGAAGCATCTACAAACTGACTCATAACATCTGAATCAACTTCATAGACTTGGCTTGGGAATATTGTTGTGTTCTCAATATGATCTCCACCAAACATCACAACAACTTCTTTTACAGGGTGATCTGCGCGTTGGATGTTAGTGAGCAAAATTGTTTTCTCAATAGATTGCTTGACTAGGCGTTCGCACTCTTTACTGTCGTATGTCAAAGTGTGCTTGCCTAATTGCCAGTCGGTTGAGTGCAATAGCGCAACCTCAGCCTTCTTTGTGCGAGTGTCTTTTACAGGTGTAGGAACGGCGGGTAGTGGGCCAGCCGAAAGCATTGCATCGTGAGCCGCTTGAACTACGGCAGCAGTAAAGTCATCGCGGTTCTTCTTGACCTTAGCCAGTTGCCTTTGTGCGTTCAGTAAAGCATTACGCAGTTCAACTACCTGCGGATCAGTTTCTTTTAGTTTATCTTCAAGACTCATCTATGCCTACAATCTTTCTGCCAAGTTGGGTATAACCTTCTTTGTCGTTCCAAGAGTCCTCATGAAAAGGGTTTTTAGTGATGCGAATAGATTTCAGCGCATCCATCATCAGCGCAACTTCGTGTGGAGCTATATCTTCATCCATGCCAAGAAGCGCGCTCCATATTCTGCCAACGCGCGTAAATTCCGTATAAGCGTCACCGTAATCTTTTTGCCTTTGGGCAAGAATGTCATTTACTCTTTTGGACATCGGCAACCCCCTTTTATATGTAAATACAAAGAATTCGTGCTTATTTTGTAACCCTCTGATTTAAGAACATTGAAGATCGTGTTTGCGGGTACGCCGTTTTGCTGAGCCTTTTCTATGGCTTCTCTATCTTTTTCATTAAGTGACTTAAGAATTTTCCCCATGCTACAAAGTGGAATATTTTCAGTCATTGCTTGATTGAGTAGATCAGCTATCGCCATTGGTTGCCTCCCTTTTGTGGGGAAGCCTAACTTAAATCTGTGGACAAGTGTTTAAGGCGCGCCGTAAGCAAAAACCCCCGCTTTTTAAGGCGAGGGTTTTTTAGGCTTAAATATCACTCGAAGCCTAGCTTGCTACCTAGTTTGTTGGTATCTGACCAACAGGGTTACCTTACAACGCGGGTTCTGAAACTTGCCTCATTTGCGCGCGTTTCGCAGCCCTAATTTTTAATTTAGCGGGAGAATAACCACCAATAGTGCGCCCAGTCTTTTTATTAGTCTTGGGATGCTTTTTAGAAGCCTTACCATTTGGGCGATTGTCATTGCGCTCGCCTCTACTTTTGTTCTTAGCCATTAGCGGATTCTATTCGATGTTATTGACATACGGCGTGACGATATGAGAGTCAGGTTGAACGCCCGGATTTGAGGTGGGATTGTGGGGTACAGAACCTCCCCCAAGGGCAGCGATTCCAACCAACATTAAATGGTGAAGATCGGTGGCATATCCGCAAGCAGTCCAAGTGGTCATAGCCGTACCTGATGCGAGCGCAAGGGCTTTAGGGTTGGTAATCGGTACGCGTATCAAGGCAGTTCCTTCATTAGAGCTATGTAGGTTGATTTATCTACGATACCTGTTTGTGGGCTTCCTTGCCGTTTCTGAAAGGCTTTGAGTGCGCTGATATGGGTAGATGTCCAAGCCGTGTTCTGAGCAACCGCAGGAAGTAAGCCAGCCTTGTATAACGCTTTCTCAACTGCCAATTCTTGCGGAGTCTTACCTTTAAGCGGGAAGTCAGAGGCAGCCCAAGCAGGTGCGGTAAATACAGTTGTCGGCTTAGTGGTGGCAGGGGTTGAGTTGTGAGTAACTGCCATCCCTCCCCCAGTAAGAGCAGTCGCGCCAGCAACGCCACCTGCAACCATCTTGTTTGTGCCTAGAGATGTGGCTGGCTTAAGAGTTGTTTCATATTGAGGGCGAACGATTGCTAGGACATAGAGGTAAGGGCGGTGGCGTAAATAAACTCCGTTGCCGTTAGCCTGTGATGCGGTCAGCGCGTGGTCAGGGCTTGTATTTGCACCAACAGTTGTTATGCCATCTTTAGAAGCATCTACGATAATTTCAATGTGATCGGCTTGTCCATTGCCGTTAAATGAAAAGAAAACTAAATCGCCGGGTCTGCCGTCATATTTATTGACTACGCAACTCTTTTGCTGAAACCAAGCAAGTCCAGCAGGGCAGTAGGCAAAGCCCTTAGTTGTTTGAGCAGCGACTAGATGAGAAAGATTATTTTGCCCGAATACCCAACTGACAAACATCGCACAATAAGGTTCATTGTTCATCCCATACCAAATGCCATAAGGATTGTCGTTATTAGCACCCTCGACAAAGCCCACCTGCTGTTGAGCGGTGTGAACGATGTCTAGTGCGTTTGCCATTTATCCTCCAATAAAAAAGCCCCAACCCCTTCTCCAAGGTTGAGGCTCTTTCGTAATTCTACTACTTAGTGGTTTCAGCCTTAGCAATCTTGTTTCCCTCAGCAACGGCAGCATCAACGGCAGCCTCTACAAGTGGAGCAGGTGCGCCTGTTTTTGCGCTGATTGTGTTCACAAGTGACTTAGGATTTACGCGAGCCAAGATAGGCACTAGCAATCCACCAACGACTGCTTCTGTTGCAAGTTGCTTGAGTGAATCGTGTGGCTTGATTTGATAAGCAGCATAGCCAGCAGCAACAATGCCGTAGCCGTAGTGCTCTAATAAACTTTTTTCCTTAGGCGTTAGGTTCAGCTTGAACTTTGCCATCTTTATCCTTCTTTCCGATGAGGTTACGAACATACTTTTGTGCTTCATAATCAGCATAAGCGGCGTGATGTATTCCACCTGCGCCCCTATGATGCTTAACACAAAGCCACATTAGGTTCTCTGCTGATTCTACCCACTTACCGACTTCATCGGGATTAGATACACCGGGGTAATCAACCTCTAGCCATTTGAGATCAACGCCATTTTGTAGGCTGAACTCAATGTGCGCGTGATGTAGTTCTAGTCCTCCATCGCACTCAGAGAAATCTTGACGATGTCCTCCGACAGCACAGACGGCTGTGGCTTGAGTGGCTTTGCGGTACGCATCAAAATCTCTGTAATGCGGGTCGTTCTCTCTTTCCGGGTGCGCCGGATAGTGAACCACATAATTGTTAGTAATTGCTTGATCGTGTGCATCCATTTATCTTACCTTTAGTCGGGGAAACTATCCTTAGGGTTGAGATAGCGCAGAACCACAGGGATTACCGCAGCAAAGACTGTAGGGATAATGACTGATTTCTTGACTAAATCTGTGTAGTGAAAAGCTAGTTCGAAAACGAGAAAAGACTCAAACCAAGTGCGGAATATCGAGCGTAATCTATTCTGATTTTGCTTTGAGAACTTCAACATCTATTTTTATCTCCTGTTGCTTCTCAATAAGGGTATCAACCTTGTTAATCAGACCTGTCTGACCATCGTTGTAGAGCGCGTACATAATCTTTTGTAAATCTTCACGGATTTCTTCGGTATGTTGCTTGACAAAATGTTTTGCGAAATATCCCAATCCAGCCCCAAGCCCTGCTAAAAGGAAAAAATATGAGTAGGCGATAGTTGCCCAGTCTGTTGCAGTCATAAGTTGCGCCCTTTCGGGTTATTAAGTCAGCGTGATTGTCTTAATTGTACCAGCCGAATTAACAAACTTAAGAGTGCTAGTTGTGGAGTTGTACCACATATCGCCATTGCGATAGTTAGAAGGGTCAGCCGTAACTATTGGCACAGTAAATCTTTGTGCAGTTTCTAACTTACGAATACGCGCATAAATATCATCAAACATATCTTTAAGGTTTGGCGGGAAATTAAGATATGGCATAAGTTCTCAGTTCGTAGTCGTTGTCAGCGTAATTGTAACTAATTCAGGTTGATTGTTTTCGCCTACTTGAATAGCAAATCCTACAATTCGATAGATTGCATCAAGCTGAGAAGTAAAACGATCGTCAAGGATTCTTACGCGCGCATCATCGCCTACCTCGTATGAGCCAAAAATAGGGTCAAGGTTTGGTGGAACGACAATCTTGATTGTGGTTGGCGGGTAGGAAACAACTGCTACTTGCGCCGTTGCTAAGTTAGCCAAAAGGGTAGGGTCAGATACATCGCCATAGTTAGCTTGTTCTTCAAGTAAAGGCCAACCAGCAGCGATCTTACTTCCATCAAATGCGGTGTTAATAAGTCTGCCGGGGTTAGAGCCAGCCCCTAGCGCGTAGAGATAGTTAGCGGCAATCGTTCCATCTTCGGGCCAAGTGTATTCGACCATATTGCCCGGAAGTTCAAAGACTGGCGCAGATGGATTAGTCGCTGAATACTTGCGCCCATAACGCGGATAACCTAAGCGCAGAAGTTTTGCAGGGTTGCCGTTGGAGTCGTAATAGACATACACATTGAAGTCAAAGCCTGTAGATGATTTAGATAGGTCTTGAATAGCCGACATAACGGTTTTGTATTCATAGCCGTAAAAGGTTCGGACAATAGTGACACCTGATGTTTCGCTACCTACGCCTATGCCGATATTGCCGTTAGTCGCTGCTTGGGCATTATTGACGATGGTTTGTACGGCGGTGAGTTGGTCTGTGCCAAAGAAAACAGTATCGGTAGTTATGCGCCTACGCTCGAAATAGGATTCAAATTCTCTTGCGTTCAGGGTGATGGTTTGAGTCTTGGAGTTGTAGGTACGAGTCCATAGAACCCCGCCCCAAACTAGAGTGCCGTCACGATCTACATAGATTGCGGTGCGAGCAGGGATAGTCGCATTGGCAACATTGAGTTGAGCCGCGTTGATACCTGATAACTGCAAGGTCGCGCTGAAAGTTCCAGCAGAATTGAGTTGCTGAGAAAACTGAACGCTTGTAAGCGGTAGCTCAGCAAGTATTGAGTTAGTCAGTAAATCTGCAAACAGGTAACGGTATTGGGTAGCCATACGGCTAGCCTACCAATTACGCGCTAGGAGTAGTTATCTCTACCCAAGCCTTAGTTGTTTCATCCCAAGAATAAGCCTTGTCATTGGTAGGCATTGGAGTAGGGGCTTGCCAAAGATAAGTAGCTTTGTCTAGTTTCCAAGATGGAAAAGGTTGTGGGGCGCTAAATCCTGTGCCATCCCATTTATATCCAATACCAGCATAATTGAAGTTAAGTGCTACGCCATCATCAGGCTTGCCATCTGCTCCATAATGAACGCCACCGCGAGTGTTATATGAAGTCTGAACCCAAGTGCCACCTAGATTGGCTTCGCACCATTCTTTAGTATCGGCAACAATAACTTGAGTTACTGTTCCATCTTCAATTTGAGCATAATGACCCATTATTTTTCCTCTCCATAAAGAAATGTTGAGTTAAGCAATTTAACTTCTCGTTTAGTAACAATTCCACCCTTTTCATCTAATTGTGTTTTTGCAGTAGTTTCATCATCTGCAATAACATGAACCATCATAATAACTTCATAACTAAAGCATTGAGTAGCTTTAGTTTCTTTTATAGGTGTTACTTTTTTCATTTTGCCTTCTCCTTATGCTAAGTATCTGATAATTGTAACGCCTGAACCGCCGTTAAATCCAGTATAAGAACCGCCACCAGTATCTCCACCAGCACCAGCACCAGTATTTGCACCACCAGCAGTATGCCAAGCAGTTCCGCCTGAATTTGGCGTAGTTGATTGTCCACTACCACCACCAGCAAAATAATAAGAACCTGAAACTAATACACCAAGACCTGTGACTGAACCACCTGATATTGCTGATGTAGCACCAGCGCCACCAGCGCTACCTGCAGAGGCATTACCACCAGCAGAGCCAGCACCTCCGCCACCAGCAGGAGAACTAGAATTACCAGTTCCACCATTGTTACCTTGTCCTGTTGTTGCAGTACCACCAGGGAAAACGGCTGGAACGCCGCCACCGCCACCGCCACCGCCTGAACCACCATTTTGACCAATAAGTGAACCTGCACCACCACCGCCGCCACCAACTGAAGCAGTTAATGAACCAAATTGTGAGTTAGAACCATTTGTTCCACCACCACCAGAATTTCCTGCGCTTACACCACCGCCACCAATAGTTACAGTTTGTCCAACGCTAGAGGTAAGAGATTGTGAAGTAAATGTTTGAAAACCACCACCACCACCACCTGCGCCGTATGAATAACCACCGCCACCACCACCTGCAACTACAAGAATGTCTGCGCTTAGAGTGCTAGAAGGAGTAAATGTTCCTGATGAAGTAAAAGCGTGATACCAATATCCGCTTGCATAACTGATTGTTCCACCAGTTGCTTTTGGCATTGATGTAATAAAATTTCCACTAGAAGTAAATGCGTGATAGGTATATCCGCCTGTGGTTGTAACAGTTCCGCCGTAAGCTTTTTGTGCGCCAGCGTAGCGAGTGATAACTATGCCTGAACCACCAGCTGCACCTGTGTTTGGTGCGCCAGCAGCAGCACCACCACCTGCACCACCACCTGTATTTGCTGTACCTGCCGTTGGAACTATCCCCCCTCCTTGAGCAGAACCACCAGCACCACCACCACCAGCGCCACCAGCGCCGTTGCCGTAACCGTAAGTTCCACCACCACCACCGCCTGCGTAGTAACCGCTTACACCTGTTGAAGTTGCACTAGCCCAAGTAGAGTATGTATTAACACCAGCACCGCCAGCACCAGCGTTAGAGCCAGCATTATTACCACCAACACCAGCACCACCACCGCCACCACCGCTGTTATTTGGTGAAGAAGCACCGTTACCGCCTGAATTTCCTTGACCAGAAGTTCCTGAACCACCAGCAGGGCTACCACTTAAACCACCACCACCACCGCCTGAACCACCTGAACTACCGCTTAGTGAACCACCATTACCACCACCACCACCAACAGCAGCAGTCAATGAACCAAATTGTGAATTAGAACCATTATTAGCAGAGTTGGTATTTGCTCCAACTGCTGCGCCACCAGCGCCTACTGTTACAGTATTGGAAACGCCAAGAGAAATTGTTTGAGCAGAAAAATAAACTAATCCACCAGCACCACCACCGCCACCATAAGGACTACCACTGCCGCCACCACCTGCAACTACAAGAATGTCAATAGCAAGTCCTAGATGACCTGAGATACCTGAAGCGATTGTTCCAATAATAGGCATTAGGCAACATCTCCTACAACATACCAAGTATCGGTGGCTGTCTTAATGCAAGTTGCTGAGGAGAATTGAGCGCGTAGCTTTGGCGAGATAGCGGTAGCACCTGTTGAGTTCACGGTGGTTGTGCCTGATGTAGTTGCTTGGATTGTGATTAAACCAGTACCCACTTGCATAACGGTAATTTGCGTTCCAATAGGGAAAGCAACAGAGGCGTTGGTAGGAATGTTAAGCGTTCCAGCAGTTGTTGAGTTAGAAGCAAGCAGGAAGTTTCCTGCATCTGAGGCTACAAGGGTGTAGGCGTTGCCGCTAAAAGTAGGGGTTGATTGGTATATGCCGGGATTGGAATAAGCAAGTGCGTTCCAAGCCGATGAGCCGTTACCGATCTTGAATTTAAGTGTGTCGGTTTCAAAGCCGATTTCGCCAGCAGCAAGAGTTGAGTTAGCACTTACCCAGTTAGCAGCAGTATCGCGGCGATTTTGGATTTGGGTTACAACTGCCATTATGCGCTGCCTCCGTTAATAGTCTGTGTTGCTGATGCGTTCGCGCGACCTGCTAGATAAGGAGCAACCCCATCTGACATACCGCCGTCAATGTTTGTAAGTGTAGTAGATGCTACCGAACTCCACGATGTACCGCTATAAACCTGTAATCCATTCGTTGTATCGTAATAAACATCGCCAGCGCGTAATGTTGGAAGTGTAGGCGCGCTTGATAATGCAGGGTGATTAACAGGGTCTAAGGCTAATTTACTCACGCTATATCTCCAACCACCAACCAAGTATTTGTGGATGTCTGAATACAAGTGGCTGTGGAGTATTGAACGCGAAGTTTAGGTGTAGCCGCAGTTGCGCCAGTTGATACGATCGTTACGCCTGAACCGCCTGAGATGGTTGGCTGTCCTGCGCCATATTGAGCAAGAGTAATTTGTGCGCCGATTGGATAGGCAACTGAGCTATTTGGCGGGATAGTCACGGCAATAGCAGAAGCGTTAGCAAGGGTAACTAGTTTTGAGTTATCGGCAAGAACTGTTGTGTAGGTTGTTCCTGTTTGATTGTTGATCGCAATGTTGTTTGCTGAGATTACATTGCTGGTTACGGCTACGCGAACATCGGTGATATTAGAGTTTGTAATCGAGGTAACTGCTGCGCCAACATAAACCTGAGCAAGCGCGATTGAGTTAGCGGGGGTTGCTGGAACTGTAGGTGAGCTTGCAGGTGTTCCTGTGACTACATTGACAACAATGTTATTAGTTGAGCCTGTGTAATAAGCATCATTAACTGTGAGGCATACAAGGTCAATACGAGGATTAGTTGCGTTAGCGGTAGCGATAGAAGCGGTTACAGAAGCATCGTTGTAAGAAGTATAAACACCCATATTGGCTTGGGTTGTACCAACAATCGCTGCCCAACCTGATGCGATAAGAACCGACATACCCGGCGTTGCGCTTTGTGTAACGGCTAATGAAGTGCTGCCAATGATACCTGTGGTCGAATACAGAGCTTGCATTGTAAGGCGGTCATTTTCGGCAGGGTGTGAGCCGTTTTGTAACCAACTTGGGGGTGTGCGTAGTGTCACTTCATCTCCTTATGCGTAAGCATTGTTCCATTGTACAGTTGCGCTGGTCTGACCGATAGTCGTACCTGTGCCTGTGAAATAATAAAGGCTAGTTCCGGGTGGAGCAGCAAACCATTGTGACGAGCCTAGCAATAAATTACGCGCAGGGTTTCCATTGAGTAATACGGTTTTATTCTGTAGGTCAATAACGATGATGTCTGACTGACCCATTGTGTAGTTGAATGAAAGGTTTTGACCGCTTGTTGTAGAGCCGACAACAGGGTTAATGATCGGCCCGTAAATGGTAATGATCGGATAAGTCGTTGTATCGCCGTTGTTAGTAATAGTCGCGGTCTGAGTTTGAGAACCGCCACCAAAGGTTAGGTTGTAAGTACGGTTGTATGTGCGACCCAAAGGCTGAGTAACTGCCATTGTTGCTGTTTGGGTTGTGTTGTCGTAATAACGGAAGTCAGGGCAAAAGAACTCGAATTGAGCTTTAATCTTGCCGTAGGTGTAATCAGGGTCAATCGTAGAAATTGCCTTACGCACACGCGCGTTGATGTATTGCAGGTTCTCGCCACCTGAAAGTTGGAATTGAAGTGGGGTCGTTCCTGTTTGCTGAGGTTGCAGGGCAGCCCTAAGAAGATTGAAGTTGGCTTGGGCGGTTAGACCATTGCCTGAAAGAATCTGCATTGTTACGGTGATTGTGCGACCTGAGAAGAAATCGCGCCCTGAAAACATTCCGTCTTGATAGCCTCGGTCAGAGTCCTGCACACGAAGGGCTGGCAGGGCTTCTAAGCCGTCAATAGATAGCACCTGATAGGGAGAGTTACCCCCACCGAATACAAAGCCGTTAAAAGCAAATGAATAGGGATTAAGGGAGGTTACAGTAGCCATTAGTACCCCGTTCCTGAGCCATTAGCAAGCGCACCCAATTTAGCCAAACTCAATACGCTGCTTTGAATCTGAGATGGGGCGGTAGAGCCATCTACGGTGATTGGAGCGTTGATCGTTACTCCCGCGCCGACTGCCTTTCCGAGAGAAGCAATGTTGGCATCTATGATTCCGATGTTTGCCCCGACATTGGCGGTTGTTGCAGGTAGCAAAGGAATTGGGCTGTAACCAGTTGTAGGAACGCTTGTAGTTGGCGCGCCTAATTTAGCCAGCAAAGCCTGAGCAGTAAGCATCTTGGCAATAAGGGCATCGAGCTTAGACATCGTGCTATCTGAAATTGCCTTAACTGACTTGTCGTAAGCCTGTTGAGCAGAGGTCAAAGAATCGGTAAGAACTTGCTGTGCCTTTTGAAGTGCCAAATCTCTAGCGTTGCCGGCAGAAGTCATAGCCTTATTAAAGGTATCTTGAGCAGCATTGAGAGAGTCTTGATACTTGCCGTTTTCGTCAGCCAAAGACTTCTGTAGATCAACAGCCACTTGAGCATACTGTTTAGCCATAGCCGAAGTAGCAAAGGTTGTGCCGTCATTCATTGTTTGAGCAAGAGTGTCTAAGCCTGAGTTAGAAACGGTGTCAATCTGAGCATAAAGCGACTTAATTTGATCGGCGGTCTGTGGGGTAGCGTTCAGAATCGCCTGTGACATCTGATCGCCGACTAATGGGCCTTGGGCGATGACTTGGTTGATAAAGGATTGTGAGTAACCCTTAGCGGCTAGATCGCCAGCATCCTTTTGCAGTTGAAGAATTTGTGTAAGTTGATTCTGCATAGAGGCAATAAGACCGCTAGTTGTGCCTGTGCCTGAGAAGGATTTAGCAAGGTCAAACTTAGTTACGCTGGCAAACCCGCCAGTCATAGCATCTATGGATTGCTGAATAATCGCCTTTTGCTTATCAAGAGCAGCCTGATTTATGCTAATGATATTGTCTTGATGGGTCTGATTAGCCTTTTCGATAGCCTCGTTATGAGCAGTTGTAGCGACTCCTATTGCATCTTGGTATTTTGTTTCAATATCAAGTTTGGTTTGATCAAATTTGGTTTGAGCATCTAATTGCTTTGTTTGTAAATCAGATAATGCCGTATCCATCTTTGTCTGACGATCAAGAAGGATTTTGGCTTGTTCGTCTTGAAGTTTCTTCATATCGTCTTGGGCTTTTTTAATTTTAGTAGCAGCTTTATTAACATTACCACCGGCAACATTACCAGTAATGCCTTCAGTATCAGCCGTAGAAGTGCCATCTAAGGTTTGCATACCGTAACTAGATGTTGCTTTTCTTAATTGTTCAAGATTTTGTGAATAGTTGGTAACGCTGGTTGCCGCTTTATCAAACCAAGTGCCTGTGTCCTTAATTGCCCCGTTTAAGTCTGTTAGTGCTTGCTTAGCACCGGGAGCGTGTATAAAAGATAAAGCCTCTAGCATTAACTTCATAGGCCCAGTAACTAATTTCATAATGGCAGTTACAAGGTCGCCTACTACTTGAATAATTACGCCAAATGCTTTAATGCCAAACTCGCCTACGGTAATCATAATGTCGCGTACTTTAGCGTTGTGATTCCAAAGTTCAACAAAAGCAGCGACTACAAGAGCGATAACCTCAACAACTTTTACCCAAGGGTTTTGATTAAGCACAAACGCTAATGCTTTTTGAGAAGCGGTTTGAGCATCTGTTGCTACTACTGCATCTAATTGAACACCGCCATAGAGATAGGTAGCAATAGTCCAAGCCTCTTGTACTGCTTTAACAATACGCATTGCAGCCTCATAAGCCTTAATTGCCGTAACTGCGGTAAGAACAACTCCCGCTAATATCAGTAATTCAGGTGCAAATGGTTTAATAACTTTAAATAACTCATTAAACGCTTCAAGAAGTTTGGTAACGATTGGGAACAACACATTACCAATAGTTAATGCCGCTTCATTAAATCTTTCTTTCAATACTGCCATTTCGCCAGCAAAAGTATGTGTATAAGCAACAGCCTGTCCACCAATTTTGCCATTTAACTCATCAAAGGCTTTTGCAATGGCTTCATTTTTAGGAAGGGTGCTATCAAGGGTTATACCTAATTCCTTAAATGCTTTAACCGAACCTTGTGTACCACGAGCAAGGGTTGTTGCAGCCGTATTTAGGTCTTCGTGCTTGTATCGAGCCAAGTCTGCTGCCATAGACATTAACTTTGTGGATTCGATAACGCTTCCAGTAGCAGTAACCAAAGTACCCATAGCTTGTGCTGCTTGGGCGTGAGTAAAACCTAGATTGGCATAAGATTTAACCGTTGCATCTACTTGTGTTTTAACAAAAGCACTAGTGTTGCCACTATTTTTAAGAGCAGTATCTAAACGATTTGACTCTACTTGTGCATCTTGAACAGCAAGGTTCATTTCGCTAAGAGTTTTTTGTAACCCCATTACGCCCGAAGTTAAAAGATTTCCACCGAACACACCTAGCATTACATCTTTTAGTTTGGTGAAACTTGATGAAGCCTTTTCCGATGATTCTTTAGCAGCAGTAGAAATCTTAGTCATTCCTGTTACGGCTTCATTGACCGCAGTTGTCAGGTTGGTAAGTTGAACAAGAACTTCTACATTAAGATTAGGGATTTCACCTGCCATGTACTATCCCCCCATTGCCGCTTTAATAAACCCGGTCATAATCATTCGTGCTTTACCGGAATTTACGATTTCATCGCGCGCCGGATACATATATGGGTATTTTACCCCACTTAGCCATCGTGACGAGCCTAGTTCAACGGCGCGAGCATATTCAGCATTAGAAGAAACGCTTGCTACATAAGTTCCAAAACCTTGTCGTATTACAGAATTGGCAATAATGTTTCGGTTAAGATTTCCTGTTGCGTAGTTAGGTGGTGTGCCATTGCCGCCAATATGAGGATTATGGCGCAACCTATTTTTAGTTTGAGTAGGTGGATTTACAGTTTCGCTAGTAAGACTTTTAGCCTTATTCCAAACAGCAATAGAAATTTGTCTAGCAGAAAGTTCGGCAGCTTTATCCATTCGCGTTTGCCAAGCCTTAAGAGCCGCAGTAACTTCGGGAAGGTTGTCGCTCACTTCTTCTCCATCTGCTCAATCTTTACCTGCTCTACGGTGTCGGCGATTGCCAACAACCAATCCGAACGCCCGGCAGGTAAATTATCTACTTGTTCAGGTGTCCAGCCGAACCGATCAGCAAACTTGAAGTAAAACCACTCAACATCAGGGTAATCAAGATCAGATGATCGTTGAAACCCTTGCAGTAATCCTTTTAGGCGTTCGAGCCGTCTAAAGGGCTATCAGGGTTAGTGCGGTTTTTATCTGTGTCTGCTAGATCAGGAAATAAATCTTTGGTCAAATCTTCTGTAAGTTTCATAAGCTCTACATAATCTTTAATAGGTAATTCTTCGATAGATTCTTCCTTAACTGATGGAATAAGAAAGTCGTAAGACCATTCCTTGATAATTGTTGTAAGAAGCGCGTTACCAATAGCAATGCCTTTTTCAGCATCAGTTCCTTTATCGCCAGCCCGCATAATGCGGTTACGATCTTTTACCTTCAAATCTTCTGCATCTTTGATAGTAACTGTTGCGCCCGATGTTAATGTAATTTTCTTTGACATATTTTGCCTTTCGATAGATTGCCTTTAGATTATCCTAGCAAAAAAGGGCAATAGGGGTGCGGGAGCGTGCGAAGGCAAAGCGCGCTCAACCTGCCACCCCTACTGCGTTCTAGGGCGTTACGCGACTGAGATTGTTACAGCGTTCTTGACAACCCACTTGATAGGAGAGTATCCAACTGTTCCTGAATCGGTGAGGTTACCTTGAGCGTTGAAATCAACAAGAACTTCTACAAAATCCTTTGAGCGTTCGATAACAGCAAGTGTGTAAGCACCCTTTGTCATTGTTGCTTGGATTGAAGTCTGTGTCGCACCTGTTCCTGTTGTCCAGTTAAACACTAAAGCAGGTTGGGTGTTTGTGAGGTAGTTAGTAAGTTGTGTGTCGTTCTCCATCAAAAAAGTAGCTTTACCAGTTACTTCAAGCGCACCAAGGAATACTTGGTAAGGAGTCTGCACATTTGAGATTCCATAAACAGGGGTTACAGGGCGCTTCATATCTATATTACCCATTGTGTTTGTGGAAACTGTTGTTCCACCAACGCTTACTGTTCCTGTCCATACGACTGTAGGAAGTACGGTTGAGAATGAAGGTGTTGGGGTTGAAACTGTTGCTGACTGCCATCCTGTTGATTTTGCATCATATTCAAGAAGTCCATCTGCGTTCCACTTAAGAGAGAAATCGCTGAATTGGTGACCAGTCCAAGTACGAACATTTGCGCCGTAGTAGTCAAGGATTGTGTAAGCAGAAGGTTGAGCATCTGAGGCTGTTGCTGTTGTGTTCTTAAGTGAAAGTGTGTGAACATACGGAGCTGAACCTGAAACTACATCTTCGCCAAGTACGCCAGCGAGAGGATAGATCACGGTGTCAGCGAATACTGCTCCACCGAAGTCAAATTGTGAGTGAACGCGACCTTGTAGATAGGCGTAGTTCTTGACGAGGCTGCCTCTTAAGCCCTCATCGTAGAGTGGTGTGTAGATATCTTGAGGCTTAACGGTATTAGCAATAACAGGAATATAGGCGGTAGGTGTTGTGACCGCAGTTCCCTTTGTTGTTTCTTTAGCGATACCTATGTACGAACGATGGGTATTTTGTAGTGCCACTTATTCACGCTCCTTGCGTTGTGGTAGTCGCGGCTACCGGTGTTGTTGGTGTTGTTTTCTTTGGTGCAGAAGCGAGAGTGACATCGGCATTAACGATCTCATCTGCTGAATCAAAAGTATCGCCGGATTTAACAGTTAAACCAAGAGTAGGAAATTCCTTCTCACCGTCACCGTTGTAAATATAGGTTGCCATTGCTCTCCTAAGCCTGAATCATTTGTGTAACATCGAATCGAATCTCTGCCCAAGTTTCCGTTGCTCCGTTATCCGAAGTAACTGGCTCTCCGTACAGACAGTCAATCGCTGGTTCTGCTCCTTGCCAAACATTGACTTGGGTGGTATCACCAAAGTTATGACTAGCTCGAAGCGTGTTCTTGATGTTGTCCACTAGTGTATCAAAATCCGTCATTGCATCCTCGGCGTTGTTTTGTACGGAGTGATGGAATAACTGTAAGACAACAGTAAAATCAACGCGCTTCCAGCCGCTTGTTGCGCCGCCAATAGCCAAACGAGTTTCGCGCTCGCTCTGAATAAAGATTACGCAAGCCGACCGAGATAGTTGCCCCGGTTGAGCGTTGATCTGAAAGTTAATGCGCTTTGGAAATGAAGTAAAGATTTGATTGAGGGTAGGGATACTTGCCCCAACTAAATAACTGTAAAGAGTGGAGCGTAACTGTGTACGACCTACTGACATTAACGCATCCTTCGGAATGGAGCGAGTAGTTGCTTGGCAAGTTCAATATCTGAGCCAACAATAGATTGAACGCTTGGGCCACTTGATGCGCGGGTAGTTACTGCCATTGTCAATGAGTTATCGCCACGAACCTTGAGGAAGTCGGTTGTAAGAAGGATTGCGGCTTGCTTAATCGCCTGTGGCATATTTCCTACTGCTACACCTGCTGAGTGAGTGTATTTAAGAGCAGAGGTGATATTGACGGTGCTAGAGCCGTATGTGTAGTTAGATGAAACTACAACCTGCTCGGTGTTTGCGCCATCATAGATTGTGACTAGCGTTCCAGCAGTAAGACCGATTGGGTCAATCATTGTGAAAGAAGTCTGACCAGCCGTAGCAGTTGAGATTAAGCCATTACAGAACCCTGCGGTGTAGTTGTAAGAGGCGTAAATCTTTGTGCCGTTGGTAGGTGGGAAACCAAAAGATAGTGGGCCTTGTGAGCTATATGTAAGCCCTAATTGAGATAGTGGGTAGATCACTTGTGACTTCTCAAACCAGCAAGCAGCAAGAGTAGATGCTGATGCCACGACCATATTCGTAGGCACAGAGCCGTATGAGAGGCTGTTTAAGGACACGATGTTGTTGTAGTCCGGGGAAAGAACCAAATAGCCCTCATTGGTGATACGGCTACGAGATTGCTCTGTGAAGTTTTGAGCAATAAGAGGTTGGTTCACATAAATATCTATAAAAGATGAGGCGCGCTGAATAACTGAGGCAAGTTCGGCATCTTGTTGAGCAGAAGTACCCCCATTGACCAAGTTGTTATAGTCAATCGCAGTTGGAGCGTTCTTATACTCAGCAATTGTCAGGTATGAGCCTGATGAGAATTGGGTTACTGGGGATACTGCTGCCATTTGTTAATCTCCGTCTGTTTTAGGGGCTGACGATTCGTGACCACAGCGAGAACACAACTTAAACCAAGAACCAAACCCACAGTTGGTACAAGTGTACCCTCGGTCGCTATCTCCGTGTGTGTGTAACGCTAAATTGCCCTCTGTAAAGCCCTCTGCCTTTAATGCTTTGATGTCTTTAGGATTATCTACGCTATACATTCCATTTTTGCCAGCGCGTAAAACTTTAGAACCTGATTGCCTTTTAATTTCTACTTCTCTTGCGAAACCATCTCGCGGTACTAATCTTCCCATTTATTTTGCCTTTCTTATGAAACAGGGAGAGAGCCAATTAAGACTCTCCCCCCATTTAGATTTCTATTTACTAAGCAGCAACGATTCCTGAAACTACGCCATTCCAAGCAGGAGCAGCGCAGAAGAATGTTCCTCTGAAGTAAGTTGAAAATTCGTACGCAAATTGCGTGACTGGCCATTGAATTCCCATATAGTCCTGCACCATGTAGTTAGCCCAAACATCGCTTACCTCTGTATCAGGGATGGGCAATGTATAGCTGAGTACCGGAGCAACGCCTTGTGGAAGCCAAGGATGAACAGTAAGTGGTACTGACTTTCCTGTGGTTTCGTTCACGATTCCATTAACTACTGAACCGTATGTAACTCCTGAGGTTTCATCCTGAGAAATTTGTAGGCGGTAGTTAGCGTTTGCAGAACCCTTGATCGCATCTGAGAGTTGCTTGCGGTCTGAACCGTTAAGCAATACCTCATCAGGGTCAGCCTTTACTGATGCGTAGAGGTTAGCAAATACAGTCTGGAACTCTGTTCCCGGATTTGTATTTGAGAAGGTTGTGTTGATGTTGTTGTTGTAACCTGAGTTAGCACCAAGAACAGTTGTCAAGATTCCGTCATAGCCTGTTGCGTAAGCAGAAGTATCTGCTGATGCGCGAGATGCGAGGATTGAGCTTGATGTTGAATACACAAGGGTATCGCCGACTGATGTTGAACCAGCACCTACGATGTAACCAGTTGTGCTCTTGATTGTTCCTTGGTACTTAGCGTTTGCTACACCTGTTGTTGTACCGATGTAGATGTTGTAGCCAAGTGCGCCAGTTACGGGAGTTACAACAATCTTAATGACTTGTGAAGATGTTGTTACTGATGTAACAGTATTAACGATTGATTCACCAAAACCTGAACCTGAGATACCAGCATCGGCGGTTACATAAACATAGTAAGTGTTATCTGCAACAGCGACTTGTCCTGTACCTGCTGATGGGTGAGTAATAGTTACTGTTGGAGCAGAAAGAGCACCGGCATAACCAGTTGCAGTTCCGCGAGCCATTAGCATCATTCTTTCTTCCATAAGCATTGTTGCATAGAGGGTAGAAGTTGATGACAACTGACGAAGGTCTTGGTATCCGAGGCCTGAGAAGTTAGCATCGAATGAAACGCTGTCAGATAGTGAGTATGAGTTGTAAGGCAGGATGATGTCATCTGCTGTGTAACTGATCTTTGAACCGCGTTCGAAGTTGATTGAACCGAAAGCAGTAGTTGTAGATTCTGTTACGCCCGGCCAAATCTGACCTTGTCCACCTGTACCTGTACCTGTGTAACCGGTGATGCGCTTGATACGGTGTGATGTACCAACGCCCTTCTTACGAGGGATGCGGTTACGAAGTGGTGTTGGGCGAGGTGTCAATAGCTTTGCAGGTGCTTCGAGGTCGAAGGCTGCGAAAGATGTTGAAAGTGGGCTTGAGATTGTGATGTCCTTTTGCATATCCTGAACAGCAAGGCGTTGAGCCGCGATTGCGTTGTTCAATCCTGCAAGAGCATCAGGAGCAAGTGACTTTGTTGCTGCTAGTGATTCCAACATTGCTGTTGAATCCTGTGCAGGTGTAAGTCCGTTTGTGTTTGGTGTAGCGAAAGACTTATTCAGGGTGTCCTGAAATTCATCCATACGCTTGGCTGCCTTCTTAGGTGATACTTCATCACCAAAGAGGTCTGCAGCCTTAGGGGCTTGTAGAGCCAATGTAGTTCCTTTCGAGTGTGGGTTATTCCTCGTCAGAAGTTACAGACTTTGAAGGAGCGGCTTTAGCCAAGTATTCCTTCTCAAGTGCTTTGTAACCCTTGGCGAGAATTGGGTCTGAGGTTGCTGATGCCTTTTGACGGTATTCAGCAGCCTTGAGCAGTAGCTCGTTTGTATCAGTTACAGCAACTCGACCTGTGCGCTTTGGGCCACCCGCGAGTGCTGCTGATTTTGCCGCTACGAGTTCTGATTCAAGAGCCACCGCCTTATCTTCCGCTGCCTTTGTTGCAGCTTGAAGATCAGCGATCTCAGCCTTGACTGATTCAGTCGCACTCTTTACAGCCTTCTCGATGATAGCCGTTACTGACTTCTCATCAAGAATTTCATCTTCTTTAACCTCAGCAGGAGTTTCCTCAGAAACTTCTTCTGCTGGCTTATCTTCTGCAACAACTTCTTCACCTTCGGCTGACTTGATTGAGCCTGAGGTGTCAAGTGATACTGCAGTAGAAACATTTGCAACTTCATTAGTTGGGGTTGCGCCCGGAATAACTACCTGTGATAGACCGTGAGTATCGCCGACTTGATGGCAACCGCACTCTAGGCACTTATTAACTGTTGCTGACTTATCCATTTTTGTACATCCTTTGCACATTTTGTCATCGCAACCGCCGTCTGCCTTACAAGCAGCGCATCCATCGCAACCACAATCTGCAGTAGTCATATCTTCTGAATCAGCCTCTTTATTAGCTGAAAGTTCAATAGTTGAACCATTAGTGGTCATATTCATATCCTCATCTTCTTCTAGTTCACCATCACGGAAACTAAATAGGTGCTTAAGTGCTGAGAGAAGCGTGTCAATATCATCGCGCTCATCTGAGTCTGTTTCAGCGACTTCGGTTGCCTCTGAAATAATGAGTTGAGCAATACCTCGGCGAGCAGCATCATAAGATGCTTGATCGAACTTGGCTGCATCTGCTTGTAACTCTTTGATAACTTCTGCCAACATAGATTTTCCCTTTTCTTTATTAGAGTATGTACCACCGCGCCGTTTGTATTCACCTGATACCCACGCATTCGCAACGGCAGATGGGTACACTTCAAACTTCTTTTTAGCAGCAGCAATTACTTCTGCATATAGGTCTTTATCAGCAGGTGAACCTTTGCGCTCAGGAATAATTGCCTCATAATCTGTTTTCTTTTCGATCTCTGAGTATTCCTCAACCTTGACAAGTGATGTTTCGCCTTCAACGCTCTTAGCAAGCATTAACTTGGCATTTGGGTTAGCAGGTCTATCAACAAGTGAAACTTCAACGATCTGTCCGTCAATAATACGACCGTTAGCCGCCTTTTGATCGCGTACAACGCGAGGTGACTTGATACCTATTGAGAATCCCTTAAGTACGCCTGACTCAACTTTTTTAACGCTAACAGGATCAACAACAAGAACGCTAATGTAATGACCGTCTTTTTTAGCTTCATATTCCTTTGCTACTCCTGCTGCGATAGATGAATGTTGTTCTCTGATATTTCCACCTGACTTAAACCATTCAGGCATAGCCGAAGAAAGCCAAGCATCGTCACAGATTTGCTGGTCAATGTCCAAAGAGTCATCAGTTGCTTTTCCATAAACTAAAAGTGAACCATCCTCTTGCTTCTCTTGCTTAATAATCGCTGCGTACGAATTAGTAAAATCTGTAGCCATATTTGCTTTCTCCTTGTTTAATTTTGAAGCGATACTTTCAGCCCAAGACTTTCCAGCATCTCCACCCCAAGCATCCCAAGCAACACGACCTGCTGATGGGAAACCCTTTTCGCCTTGGTTAAACCCCTCGGCTTTTTTATCAACTTCGTGACGAGCAAAAAAGCTCACCATACGCATAATGGTATCGGTTGATAATCCTTCTCGTCTTGAAAGTTGTCCTGCTCTTGTTCTACCTGTGCTAGTAAAACCATCTCCAGCCTTACCATCTGCAATCCAGCCAAGTGCGCGTTTTGCTGCGCTCGCTGCACCCGCAGGTGGAACAAAAGTTTCTGACATAAGTTTTAGGCTGAGTAGATAACTGAAACTGCGCCTGTTGATGTACCTGCTGCTGAAACTGCATAGAGGCTATCGTTGCCGTGCATCCATATTTGGACACTACCTGCTGCGGCAAGATTTTGGCCACCATTTACACCAACTGTATTTGTTACCGCATTGTCGCCAAGAAAAATTGCGGCTGAATCTCGGTTATTAACTTGAACGGCTACATAACCAACACCATTTGGAATTGTGACTAG